>Ga0307477_10001092_pt1 | contig 24193 bp, 33 predicted proteins | sample atmos_gasesECM2C_FD_203316 | JGI IMG/M metagenome (GOLD analysis project Ga0307477, IMG submission 203316) | Hardwood forest soil microbial communities from Morgan-Monroe State Forest, Indiana, United States - atmos_gasesECM2C_515 | ecosystem: Environmental > Terrestrial > Soil > Temperate...
CAAAACAGCGCGAAGAGTCATTTGTACAGTTTCATCCCGAATTCATGTTATAGGACGATTTCGTCCTACAGGCCGCTGGCGCGGATCAGGGTCCGCATGCCTGAAATGGTCTCTTCCAACTGCCAGAAATGCCCGCGACGGAGATTTCGCCACACGGTGGAGGCGTCCACATCCAGCGCTTTGGCCGCAGCGGGTTTTTTTGGTACTTCGAACAACCAGCAATTCCCTATCCCGTGCCGATTCTGCAGGTTAGCTAGGATTACCGGAGTACTACTGATTTCACCCGATGAGTACTGCGAGAATGTGACTTCCACGCTAGTGCGCGGGCTCCCTCTGATTGCTACATTTGAACCTGGGACAAGCTCTTTCAAGGGGTTACACACGGATGAGCGACGCGAACAATTCCAACAGGCAAGATGAAAATGCAATGGAAAATATCTCCTCAGCGTTGGCGGCCGAGATTGAACGCGGGTTGCGTGAGGCCGCCAACGCCGGCAGTAATAAAACACTTGATAGCGGTGCACGCATGCTGGACGCCATGTGCGATGCAGTGATTGCCGGAAGGCCCAATACAGAGGCGGCGCTCGCTGCCGCCAACACCGCGGATCCGCTCGCGAGTCTGCTGCATACCATAAAAGCTGAGGCTCACGCGATTGTGAAGCCGGACACACGTCACGAAGACACGAAATTGTTAGCGGAAATCGAAAAGGTGGCAGAAGCTTGCGTTACGGAATATTCGCTCCAGGAGATCGCGCAAACGTGTGCAGGCGGCAGCGAGATCGTCGTGGAAGACGTTGCCGGGGCTTCCGTCGAATGCGAAACAAATTCCGAGGTCATGCCGGAGCCAGCACAAACTGAGAAGAGTGCTCAACCGGCCACCGATGCGGCAAAAACTCCGAGCGGCCAGCGGGGTACCGATCGACGACGACGCCGTCGCGCGCTGATATCATCGCCGGTGCGAGTGCGCGGAGTTGGTATCACGAACGGCGGTCCGGACGAAATTTCCACCACGGTGGACGTTTCGCGGCTCGGACTATTGTTCGTCAGCGCCCTTGACTGCTATTCACGCGGAATGGAAGTGATGGTTACGTTTCCTTACAGCAAGGCAGTGAACGCGATTCAGGCCGAGCAGCAGGGCCGCGTGGTGCGCGTCCACCAAGGCGCTGACGGCCGGAACCGAGTGGCTATCGCGCTGGGAGCCGGCGAGGGTCAGGATCTGGTTGATTCGTGCGGGCGCAAACTCGGAGATGCGGTGATTAATGCTCCGATTCCTACTGCCCCCTCGCAGACAAAGAAACCACTCGTACTGGCTGTGGATGCCGACGTGGCGCTGCGCGATTCGCTGAAAGCATATCTGCAAGGCGAAGGTTACGAAGTGATCGCAGTGAGCTCGAACGTGGAAGCGCGAGAAGTTCTCGATATGTTCACTCCGGTGCTGGTGATTGCTGAAGTGGAAGGCGAGGGCTCCCCGGGATTCGACATCTGCGCGCATGTGAAATCGAGTTCGCGTCTGCGAAATATCCCCGTAGTACTGGTTACGCGTTCAGCTTACCCGAGCGATTACTCCACGGCGCACTCCATGGGGGCTGTCGTCTGCATGGCGAAACCGTTTAAGCAGGAGCGTCTTGGGCACGTCGTTCGGTTGCTCGCGCCACTGCCCGCGCATCTGCAACCGAAATTTATTCCCCGTTCAGGCGATCCGTCGAGGCGTCCTGGGTGCGAGACGAATGGAAACGGGCGCAAAAGGGCTCTCGGTGTGGTGAACGGGATCGGCAAGCGGTTTAAGTTCCCTTCATTCCGATAAAACGAGATTGAGTCTCGCAGACGGGACGCCGCCGCGCCCCTCATGACTCAGGGTGAAGAGGCATTCGCTTTCGTTGCGGCGGAGAGGCCTTTCACATCGATATTTTCCCGCCTGTACGCATGGCCAGTTACCGCCGAGCAGCACATTTCCTGCGATGCAGAGTTTGGGTTGGGTATCCAGCTAGACTATGATCATGAGTGGAACTTTCACGCCCGGTAAGCCCGGCGATACACCTGCGAAAGCAGGAACCGTCTCGTCCACGCCCGCGTCGGTTCAGACGCGCGCGACTCCGCCGACCGGTGCGGGCGCTCGACCGGGAGCGCCGGCCAGCCCGGGAGTTCGAGGCGGATCGTCCCTTAACGCTCAGCCGATTCCTCAACGTATGATCAAATGCCCGAAGTGTGCGGCTGACGCGCGCGAAGTTGCGCGATTTTGTCCGCGCTGCCATGCCACGCTCCGTTTTGAATGTCCCGCTTGCAAACACGAACAGCGCAAAGGCGGCGCGTGCGAAAAGTGCGGCGTCAATTTTGTGAAATACATCACTGCAGTAGTGGCTGGCAAACAAGCTGAAGGCGATGAGGTTCACGATCGCATCGAGCAACGCACCAACATGATGAAACATGTTCTATTGCTGCCGGTCACAGCCGGCCTGTCACTTTTTAGGTATTTCTTCGACTGCGCGAAAAACTGAATTCCGCTGCCAGCCGTTCCGCATTAACAACGCTGCGTTCGAACAATGATTGGATTAGGATCGTTCTTCGGCCGTGAAAAGCGATAGAATGAAAGTGTGCTGCTCCTGCGCGCCCGCCAGTGTTTCGCGCGACAGGACGGCTTCATTCGCGGCATCGGCAATTCAAGATTGCATACGGGCAAAGGAGCTGTGGCAATGGCGATGTATCCAGAAGATTTGCTTCGACCGATGAGAGAGGAACTTAGAAGTATCGGATTTAGTGAATTGCGCACGGCGCAGGAAGTGGACGCCGCCTTGAAAGAGGAAAAGCGCACGGCGCTGGTGGTGGTGAACTCCGTCTGCGGATGCGCCGCGGGACGAGCGCGTCCGGCAATTGCGAGGGCCATTTCTCGCGCACCGCGGCCTGAACTTTTGCTCACCGTGTTTGCCGGGCAAGACGCCGAGGCTACTGAGCGCGCGCGCAGTTACTTTACCGGGTACGGTCCGTCGTCGCCTTCGATCACACTCATGCGCGACGGAAAAGTGGTGTTCATGCTGGAACGCACTAGCATCGAGGGACGCGATCCGTCGGCCATTGCAGCGGATCTTACAAAGGCGTTCGATCAGTTCTGCGCGCCCAGCAAGGCGGCCGCGAGCCTGTAGTCGACACGGAAACCTTTAGGGCATTCACTTGGAACCGGAAATCCGAGCGGGCGGGTCTTATCCGTGTCCCAGTGAATCCTTCCGTTTGCTTCGTGATTCAAATATTGCAACTGCGCGCCAAGCGCCTGCTTGCGTACGATTCACAGCTTGGAAAGCATCGACTCCCGCAAACCATTTGATTCCTTCACCCCCGCACCCGTGACCTGACATGGACAATCATAAGTTGCCGAATCGAGAACTGTCGTGGGTCCCGAGTAATGCGAGGACCTCACGCTCCGTGCCAGAATCGGTTCGCATCACGAGCTTTCAATCGGCTATAATCTCGCCGAGGCTAGTTAACTTCATGGCGGAGGCTCCTCCGAGGTATGACTTCAGGGCTGAACAAGTCTCGAAGCATAGCATCCAGTTAGGCTGTCAATTGCGGTTTGCAAGCTCCTGCATCTGTCATTCTTGCTAGCCTTATCTCGTCTTATGCCCAAACATCTCATCGCTGTTTTTCTGATTGTAGTGGTGCCCGTTTGGGATCACTTCGAAACAAAGCGGCTTAAGGCCAGCAGCGATCCGCGCGTAAAGATTCAGTCCTACCAAAAAACGGTTGGATGGCTGTGGGCGGGCTCAGTGGTCGCGTGCATCGTGCTGGGCTCGCGTACTGTCCTTACGATTCATCGCGATGCGGGTGAGGCTAGCTGGTTGCCGGGTTCAGCCTTCATCATCGGATTTATGGGCGCAGCGCTGGTAGCTTTGTTCCTGCCAATCGTTCTGATGATGCGAAGCGAGACCACCCGCGCGCGCATAGCAGAGAGCTTGGAAAAACTGAATTTCATTCTTCCCACGACTGGCGAAGAACGGCGCTGGTTTGTTTTGGTGGCGATTACGGCTGGGGCATGCGAGGAAATCCTTTATCGCGGATTTTTGATTCATTACTTTCGCGACTTGCCATTTCCTATCGGGCTGATCGGGGCGCTGATTCTTTCGTCCTGTGTTTTTGGATTCGCGCATCTCTATCAGGGCGTCGTGGGGATTGTGCAAACGACGATACTTGGCGCGATTTTCGGGCTTGTATTTATCGTGACGGGAAGTCTGCTTTTGCCGATGATCCTACACGTGTTGATTGATTTGAGGATTTTGCTGATCTGGAGAGCGAAAAGTGGATCGTTGGATACGGGCGTGTCGGACGCGAGCGGATAACAGCAGGTCGCTTGTCTACTTCTTCCGGCCACTTCGTAATATTCCAGACGACGCGTTGCCGCTGGCGATAGGCGTGTCCGTCACGGTCCACGTGTTACTGGGGTCGGCCGAATGAAACATGCGCGCCATTTTGCCGCCACCGGTGCCGAAATATAGACCTGTGCCATTATCGACCGTCAGTGCAGGTCCCGTCGAAAGCCACAATACTGCGGAAGTCGAGCGATTCGCCTCTGGAAACATGCAGGCGTTTCCAACTCTTGCCGCGGTCGCTGGAAAAAAGTATTACGCCGTTGGAACCGCTGGGCCACACGGTGATGTTCTCTGCCCCATCGGCGCTTATTGAGATAGCGCCGCGGACGCCTCTCAGGTTGGCGTCAATACCGCTGGCCTGCAGGGACCAGCTCACCTCGTCAGCCGCGCTGGAAGCTAGCGCCATGGCGCGCATTGTAGCAACGTTTGGTTCGGGCAGGGAGCAGGCACGAGCCAATTATCACAACCGAAATGAATCTTTACGCGGGCTATCCCGTATTCCTATTAGACGCAGCCAGGGCGATTTCCCAATGCTGAAACATCAGGCCCGACGACGCCGGTAAACTGATCGCGAAGGTCAACACCTTATATCTATGGAACTCAGGCAATGGAAAATGCCCCAGAAAAATTAACCGTTGCGTTTGATGTGCGCGCGGACAGTCCCCGCTGGATAAAGTCGCTCGTCACACTGCGGGCTGTGGTCGCCGGACTTTTGATTGCGATGATCGGAGCGAACGTATGGCCACTTTTACTGTTGAACCTTGGTGTACCGGCTGCGACAATCATGGAAGGAATCTTCCTCGCGCTTTATGTTTGGTGGGCGGGCGGTGGAGGGCCTCCACGCAGATGGCAAGTCGCTCGCGCTGTGGCATTTCGTAGGAAAACCCTATCACGGGCACAATGGATTGGGGGGCTTGTCGCAGCCTTTTTCTTCGCGGTCACGATCCATGCCTCTCTCGTATTGCTGTTCCGCTTTGTACCTTTCCCCACGAGGGCATTCCGGCAGGGCTACGATTTTTCTTTTATTCCCACGCTGCATTTGCGATGGTTCGCAGTGGTGATCTCCGCTGCCTCGGCAGGAATTTGCGAAGAGATCGGCTTTCGCGGCTACATGCAGCAGCCAATTGAACTACGGCATGGAACACGCGTTGCAATCGCGATTTCATCATTTTGGTTCGTGGTGGTACACCTCTCGAAATCGTGGGTCCTCGTTGGGATGATCCCGACTGTGCTAGGTGCCGGTTTACTTCTGGGCCTACTAGCTTGGTCCTCCGAGTCCCTTATTCCCGGAATGATCGGACACATCATGATGGACGTTGGGCTGTTCGCCTATTGGTGGAGTGGCATCGCGGGCACCTTTACCGCGCGGCCGATCAGCGAGTCGGGCGTGGACGGACCTTTCGTCCTTGCATGCGGAGCATTCACGATCTCACTTTCGATCGTTCTTCTTGCCATATCAAAGCTCCGCCGAAGAACAAAATCCAATACGGAGAATCGGTGAAGCTTGGAGCGCCCGTCCTACAAACTAATTATGCGCTGGCGGCGCTGGCGTCCTTTTGTTCGGCTTCGTCTGTAATTTTTGCTGAGACGTTGATTCCGTTCTTGGCCGCATCAAAACGCTGCTTGCGGTCCATTTTCTTCATGATTTCGCGAACGCCGCGGCCAATTCCGGCTGCGAGGTTTCCCGCAGTAACGATCGTTTTGCCGGCGGACGTGCCTGGACCACTGCTGCGATCGGTAAACGTAATTTCCACTTCTACGGTTTTCGCCATAATGGCCTCCGGGTAATTATCCGCTAAATATTCTAGCAATGTTTCGCCCGTGGCCGCGCGCATTTTCGGTGGTCCACGAATTGCGCGGGGCTATGCTCAAAGCAGCCCCACCTGATACATACATCAATAAGTAGTCCAACGGATATTATTGACTCCCATATCGCGCGGACCGCCGTACAGTGTAACTGCGAAGCAACAGGCGGCCAATTAAACGGCCTGATTCCGCAAATTCCCGTGGTACATTCGGTGCGATGTTCTCCAGGCGGGCGCGGTGCGGACGCTGAATCTCACCCTAACCGTGATTCTTGCCGAAGCGCTGGCCTGTCTTTTGATTTGGAGTATTTTTGCTCGGGACCACCACATTACTGCGGCACATGCGTTGGCGTGGGGAGATGTTGCGTTGGTCGCGCGCATGGTGTTGGCACTTTCTGCGAATCGAATTGGCTTGAGCGTCATCGGATAAGTCGTGGACGGAACGGTGGCGGCAAAGGTCGCGAACATTTTACTGGCCGTGTCGCGCGGAATCGCTTGGGTTGAAGTCGTGCCGGAGATTGCCCTGTTAAACGCTGGAAAAAGGCAGATTTTTTAATGAAAGGGCCTGTAACACGGGGTATGCAGTGCTTCATTCTGCTGGCTACCCTACTGCCAGGGTATTTAGGATGCCGCGCACTGCGTCCCCCGGCTGGAGAACCGCAATCGCTGACGCCGGAGCGCGCCGTCGCGATCAATAGTGGCGTGCGAGCGTTTATGCGCGACGTTGCTTACGACGTCACAAAAAATGGACCGGCGGCGTGGCGAAAGCACTTCGTCGAGGGACCTGAGTTTTTCATGGCCGCAAATGGCAACTGGGTATTCCAGAGTGGCGCAACGGCTGCTACGGGACTTCAGGACCTGGCAGCGAGCCTCAAACAAATCATACTGGAATGGGGTGGCGATTTGCGCGTTGATCCGCTCGCGCATGATTTGGCTATGGTGGCCAGTCCGTACCACGAAATTCGCGTGGATAATGGTGGAGTGCGCGTGGAAGAGAACGGCTTCTTTACCGGCGTCGTGCAGTATGGAGGCGGCCGCTGGAAATTTCGTGACGCACATTGGTCCGTGCCGGTGCCTCCGCGAGCTGTCCCGTAAATTGCCTTCAACTCCTATTGTTTTCCCGTCAATTTAGGAACCTGGCACGCCTGTGAGACCACCGAGGATCACTAGCACAAACCCAGCTATTAGTAGAAAAAACGCTTCCTTTGACTCTTTCCAGTGGAGAGCAACATAAACGAGTTGAATGACGGGGACGAAGAAGCAAACCACTCCCCAATATATGTTGCGCTGCCATCCCAGACTAATAATCCAAAGGCTGCCGAGGAACGTGAGAATCCAGCCTAAAATGAAGAGAATCCATCCCAATGTGTGCACTACAGAACCCAAGGGACTCGCCTCCGAACTACGATTCCCCTGATAATGACAGAACGCGTATTGAAGAGAACGCCGACTGAACTCTTTGGATGTCTAATGCCTTACGGATAACTAAATATGTACACGACGCCGAAAACGTCCTCCGAGGCTCGAAGGGGAATCGCGATACGCCCTTTATTTTGGTGGCTTGATGTCGAGGAGCATGCCGGGCATGTTGCCGCCGGCTTGGACGGAGGGCATTTGGCCGTTCCACTTTGCGATCCAGCGGTCGGTGACGGCTAGCTGTTGCCACTTGATGATGTTTTCGCTGATGGACGCGGCGCGCAGGCGGTTTGATTCGGCTTCGCCGGTCGCGATAGCGATCTGCGATTTCGCCTGGCCTTCTGCGGCAGCCACCATTTTCGCGGCGTCGGCTTGCGACTGCACCAGCTCGTTTTGCTTTTGCACGGCGATCTGCTGGGCCTGAACTTTTGCGTTGATAGCGGCAATCACGGATTCAGGTGGGCGGGGCGAGCCGATGAAACCGAATTGGTCGATGACCACGCCAATGTCGATAACCTGCTGTTGCAAATCCTTGCGCGAATCCAGCTCCAGTTCGGACTTCTTTTCACCCATGATTTCCTGCACGGTGTATTGCGAGCCCGTGCGGTTGATGGCGTCGCGCGCTACGTTACGCAAAAAGCCGTGTGTGAAATGATCGATGTTGTCGTTGCGGAATTTCACGTAGAAGGCGGGAACCTTGGCGGCTTCCAAGTGGTACGAAACGGAAAGGTCACCGTACACAGTGAGTCCGTCCTTGGTGTTGAAGGACATTTCTTCGTTGGTGGGCGAACCTTCGTTCAAGTCTCTGGTCCATTTGGCGGTCTGGATCGAGGTGGGATATTCGACGATGGTGGATGACAGGAAATTGTAGAAGACCCAGCCGGTGCGTATGGGCAAGTCTTCCACGCCGCGCTGAGTTCCGGCGAGGTCCACTTTAATTCCCACGCGGCCGGGGCCGATCCTGGTGGCGCATCCGGCAAACAAAAACGCCACGATGGTGATGGGTACAGCGAGCGCAATCCACTTACGAAGGTGAAGAGTTTCAATTTGCATCTTTTTCCTCTTTTCCCGTTCGCACAGGGTAGGCGTGCGGCGTCACGTGATGATGCCAAATCCAGTGCAATGCGGAAGGAACCAGCGCAATCAGCGCGACAATAATTAGAATTCCGCCGAAAACTGCGGCATCGCTGGGCTTGTTAAGCAGGTCAAACGCTTTCGTGAGTAAATAAAGCGCGCCAAAGAAAATCAGGATTGCCACGGAATAAAAGAATCCAGCTCTCAGCCTCATCCGTGAATACAGAAACATCCAGTAGCCTAAATGTCAACGCAATTCTGGCACCGCAACCGGGGCCGACGGAGCATTTTCCTGCGCGATGCAAGTACAGGAGCCAAGGAGCATAGACAGTGCCATCCCCGCCCAACGCAGAGTAGGCACGACTTCCCCTTGGCTAGAAAATTATCAAGGGATTGCATACACGGACGTTTAAATGCGTAACTAGAATGGAGCATTCGCTACTGCTTAGGGATCCCCTGCGACCCGGGAAAACGGACGCAGAACTGGAGTTGCTCGGTGGTATCATGCGCGTTCGTTATGACGCTTGCGGCACAGGACAATGGCAATGCACGCGCTCTGGCGGTGCTGCGCATTGGCGTCGGCGTATTTTTCCTGATCTTCGGCGAATACAAAGTTTTCGGAACACAATTTACGCTGGGCGGCGGATTCCAGTTCTGGATCAACAAGTTTTTGGAAGGCGGCGTGTACCCGTTCATGGAGCCAGTACTGCGGAATTTTGTTTTGCCCCATGCCACGCTAATTGCATTTGCGGTAGCTTACGGCGAGTTTTGCATCGGGCTCGGACTGGTGCTGGGAATTGTGGTGCGTCCGGCGAGTGTGGGCGGGCTGGCGTTGATGCTTGTGATGCTTTTTTCGTCCGATTATCCTGGACCGCACGCGCCGTTCTGGCAATATTTTGGCGCTTCGCTCAGCCATTCTATTTTTGTGTTGTGTTTTGTCGCGTTCCTGATTGGACGCAGTGACGAGGTCTGGTCGGTGCGAAGGTTGCGAGCGTCCGCTAAAAACCTCTACCGTACGCCTAGCTAGGCTTCTGAGATATCCGCGGAGACATGGTGAGAGAGAGATGGATACGAGCGTCGCATCTGTAGGAACGCAGCATGCTGCGCCCGCTATAACACGGAAAAACCCCATCGTTAAGCGAGCCCCGCACGCGCTCGGCCGGATCGCAAATACTCTGTCGCTGAATAATTACCATGGTCGCAGCTGAAAGACGGTCGCAGGTATATGAAACGTGGCACCTATTCTGTTTTGGCGGGATCAAAAGAGCCGGACGCGAGCCGGTGCTACGATTCACTGAGCGCATTGCCAGGCATTTGTGTCGGCCGCAGCATGCTGCGTCTCCACAGAAGCCGACCCCAAGGCGCATTCCGTACCGCGTCACGAAAGGGACGCGAGCGGAAAGGGGCCACCGGGCGTGCTCTCGATGTTATTGCGGGCGGTGAGCCGGCGACGGGAACCACAAAGTCAAAAGCGGCACCCGCTAATCAAGCATTGATCACCAAGGCGGATATCAGGGCCGTCTCCGTTATTTGCGCGACAGCCTGCCTTTCGCTTTTTTTGCTGGAATTTGCGGGCAATGAAGGCATCTACGCGCACCTGTACCCGCCGAACCGCATCGGCGCCGATACATATTGGGTGCTGCGCACAAAAGCCTGGTGGGTTTTGTGGATCGTCATCAGTTTTGTGGTGATTCCGGTAATTGCAATGGTGAGTTTGCCGGGCAAGCGGATGCGCGACTGCAATCTTTCGTTTCGCGGATTCGCGCAGCATTTCTGGATGTACGTCGGGCTGTTTGTGGCAGTGCTTCCGGTGATTTGGGTGGTCTCGCTCACGCCGGATTTTTACAGCTACTACCCGATGTATCCGGCGGCGGGGCGTTCGTGGAACGATCTTCTGATGTGGGAAGGAATGTACGTGGCGCAGTTCGTCGCTCTGGAATTTTTCTTCCGCGGATTTCTGGTAGGAGGGCTGTCACGCTATATGGGCGTACTTGCGGTTCCCGTGTCGGTCATGCCTTACATGATGCTGCATTTCACTAAGCCCGCGCCGGAGGCGGCAGCTTCAGTGGTGGCGGGATTCATCCTGGGCTATTTGGCCTGGAAGCTGAAATCAATTTGGGGAGGCGTTTGCGTGCACTGCGCTGTGGCCGTGTCGATGGATTTGCTCGCGCTTTCGCATAAAAACCAGCTCCCGTGGATGCACCGCTAGCGGGGTGAAATATCGGTGACTTCAGCTTCCACTAAAAAATGGCACTTCCTCGGATCCTCCAGCACGGAACAAAACTGAGGATCACCTATACCTTAGGCCCTGACGCAAAGCAATCGCCACAAACCGCAAAGCGGTGTTATTGCTTCTTCTGGTCGCTCGCCGTTTCCACCGGCGGTTCTTCCGCTTTCTTCCAGCTGTTGTCGGGGTCGTACGCCTTCATCGTTTTTGCGGAAGATTCGGTGTGCGGGCCCAGATCCTTCTCATATACCACGCCGTCCTGCGCGATGATAAAAGTCATTACGCCGGAATTGCGATATTCCGCAGGATAGGCGACGAAAGCGAAGCCGCCTGTCATTTTTCCGCCGACCACATAATCAGATGCGCCGCCGCTGGCATGCTTGCCTTGCCGGGTCACAATGCGGAAGTAGTAGCCGCGGAACGGCACGGCGCTGGTTTTCGGCGGACCGCTCGGACTGCCGGCATTTGCCACTAGCGGACCGATCGGACTCTCAGACTCGTTCCCAGACCCCTGCCAATACAATCCGTCGTGCTTGCCTTCATCGCTTACAAATTTCTGGGCGTACTGACTATCCTGCTTGGAGAAATATTCTTTCTGGGCGGCCACCAATTCCTGGCAAACGCGAATCGCTGACATTTCGTTCCGGCCAACGCGGCGATACAAAATTTCTTCCTTGCCCGCAGGCGTATCGAAGTACCACGCGCCGTTTTTGCTTATCAACGGGATGGGGGTGGGCCAATTTTCCGCGCCGATATAAAGGGTGGTGGTCCCGTTGGGTTCGTTTACCAGCCGATGCATCATTTCAAACTTTTTTGCAAAATTTGCGCGGTTAGCTTCATCTTCGGCCGGATCACCCGACGAAATGATCTCTTTGCCTTCCGGGCCGAGAATGGCAAGGAGGGCTTTATCGTCGCTGTCTTTCACCGCACTGGCGAGGGCATGGCAGGCCTCGTCGGCGGACGAAAACGTTTTTTGGCCCTGTTGCTGAGCTGTGACTCTGGGTGAAAAGCACGCGAGTAGAAGAAAAGCGGGAATCGCAACTTTGAAATAACCTGACAACGGAACGGTTCGAGGGTTCAACGTCGCATGAGGCATATGTTCTTTCTCCATTTATGAAATTCGAAGGGGTTATAAATAGTTGCGATAGCGCTGAGCGCTATCGCAACTGAGGGATTGAGATCAGCGATGGTGTCCGCCGCCTCCGCCGCCGCCGTGGAAACCGCCGCCTCCGCCGCGCGAGCCGCCGAAGCTGGACTGCCCGCGCGAAGAATAGCTGCGAGCTTCTCCACCATGGTTGTAACCATTGAAGGCGCCGGAGCGCACGTTCGACTGACCGCGAGGTTCGCCGAAGCCGCGCGCCGCATGGCTATCACCGTTGAACGGCCGGGTGGCCGCGCCTCGGTTTTCAGCTCCACCGCGCCCGAAGTTCTCGCGTCCGGCCTCGCCACGGTCTCCGCCGCGGCTCACGTTGTTGGCAACGCCGCGTTCGCCGCCGCGCCGGTAATAGTTGTTGCGGTTATAGAATGTATTGGTATGCGAATAGTACCGGTTATGGTTGTAAACCACGTAGCGGTTGCGCCAGTCAAATCCCCAGTGGCCCCATCCCCACCCGAAACCGCCCCAGTACCCAATTCCAAAGCCTACTCCGAAGGAGAGGTACGGTCCACCAAACCATATGCCGGGATAGTCGTACCAATACGGCCATGGAGTTATTGGATATCCGTAAATGAGCCAGGGATTGTACGCCGGCACATAAACAACGTCAGGCTGAGCGGGCTGAATCAGAACATCGGATCCTTCTTCTTGTACCACCTGCTGCGGCGTCGATTTCAAATTGCCTGCTGATTGCGCTTTCCGACGCATGCGCTGAATGGCGTCCATCACGTCTTGTTGCTGATTGTAATAAGCGTCGCCGAGAGATGAAGTCCAGGAAATGTTCTTGTCCATATTCGCCAGCACGGAAGGAAATGCGCAGAGCGCTTTCACGCTGGGATCCCAATTTTGCTGATCTACAGCTTGCGCCAACGCGTCATCCTTTAAATCGGGGTGGGCTTGAACCCAGCGGTCCGCTTCCACGATTTGCGCGGGGAAAGTGGCTGCGGACAAAATCTGCGCCACGAGAGAATCCGGATAGAGCGCGATAGGCGCAACAAGCTGATCCAACTGATCCGGCGCTTGCGGTGTGTAGGCAGGCGTCGCGTCGCCTGGCGGGGGAGCCTGATCCTGCGCCGTTTGATCCTGCGCCGCCTGATTCTGGTTGTCCTGGGCAGCCAGTGTATTTTGCGGCGTGCTGGCAAAGAGCATGCCTATAGCCAGCAAAAATGCGAGCATCTGCCGAGACCAACTGGGGATAGAGAAATTTGCGCTCAGTCCTGAATTTCTATGGGACCCGAAATACGAGCGCTGATGTGTTGCGACCCTCATGAACTTGAGCCTCCTAGTTATAAGATTCGCCAACACGTTCGTTGGTTTCAACTTAATGTAACCCAAGAATACCGGCTAGGTTGCTGACGACCGTTCGCCCGCCACGCTGTTGTGTCCCCCTTCCGAATCGAGGAACTGCGCGAGGACTCCGCCGAAATCTTGTTTCGTGGGCGCCATGCTGAAGTTCACGCCCTTGGCGCTCATGTCACGGTGGAATTTTGCGACGTCAGGGACCGTGAATCCCAACTCCACTGAGCCTGCTGCATTCTTTTTCGAAGCAGGATGCAAGGCCAGGGTGGTTTCGCCAGTGGCAAACTCACTCCACTCGGGGGACTCGAACCTCACTGGCAAGCCTAGTTCGTCGCGGTAGAATTTCACGGCGCGGCTCATGTCGTCGACATATTTGATTGCATGGGTGAGTTTCATCGGAAGCGTCCTCCTGTTTGTGGGAGGATTCTAGCACTTCAACGTTTCGATTGCGTAAAATCCAAGGCCATATCGGCAGGCAACGATAAAGTTACGAAGTAATTCGGGCGGCGTTGAGAAAACCTCCACCGAGCGAGCTCTCTCAAAATGTCGCAACAGCTACGAAACTGTGGCATTCTATCCCGCATGGGAAACAAAGACGCACGCAGGCGCGAAGTCAAAAAGCCGAAAAAGAAACCGCCGAAACCGGAACCAAGCCGGCCGGCGATAACTTTTGTAAACAAGACCAGCGGTCCTACGTAACCGCCGCTTCGGTACGCGCGAATCGACGGAAAGATGCCGCCGCTACAGTGCGGGGTCTCCGATGGCCGCCGCAAATCGTTGCTCAACGATGATCGTGGGACGCACGCCGCCGGATTGACCTTTCCTCGGGTACCACACGATTTACGGTGCGCATGGTAGGGCTATTCATCCAATTACGATCCTAAGCTCGGAGCCGCGACGACACCATGACCGGAGCGAACCCACAGTGCGGGGAGCCGTCGCGCGATTCGCAGAGTTCCGTGCGCGGTGATTTCTTAGCGCTGTCGTCGGTCGCGTTGGTCGTAGTAGTTCTGCACGTCGTTACTAACGGAAGGTACGGATTTCACCGCGACGAGTTGCAGGTGCTCGACGACGCGCGCCACATGGACTGGGGTTTTGTGGCATATCCGCCGGTCACGCCCTTCATCGAACGCATCGGATTGGCGCTGTTTGGAACTTCGCTGGTCGGACTGCGAATGTTTTCGGTTCTAGCGCAGGCGATTGTGCTCGTTGTCACCGGGTTGATGGCGCGCGAACTGGGAGCAGCGCGCCTGGCACAAGTCCTGGCGGCCTTGGCGGTTGCGGTGTCGCCGCTTCCGCTGTTCGAAGGCACCGAGTTCCAATATTCCTCGTTCGACTACCTATGGTGCGTTCTGATTGCGTATTGCCTGATCCGCTTGCTTAAGTCGGAAAATCCGCGTTGGTGGCTCGGCATCGGCGCAGGCATCGGCTTGGGCGTGATGACGAAATACACCATGGGCTTTTTCGTGGCCGGAATTATGGCCGGAACTCTGCTCACGCCCGTGCGGCGGTATTTAAAAAGTCCATGGCTGTGGGGCGGAGCTGCGCTGGCGCTTTTGATTTTTCTGCCAAACCTAATCTGGCAGGTGCGGCACGATTTTATCTCGCTGCACTTTCTGCGTTACATCCACGCGCGCGACGTGCGCCAGGGCCGCGCAAACGGCTTCATTCGTCACCAATTCACGATCTGCACGAATCCTTTTGTGGCGTGGCTGTGGATTGCGGGATTCTGGTATTTCTTCGAGTCGCCGGAGGGAAAGCGTTACAAACTGCTGGCTTGGCTTTACCTCACTGAGTTTGCGCTTTTCTTTTTTGCAAAAGGACGAGGATATTATCTGGCGCCGGCTTACCCGATGTTGTTTGCCGGCGGGAGCGTCTGGTGGCAAGGGTGGCTCGGTTCCCTCTCAACGCGGTGGTCGCGCGCAGTGAAACGGGTGATGTTTGCTGCGGTGGCTGTAGGCGGAGTTCTGGCGTGTGCGTTCATTGTCCCGATTAACCCTGTAATCTCGGCGGACAATTTTGTACTTCGCAATAACGGCGATGTGCGCGAGGAAATCGGATGGACTGATCTGGTTGCAGCAGTGGCGAAAGTTCGCGATTCCCTTTCCGCGGAGGAGCGCGGCAACTACGGCATCGTGGCGGGCAATTACGGAGAGACCGGCGCCATCGATCTGTTAGGCCCGGCTTACGGGCTGCCGGAAGCAATCAGTAGCACAAACTCCGCGTGGTTTCGCGGCTATGGCAACCCACCGCCGAAAACTCTGATCGTGGTAGGTCTTTCACGCGAATATGTCGAGAAAACGTTTCAGTCGTGCAGGCTGGCGGGGCACAACGGCAATTCCTACGGAATCAAAAATGAAGAAAGCCAGGATCATCCCGATATTTTCGTTTGTGAGCCACCACGTGAACCTTGGCCGCACTTCTGGGATGATTTCCAGTCTTTCGGCTAAGCAGCACGCCGCTGACGCGACGATTCATCGAGCGGAGCGAGAGGCTGTGTTGCGAGCAATGTTCAGAGCGGAGTGGCGCTTCATTAGCAATTCTTCGCCGAGAGAGACGGTGGTCAACACCTCCACAATTTGTTTGGAGGCAAAACCCTCGCCGTATGGATTGGTCATGCCTTGCAAGCTGCGGTGGAATTCGGAACTTTTCGCCGTAGCAATCGCAGCCAGTATGGAGGATGTATCCGCTGCGGCGTCCAGAACGTTCCGTGCGCGTTCCCTGCCTTGTTGCCTGACACCGACGTTTACCGTAGGCAGCGGGAAGGAGGCTGACTCCATAATTCCGCTGCTCGAATTTCCCGCCAGCACATCGACCTGCTTCAGCAAACTCCAATAGGTCAGCACGTCCAGATTGACAAACACGTGCGCATCGCGCGACGCCGCGAACGCTCGCGCGCGCTCGATCAGATTGCGGCTACCTGCATCGGCGTTTGGATAACAGAAAAGGATCTGGTCCGGCAGCGTCTGCAAAGCGGCGAACAGCGAATCGGCTTCGCGTACAGTATCGCGGGCGAGGGTGACCGGATGGTATGCAACCAGTACGGTCGGACGTTTCAGTGCAATCCCCAGGCGAGTCTCGATCTGCTCCCGTGTGTAAAGTGTTCGCCGGCGCAAATGGTCGAGCGAAGGAGCTCCCGCTCGATAGACGCGCCACGGTTCTTCGCCCATCGCGATCACCCGTTCCCGCGCGCCGTGTGTTGACGTGAAATGAATGTGGCTCATCATCGTGAGCGCATTTCTGACTGCGTCATCGATCGCGCCTTCGCTAACTTCGCCACCTTCGATGTGCGCGATGGGGATGCGCAACGCCAAAGCCACGGATGCAGGCGCGAGCATTTCGTAACGGTCGGCGATCAGCAAAAGTAGGTCTGGACGCATGCGTCCGAGAACGTCCGCGAGGCTCAACGTGGCGACGCCGATTGTCTTGGCCATACCTAAGTCTGAATCGGAGCTCAGCAGGCACTCGATTCGCTCAGCAATTTCGAAACCATCGCGTTCGATTTCCTGAATGGTGCCGCCGAAATCAGGCGAAAGGTGCGCGCCCATCGCGATGATTTTTAATTCCACATCTGGATGCGCCGAAAGCTCGCGCAATGGCCAGTAAAGATGACTGTAGTCGGCGCGAGAAGTGGTGATTACCGCGATTGTGCGTCTCATTTTATTTTGTTTCGCATTTTATTGCGGCGCACCAGCGAGCCACCTGAGAGAGCAACAATTTGCTCGGCTCGTATTCTGGGACGATGCGGACCAACATTTCCAGGCTTGCGCTCAAGTCGCGACGCTCGACGCTCTCTTGTAATTCGGCGACATCAGCGTCAAATCTAGCGGTGTCAATCTGCGGACATTGCACACGGCGAATCCTCTGATCGCCCGTCGGTTCGGCCGTTTCGTTGGCAAAGACCATCTCCTCGTCGAGCTTTTCCCCCGGACGGAGCTCTGTGAACGCGATCGCTCTTCCCTTCGCTGGGTCGAAACCCGCGTCGTCTATTAATTGTCGAGCAAGATCGGCAATCTTTACGGGTTTACCAACGTCGGCGACAAACATTCGACCATTTTGCTGATCTCCTACCGCACAGATAATATCCACGGCTTCGCTTAGGCTCACAAAATAGCGGCGAACCTGCGGATGCGTCACGGTTACGGGGCTGCCCCGCGCAATTTGCTTCACAAAAAGCGGCACAACGCTTCCGCGCGAGCCCAAGACGTTCCCGAGTCGGACGGCTTTCATTTGCGTGCCTGCGCTGCTCCAGCGCAGCAAAATAAGCTCGGCGATGCGCTTCGAGACGCCCATCAAACTGCGGGGATTCACCGCCTTGTCCGTGGAAACCATCACTAACTGCGCCGCTTTGTATTCATGGGCGGCACGAGCCAGAGCAAGCGTGCCGAAAACATTGTTGCGGATTGCCGCAAGCGGATTCCTCTCCATCATCGGAACGTGCTTGAAGGCCGCGGCATGATAGATCCTTGTCGGACGATGCTGTTCGAACACTTCCGCAAGCAGCCCAGCGTCACAAACATCGCCAACGATAGCGGTGTGCGGTACACCACCCTCGACGGCATCGAGCGCCAAGTCAATTTCATACAGCTCGTGCTCGGAGTGGTCGAGTAGGATCAAACGTTCAGCATTGGATCGCGCGAATCTACCCGCCAGCGCAGACCCAATGCAGCCACCGGCCCCCGTTACCAAAATGTTTTCGTCAGGTTTCATCGGCCCCTATCACACGAATGACAAAACGGGACGCACCCGCTTGCCAGCCGATTATAAATAGCATCCATGCGGCTGTCTCTGATTGAATCCGAGTGGAAACCCAGCGCGTCTCCTTTATCGCGTCTTGCGGCCTGCAGCGAGATTCGCGTGCGCCGATTGGAAATAATGGGATGGCGGTATAATCCCGTGCAAGAGTATTCCCCTCCCGCAGCTTTCTTCACGTCCTGCAGCCAATCGTCGAACGTACCTTCGGCCACGTCGACAAGCGAGATCGCACGCCGGTAATCGGTTCCGCCCAGAAAATAAATCTCAAATACTTCAAACGTCCCCTTCCGCCTGGGGGCGCTTGAGCGCATGGCGGCCCAATGCGCTCGAAAGCCGCCACCTATTCGCAAGCGCGTAAGCACTGGTATCCCGTGGAGGGGCGAGCCGAGGTCCGGCGCGCGCACCGGCCCCAGCGAGTCGTCTAGCTACTCGTGCAAGCCGCGATAGCGCGCGTGACATTCATCGAACCTTTGGCAGCTTTCATCATTATTTCACGCTTTCTGAGCAGATAGGTCGCACGATTGCTTCGTGACCGTCCGACATCGTCGAACTTATGTCCCTAATCAGAACGATTAGAAGTAGCGCGCAGGTGGGCATAGGAAATCTCACTTCGCTTTCAGCGATGTCAGCTCGGAGTTAGCGAGTTTAAATTGTCGACATGTCGGCCTTAATGGTTCCAATTGTGATTGCTCCGAAGCATCTCGCAGCTGTCGAAGGCTTTGGATCAGTAGGTACGGGAAGGTCACCCGCTTTGCGCGGCCGCGGAGCAGCTCGGCAGCTTGGTTTATTTGGCGGGCGTGGTGACGCGAGTGGGCGAACGCCAGCTTACCCAACCCAACTTATGAATTAGGCCTCTCCGGTGGCCAGGGTTCGAGGAGCTGCTCTTTGCGGTAAATCAGGGCATTGATGTCGGAAGGGGCGAGATCGATGTTGTGACCGTGCGTGATTGCATCCGTTGGACAAGCCTCTACGCAATAGCCGCAAAAAATGCATCGCGAATAATCGATATTATAAACCTTGGCATAGCGATCGCCGGCCGAAATGCGATTCGCGTCAGTGTTTTCCGCCGCTTCGATGTAAATACAGTTTGCCGGGCAAGCCGCGGAGCAGAGAAAGCAACCCACGCATTTTTCCAGACCATCCTCATCACGTTGTAAAACGTGGATGCCGCGATAACGTGGCTGAACGCTGGCCGGGACGTCCGGATACGATTCCGTAGTCGGCTTACGGAACATCGTGCGTAGCGTGACGCTGAACCCCTTATACAGCGTTATAAATGTTTCACCGACTTCTTTCACGATTGATGGCATCGCATTGACTTTAACAGAGTGGCGAAAGACAGGCAATTAAACGCGTCAAAAGCTACAGCGAATGGATCGTTTCGGCTGGGTTCAAATCGCAATTGAGTTATCAACTCCAAAGACGCGCGAACAAACCTGGCATATGACAGCGATTTGCGGCGGAAGTGGATGTTAGAAAAGCATTTTTTCATTCCCCGGGCGGCGAGACCGGGGGCTTCTCATCCAGCTTTCCTTTTCCAGTTAGGGCAGCGATTATTTGGCGACCGTGAAAACGTCCATTCTCAATAAAAATCTCGGCCGTATGTTTTCCGCCAACGATAACACCCGCCAAATATATTCCAGGGACGTTGCTTTCCAGCGTTTCGGGATTTATTTTCGGCTTCAACGAATCGCGATCTAAGCGAACGCCCTGTTTTTTCAAGAACTCGAAATCCGGATGATACCCGGTCAAAGCAAACACCTGAACAGCCGGAACGCTCTGTTCGCCGCTTCCGTTCTTTACCCACACTTTTTCGGGATCGATTCGCGTTACTTCAGTATTAAACAACGCTCGAATTTCTCCGGCGCGGATACGATTCTCGATGTCCGGCTTGACCCAGTATTTCAGGCTCCTCCCCATTTCCGCCCCGCGATGAATCAGCGTTACACGAGCACCCGACCGAAATAAATCGAGCGCCGCCTCAGCAGCCGAGTTTCTTCCGCCGATAACAACAACGTCCTGGTTCCAGTATGGGTGAGCTTCGCTAAAATAGTGGCTGACGTGCGGCAAATCTTCGCCAGGAACCCCTATGAAATTCGCGAGGTCGTAATATCCGGTTGCCAGGATTATCTTGTGCGAGCGGTATTCGAGGGCGAGGCCATCTTTATCGACCGTATGCACCACAAACGCGCCATCATGCCCGGTAATCTTTTCGACCCGCTCGTACTGGCGCACCTCCACACCGTAATGCTCCACCGCGCGACGATAATATTTCAGCGCTTCGCCTCGCGTTGGCTTGCCGCCGGAAATAGTCATCGGCAAATCGCCAATTTCCATGCGTTCCGGCGTGGTGAAAAACAGCAGATTAATAGGATAGTGAAAAAGCGAATTGCACAGGCATCCCTTGTCAATCACCAGCGGGCGCATTCCCGCGCGCTTGGCCTCAATTGCGCTCGCCAGTCCGGTGGGGCCCGCGCCTATGCAAATTACATCGTAGAAATCATTCATGTGGATAGTGTGGCTGAGCCGCGTCTAACTTTCAACCACGCTCGAGTTTTTCAATCGCGCTCGCGAGGCGCCCAAGGTTGTCCGCAACTGCTATTTCCGCTTGCGGGACGCCCCGCTTCGCGAGCTTTTTCCGCGTCCTTGTGAATTCCGAGCCGATTTGCGCCCATGCCGGTTGATTTGGGTTCTATCCACAACTGACAGGCGGGCCTGCAACCTCTTGGACAACTTCGCGAAGATCAGCGAATAGGCCTGGCAGAGCAAGCGCTTGATGTCGCCGGTCGGAAGCGCATCATATGTTTCAAGCGCCACCCATTGCGCCCTAGCCAAATATGGCGCGGGAACAATTCCCGGGCGTTCCACCAGCGCGCTAAACTCCTCAGGCGTACATTTGAACGCAAGCCAATGGTCGCCGGGTTCCAGCGCAACGACCGCGTACATCTTTTCGCCGATCTTGAAAACAAGATCATCTCCCCATTGAACCCTTTCAGTTGTGTGCGGAAGTGCGAGGCAATATTCGCGAACCCAGTCGATATCCATGTGGAAAGGCTAGCGCCGGAGAGTGTCAAAGTCGAGGGCATGTAGCACCTTCGAGCGAGATCCTCCGGACGATATCAATCGCGGGGCAAAAGTAAGTTTGCCAGTTCCGTTGAGAACGCACTGATTTCATCCAGCCGCGATGGAGTCACTTCAAGCTTTTCTTTTTTCCAAACGAACCACTCGACGCCGTTCTTCGTCAGCCGCACGCTGAAATTCCCACCCAGAAGATACGCCGGCTGGCCATGCAGCTTGAATTGATCACCGGCGACTGGAGCAAGTAGCGCGGCACAATTCCCTTTGCGCACGCCGACATAGTTTGCATACATCGGAAACGCCACAATTTGGAAATCACGTTTGTTTAATCGCTCGAGGGTTGAGATCTGTTGCGGACTCAGGTCCATCGGCAGAAAGAATATCAGGTAACACTCCGCACTTCATATTTGAGATAAAAGCAGCGGGTCTGCTGGCGGGATGGCTGGGTGAAAACAGCCGTAGCGCGAATCAGCTTCCGATCGCTTTCGGGAGGCTCCAGTGCTGCCACACGCTGATCACGCGAAGCGAAAAACAAACGAATCCGCCGAGCACCGCAGCCAGGGTTGAAGGAAGCCGCAGCTTCGTAGCGACGATCATCACCACAGCTCCGGCAAGCGCCGCGCTCGCATATACGTCTGCCCGCAGAACAGCGGGAACCTGTGCCAACATGATGTCACGCGCGGTTCCACCGCCAACGCCGGTAATCGTGCCCAACAGTGCGGCGACTAAGGGATGCATCTTGTAAACGAGCGCCTTCTCCGTTCCCGCCACGGCAAACAGCGCCAACGCAGCCGCGTCGAGCGTGACGATCACCGAGACGGGGACTTGCCGAATGACGGGATGCAGAAAGAAGACAATCGCACCGCCGACAAACGCCGCGGCCGGATACCGCCAATCGCGCAGCGACGACGGTGGTACGGCGCCGATCAATACATCGCGAATAATTCCGCCCACCAGGGCTGTCGCAAACGCCAGCACCATCACCCCGAACAGGTCCAGGCTTGCGGCCACGGCAGCCAAAGCGCCTTCAATAGCGAATAAAAGCGTCCCCGCCAAATCCACCGTAAGCAACAGTCGGCTGGGCGTGAAGATCATAAAGAGCGAGGGAAGAATATGACGCGACGTGCCGCAAACACAAGGTCGAAGCGGGGTGGCAAGCTTGTGCGCGAGGAATCCGAATCATTCATGCTGTCTTACTACACTTATCCCCACCTCGAGGCACTGTTTCTTCTTGCCGGCCTTGAATCCGTCGCAGAATACGGCTCTTTTGCCAAAACGCCGCCGGACAATACCGCCGACCAGATGATTTTTCTCTTAAAGAAACATACCGGAAGCCCAGGGCCTATTTGACCTTGCGCCAGACCACATCTTCGTTGTTTCTCCGGTCAATCAGGGTATCCACTTTTCCGCTACCGGCGTAATGAAAGAGAATCCGGCCTTCGACGCCTTTGCGAAAGAATACGTCAGTAGCTTCCGGAATGAGCTGCTCTTTTGGACCATCGCCGCGCTCGCGGTATAGCCGCCCTCCGTCCGTCGAAACGGTCAACACGACTCCAAGAGCGAGTTCGTACGTTCCCACATATTCGGCAAATTTACTGGCTTCAACCTTTCCCGGCGCCGGGTCTTCGTAGTAGCGCAACACCTGACCGGCCACGATTTGCCAGCTTCCGTTGCGGCGCATCCACGTATCGGTCTCGTGATATCGCGCAGTCAAGTTCTGACCGAAAATGGACTCCTTCTCGTGCAAGTCGTAACTCAAAATGGCTACATCGCCTTCAATATGGCTCTTCGCATTTATGATCGCGATGCTACCCGAATAGCCCTTCGGCATTGGGCTGAGATCGGCGAGCAAAGCGACTTTGTTCATGCTTCGCCCTTTCTCGTCGAAGAACATGCAGTCATCAGCGAAATGCTTCTTCCACGGTATTTGGTCGCCAACGGCTACAGCATCCACCAGCTCCTGCGTTCTGCGTACTAGCTCTTCTTGCGTGATGCCATGCATCGACTCTTCCGGCGCTTGTTTTCCTGAGACCAACAACAGCATCGCAAACCCAAACATTACAATCGCCACGATCGCTCTCAGCACAGTTCCCTCCACATGCCTATCTGAATGAGATTTCACAAAACCGGTTGCCCTCAGCCACGCGAACAACAATATGAATATTCTATGTGCGGAGCCAAGCGGTGCGGGGGAAAGGTAGGCGAGAGCGGCTTCACGAAAAAGAAACTGGTGGTGAAAAGAATCCTCGGGGTAGAATCAGTGCGGTTCCTCTCAGGGTGGTTATCCCGCGCTGTTTCGCATACGGCAAGCACTCAGTCATTGAGAAACGAGCGCGAGTGGAGGTCTCTAATGGCGACATCCCCGGGATTACGCGGAGCGGAGAGTTTTGTTAAGAAAGCGAGCGGCTGGTACACTGCCGTGGCCGTGGCGTTCATCATTCTCGGCATAATGGCCATCGTTGAACCGGGCGTGGCGGGTTTGGCGGTAACCGTCCTGGTCGGATGGCTGCTGATGTTCGGTGGCGCGGCGCATCTGGTCGCGGCGTTCAGCGGAGGCGGAGCAGGACGCGTAATCTGGCACGTGCTGATCGGAATCCTGTACCTCGCCGGCGGACTTTACTTTCTGATGCATCCCCTGCTCGGTCTCGGATCGCTAACGCTGCTGCTCGGCGTTATTATTCTGATAGCCGCGGTATTCGAACTCGTCGCCTATTTCCGATCGCGCGGCACAAATGGCTCCGGTTGGCTCCTGATGAATGCGCTTATCACTCTCCTGCTCGGTGGCTTGATCTATTTCCATTGGCCATCGAGTTCGGTGTGGGCCATTGGAACGCTTGTGGGCGTGAATCTGATCATGACAGGAATTTCGCGGTTGATGTTAGGCCTGGCGGCGCGGAAACTAATCACCGCATAGCCGTCCCGCGCGGCAACGGCAACCAAGCGACCCTCACCGAATTCTCTTCCTGATTGTCTCGTTAGGCAGTGAGTGGTATATTTCGCAAAACCGGAGCAACCATGCATCGTTTTT
>Ga0307477_10001093_pt1 | contig 24192 bp, 14 predicted proteins | sample atmos_gasesECM2C_FD_203316 | JGI IMG/M metagenome (GOLD analysis project Ga0307477, IMG submission 203316) | Hardwood forest soil microbial communities from Morgan-Monroe State Forest, Indiana, United States - atmos_gasesECM2C_515 | ecosystem: Environmental > Terrestrial > Soil > Temperate...
GCGCTATTTTCTCTCCCCGGTCACCCGCAAGAACGCCCGCAAGCGGATCGCGGAAGAGCGCGTCGGCCCGCTCGGTTTCGACTGCGCGGAAATGCGCGATCCAAAATGCGGTGTCTGAGACGCTTTCAATCGGGGAGTCGGTCATATGGTTGTGCGCGCGGCTCTGCTAATAGCCGCGGCGGGCGGATTTGGTTTTCTGTCCAAAGCAAGGGGAAACGGGACGGCTCGTTCGGCACGAGAATAAGCAAAATCACCGGATAAGTTCGTGGTCGGCCCTAGCGGACGATTTTAGAACTTTGCCGTAAGGTTCCCGAGACGCCTGGGCGTGCCAGGCCGACCGGTGCGAAATCGAGCTTCTCGTGACGGACTGCGTGTCATTTGATGGTGTAAGCATATGGGAAGGCGGCGAGCTCATCCCCGCTTACTTGGCCGTACGGGGGAACACCAAACGCTAGGTCGTCGACGTATAGCGTTCCCTGAACCACCGTGCCAGGCTTACCGGACGGTGTGATCGTCACGTAGATAGTGCCCGTTTGGCCTGGGTAGATGAGTACCGGGGAAACATTCGCGGCCGGGTTGAGAGAGTCAAGCCAGAGGTCGCCCGGTGGGGAGGTCACCGCTGGGTCGAAGGCTTTGGTGTGCGCTATCATCGAAATCGTGGCGGTTCCCGCAGGCGCTGGACCAGGGTACGGCCCGCACTCGCTCGGAAAGACGCCCCAAACCCCCGCAGTCACAGTGCCGCCAGGTGGATTGTAGGAAGCCGACGAATTAGTACCGCAGAGCGATAAACCGCCGGAGGAACTGGCCAGAACCGGGTCACCGGGGGCGGGTGCGAATAGGAACGTGGCCGGCGGGCTTGACGTCTGCGAAACCGATACGCGGGAGGTCTGGGCCGGCACAAGCCAGACCGGGATGAGGGCGGGCAACACTGGCAGCGCCACCGCGCCCGAGGTCCCAAAGATTGACGCCAACGTTAGATCCTGATTCACATCAAGGCGAGCGTCAACGAAGAACTCCTCCGGGGCCGCGCCATTATTGGTGATGGTTACCGGTATCGTTACCGGTTTCCCCTTAGCCAGCAACTGATCCACGCTATTCGGCAGCCCGGGAGCCTCGGCGCTAACCCGGTTGAATTGGATGTTTCCTGTGAATCGCTGCGACACCTCATTCCCGGCTACCGGCTCGGCGAAGTCCACGATCAGCGTCCAAGTACCGGGGACGGGGTTAAGAGTGTAGGCGGTCATTGAAGTCCCCAGGGTGCCATTACTGAGCGAGTTCAAACCATATCCGAGGGTGTCGCCGTCGGGGCTGATAAGGTAGGCACCCACCGGGTCGCTTGCGTCATTGGTGAGCGACACGTTGGCGGTGATGTTGCGTACGCCGGGGGGAACGATGAATTTGTAGTACTGTTGCTGTCCGATGCCGGGAGGGCGGCCGTTGCCGCCGGTCAGCACGCCGCTGAAGGTACCGCCCCTGGCCACGTCCACCAGACTTCGCATAGTCACCGGGATGGAAGTGATCCCGCCAAGGCCGGCATCGGAGATAAAAACGATCGAGCCAGACGTGTCGCCCGGCGACGCAGGCGTGGTCGCGGAAACCGTTACCGCCTGGCTCTGCCCAGGAGCGAGCTGCAGGAAGTTCGGATGGACTGAGCCGAACGGAGCGAACTGCTGCGTTGCCGCCCGCCACGGGATGCCGCCATTTACGCCGCCCGAGCTGGCCACAATATTGAAGATGACGCCGGTCCAGGTTCCAGGGACCGGGAATCTCACGTCTACGTTGCCGAAGTTTCCGATTCCCTGTGGCTCCGAGCTTGCCGCAAACCGGCCCTGCGGGTCGATCAGGATTAGGTGTACAGGATATGTAGTAGAGGATGTGCCAGGATAGGCAATTGAGGCGTCTAGCCGGTCGCTATCCCTCGGGACCTGAAAGTGGATAACGGCGTAGTTTTCTTGCAGTCCCCCCCAGCTTGTGAACTTCGCGCTGGCAGTGTCGTCGAGGGTGACGCTGCCGGTCTGCACATTTTGATCCGGCCCGACGGTCCGGCCGACCAAGTTCACGATCTGTGGGAACGCTCCCGTATTGGTGACGTTCACATTCCAGCTTTCTGCTGTGTCGGGAGCGCCGAGAGCATTCAGCTGATTCGTCGATATGAGCAAGGTGTTGCTGACTGGCTTTGGCGAGCCGTCAGCGGTGTGAATCGACTCGGCCAATAACACAGCCTTGTAGGAGTTCAGTAGACCCGCGCCCTGCTCGGTAGCTGGCGTGCCAAGGTCACTTGCGGTGCCGAGCAGGATCTGCCTCACGAGGCTCGGTGTCGGGCTAGCGCCGCCGTGGGTCTGCCGATAAGCCTGAATGACCAGCGCGGCTGCTCCCGCCACAAAGGGAGACGATTCGCTGGTGCCGGCCCCCCAGACAATGTCCGAGGGCTGACCCAAGAAGTTTGTGCAGTCGGCAAACAGTGCGGTGTTCGCGTCACAGGATGTAAAGCTGATCTCGCCGGGGGCAACCAGGCCGACAGTGGCGCCGTTTTCGTCAAAACCGCCTGAGCTAAGCGAGCTGATGTTGTCGTTCAGCCAACCCGTCGTAGCGAAGTAACGTGCGGCCTCGTAGTTGGTCTGCGCATCGAAGCGGTAGTCTGTTGACGCGCCGACCGAGATCACAAGCGGGTCGCTCGCGACCGAACTGATGGTATTGGTTGATCCAGCGTCGCCGCTAGCAAGCGTGACCACCACGCCGGCCGCAACTGCGGCGTCATTGAGCTGCTTCCACACATCCAGCGCGGTGATGTCAGGATATAAATCGTCGAGGATAGACTCATTGATGACGTCGACATGGTCAACCTGAACCGCGTACTCAATGGCTTGGATAAAAGTGGAAAGGAAGCCGCTGCCGGTCATATCGAGCGCGACGAGGCCGACCAGGCTGGCGCCCGGCGCTACGCCCTCAATTCGGATGTTGCAAGCCGACGGATCCGGCTGGGCGCTGTAGCCGTTGACGTTATACACATGGATTCCCTGTCCGGCGATAGTATTGGCATCGAGGAAGGCCTCCCCGCCCGAGGTGGGGGAGCCAGGTCCGGCGCCGGTGAAGTCCCGGTAATCGCCGCCGATTGAGGGGTCAAACACGGATTTGCCGTCCGGCCGGATGAAATTCACGTTGTTTGTATCGATGCCGTCGGCGATGTAAGCGACCTTCACGCCTGCGCCCGTGAAACCCAAAGAGCGTGCGGTCGGCGCATCTGCATGGTCTGAGTCGGTGTGCGTGAGCGCGAGCCCTTCCGGATCAAGTAGCGCCTTGCCGTTAGCGCCGCAGGCGCCGGGGATGACGTGGGGCGTTAGCGACGTACTCGGCGCTGCCGCAGGAGCTGACATCGAGGTAGTGGCTGCCGCGGAGGTCGTGGCTGCCGCGGGCCGCCGTCGCCGGATGACGATGTCAGGTATGACCTGCGCCACGGCTGGGTGAGCCTTTAACCTTGCAACATAGTCCTTCGAAACCGTAGCCGCAAACGCGTTAACCAGCCGGTAACTCTTGACGTCGGTGGCGCGCACCTGGCGGAGTTCATCCATCAGGGGCGCCTGCTCCGCAGTGATCGCATCAGAGCGATCGACCTCGGCGACACTGCCTCTCGGGGCAGCAGGGTGTTGGCTCTTCATCATCACGATCACATGCTGGTCCGCATTTTGCGAAAGCTGGGCGGCCTGCGCCTCAGACAACTGGGCATGTGCTGTTGCTGTCCAAATGGTGGCCATCCCGAACGACACAGCGAAAACACTCCACAAAGTTCGGTTCATTGCTTTGTCCTCCGCTGCTTGATCTCTCCGTTGTTCGGATAAAGAACGACAAACGCCAGCGCTAAAGTGATGAACTTCAAAAAAACCTTACCGTCGCAGGCTGATATCCTCGAGCAGGCTTCTGGACAGTTACGGATACCGAATCATCTGGGCCGTTGCTCACGTACACAGCAGTTCCGTTTTGAGTAACAGCGATGGCGTCAGGACATCTGCCCACCGTAGTTACAGAAGCCACCTTGTTATTCACCAAGTCGGCTACCGTTACCGAGCCTGGGTCAGTCGTGCCACAGATATTGGCCACATAGGCCCACCGACCATCAGGTGTGACCGCAATGGGCCCCGGGACGTACGGGGAGGTTGAGATCGTGGCCACAGGTGTGATGGTCGATCCCTGTATGGCGGTGATCGTCTGACTAGCCTGGGACGTCACATATATCGTCTGTGCCACTGCTCTGCTGGACAGCAGTAGGAGCGCAACAGCAAAAAAAATTACGAACGAAAGAATCCTGCTTGGCTGGGGCATGACTCTCCTCCTGAGACCGTTCCCTACCCTCTAAATCGTAAAAAGCGGTCAAACTGGCTCACGATGTCAGAAGATTTTTCAGTGCGCTCGGTGGGACCGATGACGCCCCGGGCCTTACGGCGCAACCAGCAGTGTGAACGCCTGCGTTTCCCTGTAAGCTGGCCTGCACGTCAGCAGGAAAGTGTTGCCGGCTGTGTGACCGATGTGGGCGGTGGACGCGGCGAAGTGTGGGTAAGGGGGTGGTTCGCCGTGCTCCTCACAGCTGGCAAAGTCGTTCCGTCGATCTCAGTCCAAACAAGCTCCGGAAGTTGAATTGAGGCTACGAATCTAAATCCAAAATCCCGGCCACGAGTTGGGAGCTGACGATGCAGGTGCCGTTAAGAAATGGCTAGCTCAAGCCAGGATTCGACGCCGAGTTCCCGGTTAAAATCCGCACATCTTTCCCCGCGCTTCATTTTCTAGAAATTTGCACACTGTCCTTGCTTGCTCGCAGCGGTATTTCTTCCTCCGGTGAACGGCGACGAGTTACCTGAACACTGTAGTACGCCTTGAACTGTATTTTGGAACACCTGGGCGGAGCCGGTGTTGCTCTGAACTTGGAGATTGCCACCGACCGCATTTTTGTATATTTGCAGCGGAGCTGTGTTGTTCGTGATCTGCAAGCTGCCACTGATTATGTTGACACCCGGACATGAGGCGGGGCCGACTTGACCTGGGATGGCATTGCCCTGAAATTGCACGTTGCCGCTGACGATCGCGCCGCAGACAACGCCTGGAGTCGCTCCCCTTGGAATATTCGTGATCTGCAGATTGGCTCTGATAGTGGCCGGACCTATGGAGAAGCTTCCGCCCTGAATCAGCACGTTTCCGCTGACGGTGCTGTTGCCACCCAGCGTCAGACTGCCGGAACTCATCGTCAAATTGCCGCCTACCGTGCTGTTATTGAGAGTCAGCGTGCCTCCGCTAAGCGTCACATTGCCGGAAATACTTCCGTTCGTGAATGTGACGTTCTGCCCCGGCTGGACGCTCAGGTTGCCGCTAACGTTCACTGCGATCGATACACTCGCAGTCACTATCTGATAGTCCCTTGCGTCGGCCGGGATAAACGTCACCGACAGAGTATGCGTGCCCGCACTCAAAACCGTATTCAATGGGGGGCTGTAAGCAAATGTGCCCTGGAGCGTCACGCCCGCGACCGAAGCGGCTGCGTTCAACTGGGTGCTGCTTAGCATTGTTCCCAGGGTAATGGGCGCCGGGTTCGCCCAGGTGATGGTCGGCGTCGCCGGAGTGACACTTAGAGTGCCGCCAACAAAGGTGATCGTGTAGTTCGTTGAGGTCAGACCTGAGCAAGTGATGGGGTAGGAGCCAACGACGCTGGCCGGCGTTGCCGTGGTATTGCAGTTCAACGTTCCTGTTAGGGAAGCAGGCCCGTCCCCATTGACAAATCCGCTGTACGTCACTTTGCTGAGCGGCGGATTTGCTTGGCCGTACGGCCGCGAGGTATTGTTGGCAGTAATCGTCAGGGGCGCGGCTGTGACTCTCAGCGTGCCGGGAGCAAAAGTGATCAGATAGTTTGAAGAGGTCAGCCCAGAACACTGAATTGGATATAAGCCTACCGGGCTCGTTTGCGTAGCCGTGATCGTGCAGATCAAGCTGCCAGACAGCGAGCCAGGTCCGTCCCCATTCACAAAACCGCTGTATGTCACGTTGTTGTTCAGGGGCGGGTTCGGCTGCCCGTACTGTCGCGAAGCGTTGCTGGCGGTAATGGTCAACCGATTATTGTTCACTGTCTGAGTAAGGCTTCCTGAGCTGGGGGTCAAGAAACAAGTGACCGCGCAAACGTATGCCGCACTAATGGTATGTGAACCGGGGGAGAGGACGCCGCGACCGATGGGCAGAGTCGCGCTTGCTATTTGTACTGCGCCAGGTCCACCGCCGGTGCATGCAGAGGACACCACAGCGGGCACATTCACAACGTTTCCGCCATCGACTTGGAATGCGATGCTACCGGGGTTAGTTAAAAATGCGGTTGGAGGAGAGAGCGTGGCGGTGATGCAGGCCATGATCTGGGTGCCCTGAAGGAAAGTCGATGGGTTAGAGCTTGAGGATAGGCTCAGCGCAGCAGGGAGGGGATTTACCGTTTGCGTCACCGAGGCGGAGCTGGCGCTGATAGACCCGTTGCTCGAAAACATCGCCGTTACCGTGTGCGCACCTGGATAGGGGATTGGAATCGGGAGACTGACGGTTGCTGTCAGGTTGGGAGAGCCGCTAAAGACGGGCAGTGGGGAACCGTTGGAGCCAAAAGAGGCGACATTCTGACCATCGACAGACAAGGAGAGAGAGGCGTTGGACCCAACATTAAAGCCGGGGGGTGGGGAAACCAAAGTGACAGTAACAGTAAATGTCGAAGTTTGGTTGTCGAGCGACGGATTGAGGGAAGAGGTCATCGTTGTGGTGCTGGGAATGTGGAGAACCGTGAGCGTGAAAGCCTGCGTGGCATCCGCAGCCACTCCGTTGTGTGCGGTGAAGGTGATCGGGTAAGTGCCATCGGTGCCTGCCGCTGGTGGCCCGCTCAGCACGCCCGCGACACTATCGAATGTTACCCCGCTAGGCAAAGTACCGGACTTCGAAAGAGTCGGTGTCGGAAACCCGGTGGCCTGAACGGTGAAGAAACCGGGTGCGCCCACCAGGAAGGTTGCCTGGTTCGGGCTGATGATGCCGGGAGCCTGGTCGACGGTCAGCGTGAAATTCTGGATGGCATCGGGTGCCAGCGCATTGTGAGCGGTGATAACGATCGGATAAGTACCTACCGTTCTCGCCGCTGGCGTCCCACCGAGAGTCGCCGTGCCGTTTCCGTTGTCTGTGAACGTCACTCCTTGAGGCAGCACCCCGGACTTAGTGAGCGCAGGAGCCGGTGCTCCTGTTGTGGTTACCACAAAGGAGTTCGCTACCCCCAGGATAAAGGTCGTGTTGTTTGCGGAAGTAATCGCCGGGCTCATATTGAGCGTGACCACGTCGTTCACTTTAATTGTTTCGGCGTCGAACACATCGGCAAACGAGATCGCGTCCGTCACATGAATGGCCTCGTTATCTCTGATCGGGATGACGGCGGGTGGCGCAGGCGGCGGAGCCGTCGTGGAGCTGCCGCCACTGAGCGGGATCGACTGCGTGAAACTCGATCCCGCGGGCACACTGGTCACGTTGCCCAGGGCAGCGCTGTCGGTAAACACGAGAGTGCCATTGTCGTTTGCGGGAGTCGCCGAAGCCGAGTAGCCAATCGTCAGCGCGCAAGCAGCTCCCGAAGGAAGCATCGTTGGGAGAGATGTAGCCCCATTCGAACATGCAATCTGCGTAACGGCGAATTGCGAACTGCCGGAAATGGTTGCTGAAGCGACTGTCAAGGATGCGGTCCCGATACTGGACATTGTGATGGTCTGGCTTCCGCTCTGGCCGTTGAAACCGAGGATGCCTGCGGAAACCTGGACCACTGGCGCGGAAACCTGGATGAGCGGCGTGACGAAGACGGTATCGTTCACATGAACCGCTTCCGCGCTGAACACATCTGGGAGCGAAGTTGTGTCGCTCACCTTGATGTTTTCGTTGACCGCAATCGCCACGGACAGAGGCAGGACCGTCCCGACTACAGCCGCGCTGGGAGCACTCGTGACTCCGTTCAGAGTCTGCGTTGCCGTGAGCGAATTCGCCCCCACAGCAAGCGTCACAGTGACGCTGAAGTTCCCTGCCGGATCGACCGGGATGCTCGCCACTGTGGTCGTTCCGTCCAAGACAGCCACTAGTGCCCCGATCACGCCGGTCCCTGTTATCGTCACCGAGGAATTCGTGGTACTGAATCCCGAGGCAGGAGATGTGATTGCCGGCGCAGGTAATACGACACTTAGGTTCGTCGCCGCACTGGCTGAGCGGGTGAAATTTGCGTCTCCGCTGTAGGACGCGCTCACACTGTGACTCCCCGTCCCAAGCGACGATGTGCTGATCGTGGCACTCCCCGCGCTGTTTAGCACGGCGGTTCCCAGCGACGTTGACGTTGTCCCATCCAGGAAATTCACTGTGCCTGTGGGCGTGCCGGTCCCCGGCGCGCCCACCGTGACTGTGGCAGTAAGCGTAACGGTTTGACCGAAATTCGCAGGATTGGAGGAAACAGCCAACGCAGTTGTCGTCGCTGCTTGGTTCACCACCTGAGTGACAGCGGCCGAAGTGCTGGAACCAAACTGATTGTCGCCGCCGTAGGAAGCGGTGATGCTGTGGCCGCCTACGCTTAGCGCTGTCGTGTTGAAAATAGCCACGCCAGCACTGAGAGGCACACTGCCAAGAGTTACCGCCCCGTCTTTGAAAGTCACCGTGCCGGTCATGGGATTGGGATTCGATGCGCTCGGCGTGACTGTAGCCGTGAAGCTCACTTGTTGTCCGAAGACGGACGGAGTCCCAGAAGTGGCGACGGCCGTCGTAGTGGGCGTAATGATTGGAGTGAGCAGGAAGCCGTGGTCTGTGTTGGTCGTCGGATCAATGCCGACACCGACGATCTGGCCGGCGTCATTGATCGCCCAGGCAGCGTGGAGCAATTTCCAGTTTGTGCCCGGCACCAAGCTCAGAAGGTCATACATCGTTCCGTTTGTGTACAGGAATGCTCGACCGCCGTTACCCTGCGTGACGGCCCCTGTGCCGTACGCGGAGATGCCTACGATCTGGCCTTTGGAGTTGACACCCCAGGCGCCGCTGCTGTTGTCGCTTATGTTCGCATTGGGGCCGAAGAGCGGATCAATCCCGGGAATCGCACCCAAATCCGTCATCGTTCCGTTTTGCCAGAGGACGGCGTGTATCATGGCGGAGTTTATCTGCGAATAGCCAACGACCGCGCCCTGGCTGTTGATCGCATTCGCGTGGTCATTCACATAGTTGCCAAGAGACCCGAGGCCCGTGGCTTGGCCATTCGCATCCCACATCACAGCCTGAGTGGCGTTGTAGCTGCCGGCGGGGCCAGTCACGTAAGGCCCGGTGCCAAAACCTGCCGCCTGCCCAGCATCGTTGAGGGCTAGCACTTGCGCAGCACAGAAGTTGAACTGGCAAGGGAGACTGGACAAGACAGTCGCCCCTGCATGGGTGCCTCCTTTCCAGATGACGGGAGTCACGACAGTCCGGTTTTCGTAGCCGCCAACATCCCCGGCGGTGTTAATGGCAAAGGCCGCGCTGTAAAGATTGGAATCGCCAGTTGGGTCGCCGAGGTTGGTCATCACGCCGTTTTGCCAGATGAAGGCGCGTTGCGTAGGAGTTGGGAGCGACGAAAAGCCTACAACTTGGCCCGCGCTATTAACTCCGTATCCGAAGCTGGTGCTGCCGCCCAAAGTGCCCAATTCCGTGAGTGTGCCGTTGCTCCAGACGAACGCACGATTGACTTGAGTGGTGTAGTTGAAGTAAAGACCTGCAACTTGTCCGGTGCTACTTATTGCCGTCGGACCTGAGGGAGCGGCACTGAGGTCCATCCGGCCTAAATCGGTGAGTGTGTAAGTCGGAGGTGGCGGAGGCGCTTGCGAAGGCGGAGGCGCTTGCGCGATGAGCAAACGCACGAGCAGCGGCAAGAGCAACAGCGTTGCACCGATGGCGACCGCACGTTTCACGCCAAGCCTCCCGAACGAAAGCAGCTACGAATCTCCCGCTACGAGAAGCTGATCACCACGGTGACGGCCACTGTTTGTCCCGCCGACACCGAGATGGGTGAAGGCACGCCCTGCGAGTTTACGATCGTGGTACTCGTGATCGAACTAATTGAGCCATAGCCGATGTTGGCAAGGTCACTGTTGCATCCAAGCGTTGAAAACGTTGATGGAAGCGGTTGAAAGCATTGAACCAACTGCGTCTGCACACCGTTCACGCTGCCACCGGCCGACACGACGGAACCAGTTAGGACCAACGTGCTATTGTTGACTGCTAAGCTTAAATTGTGAGAGAGATACGGGAAAGAGGGAGTAGTACAAGTCGGAGTATAATTGCAACCGAAGTATCCAAAGTTGGGTTCGGCAACGTCACACGGATGGCCCTGCCCGTTTGCATCTGCGCAAGGCTGGGCCGTAGTGGTCGCGCCGTTTGGGCCGTCTAGCTCCACATTCCATTGGCCGAGAATAGTCTGCCTACCAAGAATTTGGGTCAGATTTTGACTGCCCGAGGCCGCCAAAGAGTTTTCAAATTCCCGATGGGTGACAAGTGCGCCGTCGGGGTTGCGCACTTCGATCGTCCAGTGGCCGTGGACCCTGATGCCTTCGTGCGAGCCGTCGCCCGAGGGTTTTTCCTCTGCGACACCCTTTTCTAGAGTCTCGCCTTGCGTTTCAGCAGTCTGCGGCTTCGCAGTTGTCGCGGCAGGTGCCTGCTTTTCCACCGCCGGCTGGGCAGTCGCGTTCTGTGGCGTGTTCGCCTCCTCCTTGGTTTGCTGGCTTTGTCCCCCCCAGACGGTCTGCGAGAAAAGGAACACAAACGCCAACAGCACTCTCGCCCCGGCAATGCCGATCGACTTCTTCCATTCACTCTTGCTCATGGTCCGCTCCTTATTCTTTGGTCTAATTTCCGAAAACCTTGATCCAGCGGAGGCGCAGCGCTGCGATTGAGCGCACCACGCCCTCCGGTTGCGCTTGCCCAAATAAGTCCTATGAGTGCCACTCGGCGTCTCGCCATACCCAGCGAACGCCCCTCGGCAGATACTGTTTGCTACCCTATAAATCGAAAAAAGGAGAGAAAGTGGCTCACGTAGCCGAAAGATTTTTCGGGTTCGCTCGGGCTAGAAGACGGTGAGGCTCGCCCGCCTTGCGTGCATTCCCCCGATTGCCCCCGGAATAGCTTGAATTCAGGCTAATTCTTGAGTATTCTCGCGGCGATATCCCCGCGCCTGTGTCGAGCCCGGAGGCCCAGGTGGGCGCAGACTCCTCGAAACACGTCAGCGAACTCCTTCTCCACTGGGGAAATGGGGATCGCAAGGCGCTGGAAGCGATTTTGCCTCTCGTCTACAACGAGCTGAGGCGCCTGGCTCGCTATCACCTCCAACAGCAGCGTCCGAATCACACCCTACAAACCACAGCGCTGGTTCACGAGGCTTACCTGAGGCTTGCCGAAGAAAAGTCCTTGCAAGTCAAAGATCGTGGGCACTTTCTGGGCATAGCTGCTCAGCTCATGCGCTGGATTCTGGTGGACTATGAGCGCAACCGTCGCGCCGCGAAGCATGGAGCCGGCGCCACCCGGTTGACCCTCGACCCCAGCGTCGCAGCGGGTCCGCGAAATCTCGACGTGGATTTGCTGGCGCTTAACCAAGCCCTCGAGCGGCTCGCCAAGCTGGATCGACAGCAAAGCCAGATTATCGAGCTGCGCTACTTCGGCGGGCTTACCATTGAAGACACGTCGGAGTTTCTGGGCATTTCGCCGGCCACGGTCAAGCGTAGTTGGGCCTCCGCCCGTGCCTGGTTGCTACGCGAAATGAGCCGCGGAGAAGCGAGCGCATGACCCCTGAAGAATGGCAGCAAGTCAGGTCAATTCTGGAATCCGCCCTGGAACTGGACTCCGCTGACCGGCCGGCGTTCCTGGACGAAAGCTGTGCCGACCCGTTTCTGCGCCGTGAAGTCGAATCACTCATTGCCGTGCATGAACAGGCAGGCACAGAGGTTCTGAACTCCTTTCCCTTCTCGAGTTTCAGCGCCCCCGAAGAAGCACGTTTCCGCTTCTTGCCCGGCAGACGCGTCGGCGCGTATGAAATCCATGAAGAAATTGCGGTGGGCGGGATGGGCGCGGTCTATCGTGCGATTCGCGCGGACGGCCAGTACCGGCAGCAAGTCGCCCTGAAAATTATCCGTTTGGAGTTGGGCGCAGAGTCCACTGCCGCGCGTTTTCGCAACGAACGGCAGATTCTCGCCAGCTTCGATCACCCCAACATCGGTAAAATATTGGACGGCGGAACAACGGCCGACGGCCTTCCCTATTTCGTCATGGAATTCATTGAGGGCTTGCCGATCACCGAGTATTGCGACCAGCACAAACTGTCAATCGATGCGCGTTTGAGAATCTTCCGCACGGTCTGCTCGGCCGTTCACCACGCCCACCAGCACTCGGTCATTCATCGCGATATAAAGCCCAGCAACATTTTGGTCACCGCCGCAGGAGTCCCCAAGCTGCTGGATTTTGGCATCGCGAAGATCCTCGATCCCTCTTCGCTGCCGGAGAATGCCGCCACTTTAACCGGACAGTGGGTTATGACTCCCGAGTACGCCAGTCCTGAGCAATTGCGCGGGGAAGCCAGCACGACCGCGAGCGATGTTTACTCGCTTGGCTTGGTTCTGTACGAACTGCTTACCGGCCACCGCGCTTACCGCATCCTCGGTCACTTGCCATATGAGATCGCTCGGGTAGTTCTTGAGACTGATCCTGAAAAGCCAAGCACCGCAGTTCTGCGCAAGGACGAGCCTGCCACGCGGAAAGAGAAAGTCTTGCCGACGCCCGAGCTTGTTAGTGGACTTCGTGCTGACACGCCGGAGAAGCTGCGAGGCCGCTTGGAAGGCGACCTAGACAACATCGTGTTGAAAGCCATTCAGAAGGACCCCCGCGAACGATACAGTTCCGTCGAGCAGCTTTCTGAAGATATTCGCCGTCATCTGGAAGCTTTGCCAGTCATGGCTCGCAAAAGCACCATCACTTACCGCGGTCGAAAATATATCCTCCGGCACAAAGTGGGAATGGCCGCCGCAGCACTCGTTTTCGCCTCCTTGCTGACCGGTATCGCGCTAAGGTTTTGGCTGGAATCGCCGGCACAGCCGAGCGTGGTGTCATTTCGACAGCTCACCGATGATGGTGAGGCAAAGGATGAGCTGGCCGCCATCGACACAGACGGCTCTCATGTTTACTTTACCGAGACGTACTTGGGCATGCTACGTCTCGCCCAAGTTTCAGTGTCCGGAGGTCAGGTCGCACCTGTGTCCACGCAGATTCCCGCCGCGTTTAGCGCCACGATGGCGCCTGATTTCTCCGGCCTTCTCGTCGTTGAGAATTATGTCCGTGGTTCCCACCCGCTGTGGTTTCAGCGACTGCCCGCAGGCCCACCGCGCCGCCTTGGGAGTATCGAATCCCTGGGGGCTGTGTTCACCCCGCAGAATGACAAGATCGTCTTTGTCGACGGACCCGCCCTTTACAGCGCGGTAAGGAACGGAGCGAACGTTCACAAAATATGCGATCTGCCCGGCAGCGGCTCTATGCCTGCGGTCTCGCCGGACGGAAAGAGGATTCGTGTAACCGTTCTCGAGAGCTTGAACAACTATTCACTCTGGGAAGTAGGATTCGATGGTAAGGGTCTCCACGCGTTGCCCTATGTTGGCAATGGGTCCAGCGTGGGATTCGGCAGATGGACACCAGATGGGCGCCACTTCGTATTTCAAAGTCCGCGCCCGGAGGGTACGAATATCTGGGCGGTTTCGGAAAGCCCCGGTTTTCTACGCGGCTCAGTCTCTTCTCCAACTCAACTTACGAATGGACCCCTTTCGTGCAGTCAGCCAACCCCAAGCCGCGACGGAAAACAGATTTTCGCCAGATGTGCAAAGCTACGAGGGGAGTTGGTCCGCTACGACCGGAAATCTCAAGAATTTATTCCTTTCCTCGGCGGCATATCCGCGCTCGATGTGACTTACTCACGTGATGGAGAATGGGTGGTGTATGTTTCTTACCCTGACCGCGCCCTTTGGCGAATGCGGGCCAATGGAAGTGATCGCCTTCAGCTAATCAATTCTCCGATGACCGCATGGTATCCGCAGATTTCCCCGGACGGCACGAAGATCGCATTTGGTGGGGTGGCATGGAGAGCCTCGATATCCTCAGTTTATATTGTTAGCCTCGCAGGAGGAGAACCAGAGAAAATTGTCGAGGAGGGGGACTTTCCGTACTGGTCGCCCGATGGGAATTCCGTCGCATTTGGCTCGCTACGACCCGGTACACGATTTCTGGCCAACACGTCGCAGAATTTCGAGCTTCGTATTATTGATTTAAAGTCAGGAAAAGTGTCGACGATCCCGCACAGTGAAGGAAAATCTGGGCCGGTCTGGATATCTCCAACAACCCTCGTTGCGGCTTTGAATGCCGGCTTGCGACTCGTTCGTTACGATTTCAGGACGCAAACATGGTCTGATCTCGCTGCCGGACCGTTTTCCGATTGGACTTCAACGGACGGCAAATATGTGTACTGCACAACGATAGAACCGGCAACCCCAGCAGCGCTGCGCATCCGAGTATCCGATGGCCAACCTGAGCCACTCGCAGATCTCAGGAACTTGCGTCGAATAAATGTCGATGGTGCCAAGGAAGTTAGCCTCACTCCGAATGGTGTGTTGTTGTTTACACGCGACATCGGCACAGAGGAGATCTACGCGCTAAACGTGAAGTGGCCCTGAGCACTTGAACCCACTCGTTTACCACTGGAGTCGGCAGCCGAACTGAATTTCCCGTCCAGGGAGCGGCACGAGGGTTGAGCCGAAGGTCGGTCCGGGCATCCCGTTTACGAAAAAGTTGTCGATCAACTCTGGATTACGAGCATTCCCGATGTTGAAGAACTCGGCCATAATTGACGCTGTGTACCGCTCCGCAAACAGGAGGCGCTTCTCGATCCGCAGGTCGAGATTTTCCGTCGCCGGACCGCGGAACTGATTGCGACCAGTGTTCGGTGGCCGAGTCGAGACAATTCCATCGCCATCATAGTCGGTGGGAGTACCGGAGGCGGTGAAATATGTCCCGCTCGTCGCATGAAAGACGCTGCTCACCCAGAAATTGCCAGGTGTCGTGACCACGCCTGAGACCACAAAGCTATCGGCCAGAGCCAGATCCGAATTACCCCGGTCGAAATCTAGATTAAGGTTGTCGGTGGGCACAGCGCCTCCGCCCTGGGCTGCGATTCCCAATCCGAGGTTGGAGTTGAGCAGATTGTCGATACTTTTAGCGTGAATGTAGTTTGCCTGCATCTGGAATCGATTGGAGAAGCGCTTATCAAGGCTCACTATTCCACCATCATAGTGGCCGCTATACCACGATCCGTAAGTCCGCTGTAGCGGGCCTCCGTCGGTTGTGAGCGGACCACCCGTTCGGGCCAACGGCGACAAGTTCGGTATTCTTAGGCCGAGGATGTCGTGAAAGTTTCGATGAACGTAAGTGATCCCTACGACGAGCTTCGATGTGATTTGCCGTTGGATACCAACATCCAGGCTGGCGTTATATGGAGTACGGAAAGGTTGTTCTGCCAACACCTTGTCCGCAAATAAGGCGCTGAGGTCTTGCCTTAGATAATTTGTCGAAGATGAGAAGCTCACCGGTATTCCCAGTCCATACGGACCAAGGTAGTTATTCACCGCAGCGACAAACTGAGCCGGCGTCATGCCTGTCAAAGTTTGTATGTTGGACATGTTGACCAACGTGCCCACAGGAATGTTGAAACGCGTGTTCAGGCAGGCGGGACCACCTCCTGAGTTCGCGCAGGCGTCCGCGACGGACCCACTTATAACCGGTAACGCATCATCGGCTAACCGAGGATAGTCAAGTTCAGTTATGGTTTGGCCATTGAAGCCACCAAATTCGGGAACAGCCTGAACGATGCCGAGGCGATACCGATCGTAGAAGAGACCCCAACTTGCTCTGAAAAGGGTCTTGTCATTGTCCGGGCTGAATGTGAGCCCCAGGCGCGGAGCTACATTGTTGGTGGCGAACTTGGAATCGTAGTCGTATCGAATGCCGCCGCTTAACAGCAGCTTGCGGCTAATCTTCCAGTCGTCCTGGCCGAAGAGGCTGATCCCATCGTTAGCCAGATTCGTCAGATTGTCGCCGGGATTAAGGAACGCGATTCCCTGAGGGATCTGGAATGAAGCGGTTCCATACAGTGCGAAATTCGGCTGGGTGGTAACGATAAAGTCCGTCAACCCCTGGCCGTTTGCTCCAGTCGCGGTCGTCCGGAGAAAGTCAATTCCGAACTTAGTGGCATGCGTACCCGAGAACATGCTAAGCATCTCGCGTCCACTGTAATAGCGCTGGTGCAGGGTTTGAACGCTACCGCTCGGAGGGCCAAAATCGAAGCTGCCGCCGCCGTCAACGAAAAACACACTGAAGCTTCCGGTGCCCTCGGTATGAGTATTCTGACCGAAATTCTGGCCGCGAACACTGAACGAGCTATCCAAAACGAGTCCAGGGTTGAACATAGTCGTCAGCGAAATAGTCCCCAGCATGGTCTTCGTTAGGTTGTTGAGACTGTTGCTCGGCAGCGACGTAGCCCCCACTACGTCGTTCAGGTTCTGGAAGCGCGAATAGCTGTACTCAACTCTCAGATCGTTTTTGTCGTTCAAACGCTGGTTGTACTTGACGAAACCGAAGACGTTCCGCCCTTCCGGCACGACATCGAAGTTCTCACCGTTCTTGAGCAGAGCAGGGATGTTGGGGTTAAAGATGACACCCCGGTCTTCTTGAAAGCGCTCAAACGACCCGAACAGCCAGGCCTTATCTCTACGGACCGCTCCTCCCGCTGTAGCGCCGAAGTCGTAGCGACTCAGAGCCGGGGGAGGTTGTTTCGTTACGTTCGAGGCGTCCAGTGCGTCATCGCGAACAAACAGAAATCCGGAGCCGTGAAGCGCATTTGTCCCGCTTTTCGTTACGACATTGACTATCCCACCGGAGCCCCGCCCAAATTCTGCCTTATAACCTGACTCGACGACCTCGAATTCCTGAACCGCGTCTTGGGTAAATGCCTGGAACACCCCACCGTGGAAATCGTCATTGTTCTCCAGGCCGTCCACGAGGAATCCGGCGTTGCCCGCCCGCTCTCCGAGAATCGCTCCGTTGGTGTCACGATTCGTCAGGTCCGATCGGGCTTCGGTGTTCACCGTCACTCCAGGCGAAAGTTGCACGAGATCGAGGTAGTTGCGACCGTTGAGGGGAATGGCGTCGATGGTGCGCGAATCTACGACTTGGCGGATGCTAATATCTGTCGTATCCGCCAACGGCGTGGTCGTGGCCACAGAAACCGCCTCGGACCGAGCAGCAATCTCTAAGGTGACGTCCACTGTGATGGTGTGGTCCAGCACCAGACTAACGTCCGTAAGTACCTTTTCAGCGAACCCCGGATGAGCCGCAGTAATGGTGTACGTCCCAGCTGGCAGCGCGACTACTTGGTAGAACCCATTCTGGTCGGCGACAACTGTGCGTTCGACAGTGGCTCCCTTAACCGTTACTGAAGTACCAGGGAGCACAGCCCTCGTTGCGTCATAGACCGTGCCGGCGGCAATTGCGGTGAACGTCTGAGTGAATGCTGGCTCACAAGAGAGCAGCAGAAAAATAACTAGGCCAGCCATCTTGTTCATTCGCGCACCTCAGAGCTTTTTTGGCCTTCTCTTCGTGCGGCAAACCACCCGAAAAAGCGCTGAAACTACTCCACTTTGCGGAGGGTATACTCGCGCTATGCGGCATCCTCCTCACATGGGACATCACTATACCGCTTTAGTAAAATCTTTTACGGCGAGAGATGCAAGCGGTCCGACGCGCCCTTCCTCAGCGTCATCAACCAACTGACGACCATCGAGTAATCATCCCAAAGAACCCGTTTGTCCCTGCCAACTGAGTCCGAAACACAAAGGCCACGGAACTGACACCTGGGGCAGAGGGCTTTCACCTACCGCCCGAATTGCCACAAGCTCTGCGAGGAACGCGGAGTATTAGAGTGCCCGATCGTTCTCGATCGTGTGCCCTGACAAACTCTCCTGGTCTGCTAATTTAGTCGAGAACAACCCCTCCTGCCGTTGAATAAACTTTGTTTCGCTCCTGAGTTCCTGTCGAATCGGTTAAGAAAATGGCCAATCCCATTCACGCTGGCTCCTTCAGGAGTTCGGGGTGGTTTTTCTCCAGCCAGGTGACAACCGTACGTTGCAGTTCATTGGCGGTCCTGATTGCCAATTCCAACTCTTGCGCCGAGACGTTTTCCGCCTAGTCGTAGCTGGTTGCGTTGCGTTTCTTGGAAAACGTTCTCATGCGTTGCATCAGCTTGCATCAGCTTGGAGTCAGTCTTAATGGTCAGCTCAAGCGACTCAATCGTTTTCGCGTGATGGCCCGGCTTGTGTTGCTGTGCGGTAGCCAGAGGCTCTTAAGGGGATAGTCGCCGCGACCATGAAGCTTACTGGGAGGACCCGCCGCCCAAGGCCGATTCCGCACAGTTCGTATCGGAGCTGTTCCACAGGGCCAGGAGGTGATGGCCATCTCCGAGGCTTGCAAAAGCGGGAGGTTTGCCCCCGTTAGGCTCAGTCATGGCGGCGTCGCCGCGCGTCGGCTTCCGGCAGGCAGGGTCTTGCCGCACCCGGCTAAGGGCAAGCCCTAATCGCACCAGAGCGGTGAGCTCTGGTATGTAAATTTTTCTAAGGCGAAATTTCTTTGCTCCAGCGCGATCGTTTTTGCCGACTTGATGTGCATTAGGGATATTTGAGGCCTGAGTTCGGCCCCCTGCGGTGGATACCACCGGGCGTCGGGCAGCCGAGTGAAGAAATTTTTTGGGCAAGGCGCAAACTTTTGCCGGCTTGGTGCCCATTAGGGGATAAAGGGGGGAACAGACTCCCTACCGGGGAAGATTCCGTCTCGTCCAGTGGCTGGAGGACTAGTCCTGGAGCACCCGGGCTGGCCCCACAGCGTTGGGCCGTTCGCCTGCAAAAAATGTTTGCCGGGCCGAGCAACTTTTCCAGAACGCACGTGTTCAAACACGTAGCTCAACAGAACCATACTCGCTGGATTGCCCTACCTACTCCGCAAGGCTCGCAAGTTTCGAAAATGCACCTCAGAAAACAGTTTGTACGGGGGCTACCGTGATCTCTTTTAACAGTAAGCGCGCAGCCGCCAAAGTCAGCCGAGGCTTCCGCCTCGGCTGCAGCGTGGGTGGTTGCCGCAGCCGCAGGTGGAGAGGAAAAACGGTGAATCTTCGCCGAGATTTCCGGTGCAGGACTGGAACGGAAGTCTCCTTTATCCATTCCGTTACCACCCATCCCTGGGGATGAGTCATCGGGGATGTCAAGCGGGATGGTCACGCATCCCTGGTGGGGATGAGGCAGAGGGTCATGCAGTCGGTTGAAGCCATGTCGGAACGGACTCTCTACTGGCTCTCGCTGGACACGCAGGTGCGGGCGCTGGCTGAAAGGTTGCTCCAAAGGTTTGCCGTAACAGTGGGCGATCTGCCAGCCAGCGCCGCGCATCACCACGCCAAACCCGGCGGCCTCGACCGGCAGTCCATGGAAGCCCCGCTCTCTTTGGCTGGCGTCCCCGAATTGACACGATCGTATCCTCCAAGCAAAATTTCTTTGGGGCGCGGCGATCGTTTTTGCGGACTCGATGGGCATTAGGAGATAGAGGGCCGAGTTCGGCACGCTCAAGCGAGTACCAACTGGGCATCCTGGGACCGCGCAAAATTTTTTTGTGGTAGGTGCAAACTTTTGCCGACTTGATGGGCATTAGATTACATACGAGCGGCGGTGGTCCCGCGTGAATGATGCCGTGAGGTGGCACCGATCCCGGAGGTCGCCTTGATGGTGTTCGGCCCGGTGCATAAGAGCCGTGGAGCCTCAACTTGCGATGTTGGTCGATATCGCAGCCGGATGCGAGAGGTAAAACCGGTGAATCTTCGCGAGGATTCCCGATCTCAGGTTTGCAATGTGCTTCTCCTTTATCCATTCCGTTACCACCCGTCCTTGGGGACGGGTAAATGGGGACGGGAGCGGGGACGGTTACCCGTCCCTAATGGGGGCGATTGAGACGGTGATGCAGTCAGTTGAAGCTATCTCGGAACGGATTCTCTACTGGCTGTCGCTCGACATGAAGGTGCGGGCGCTGGCTGAAAGGCTGCTCGAAAGGTTTGCCGTAACAGTGGGCGATCTGCCAGCCAGCGCCGCACACCACGACGCGAGCACAGCGGCCTATATCGGCTTTCGCTCGAAGTCACGTTCAAGGCTGCGGAGGCCTTCTCCTCTTTGGCTCGTCGTCGGAACGAAGGACGGTACAGTAAGCCAATTTCGAGCCGTTTGGAGGAAAGCGTGGGGATGCGGTCGTTGAAGATAGACGTAGGAAGTGTTAACCCTCAGCTGGCCGTTTTGCGGATCAAAATTGTTCTGCTCGGCACAAAGCCTCCGATCTGGCGGCGCGTGTTGGTACCGGCGGACTTCACCTTGGCGCAGCTACACGACGTCGTGCAGACCGCGATGGGCTGGGAGGATTGCCATCTGCATCAGTTCTACATTGGCAAGCAGAGGTTTGGCGTTCCTGATCCCAACGAGAGGTTCCTGGGCGGATCGCTCACCCCCAACGAAAAAAAGACACGCCTTGCAAATTTGCTGAACAAGGTGGGTGCGAAGGCGACTTATATCTACGACCTGGGCGATTCCTGGGAACACGCGCTGACCGTTGAGAAAATCCTGCCTGCCGAACTCGACGTTCCCTACCCGCTCTGTACTGAGGGAAAACTTGCCGCTCCCCCGGAAGACTGCGGCGGAATCCCCGGCTTCTACCACATGCTGGAAGCCCTCGCCGACCCGAACCACGAAGATCATGAGCACATGCGAGAATGGATCGACAGCTTCGATCCCGAAGCCTTCTCCATCGACGCCGTCAACAAAAAACTCCGAAAAATCTTCGGCGCTCTGCGCAAGCCAAATTCAGCAGGTGTCGCAAAACGGAAAGCGATCATAGCCAAGCCCGGCATCGACGATTTGCAAGCTGCTGTTCAGGCCTTGCAAGCAGCGTTTGACCCTTTCCCCGACAAATCGCGCCAGCCGATTCGGCCTGATCAGGAACTGCCGCTAGAGCTGAGCGACCGCGAACGGGAGTTGATTTTGGAGCATGCCTTCGCCGATGAAGCGTTGATCGGTCGCCTGCGAGTAGCGCCAACCCCAAACCAGCGTGCGGTGTTTCACTTTACTTTAGACGATTTGGACGACCTGGCTGGGTGCGTTGCTGCCGAGGCCAACCACGCCAAAGACAAGAAGCTTCGAAAAGAGTGGGATCGCATCTACGCCCGAATCAGCGATGTGCTGGATTCCTACGTCGGCCTAGACGAATGAGGACACGTAAAAACGGATGTACTTCACTCCGAACGACGGGATCAGCAGATCGAAAGCGGTCAGCCACTGCGCTTTTTGAGAACCAAGCCACCATTCCCAAAACTTTGATCTGACCACTCAGGCTTTCACCCACAACGGTAAAACCAGCGACTCAACTCTTCTCACCCACCAGAGAAAGGAACAAATGGAACAAACGGAAATTTCCATTTGTAACTTTTGTTCCATGCGCGAGTCCAGTGCAACGAACACGATGAACTACAGCAACGGCAAACGCGGGAGCCATCCCGCAGTTCCATTTCCTTTTCGATAACCACAGGGCGGAGGCCATTCCCTTCGCCCTTCACCCATTCTCCTTAACCCATTCTCCCTTACCCATTCCCCTCACCCACTCCATTCCCTGTCCTTTGCTTGGCAGAGGACAGTTCAAGAGCGGGGTACGATGGAGAATCGAAATGTCCGGCTTCAAGACCGAGAATTCATTCAGGAAACATCGCTCAGCGATACAGAATTGCACGCACTGATAGAATTCTTCAAACTACTCGACCAGTGGGAGCGCGAGCTGGTGCAAAATGTAGACGAACGAAACGAGGTGAACCTATGCAAAGCGCAGTGATCTACGCCCGTGTTTCCAGCCGCGAGCAGGAGCGCGAGGGGTATTCCATCCCGGCGCAACGCAAGCTACTGAACGAGTATGCCCGTCTGCGCGGTTTCTGCGTGCAACAGGAATTCATCGACGTGGAATCAGCAAAGAATCCCGGGCGCAAGGAATTCGGCGCGATGCTGCGCGTTTTGCAATCCGATCCGCAGTGCCGGGCCGTGCTCGTCGAGAAGACCGACCGGCTCTACAGAAACCGCACTGACAGCATCGCATTTGAGGAGCTGATCGAAAACCGCAACGTCGAAATTCATCTGGTCAAAGAAGGGCGGGTGATCGCCAAGGATTCGCGCTCGCAAGACAAGTTCATGCACGACATCCACGTTGCGGTGGCCAAGCACTATTCGGAGAATCTGCGCGAGGAAGTCAAGAAGGGAATGCGCGAGAAGGCCGAGCAGGGAATTTATCCCAGCCGCCCGCCGTTCGGCTACAAGAACAATTCCGCTACACGGAGCATCGAAGTCGATCCGCAGCGCGCGCCAGTGCTGAGGAGAATGTTTGAACTGTACGCGTCGGGCCAACATTCACTCACCACTTTGCGGCGGGCCATTCTGCGCGAAAGCGGAGTGCAAATTTGCCGCGCGTACTTGGAGATCATTCTCAAGAATCCCTTCTACATCGGTCGCTTCAAGTGGCAGGGCATCGAGTACAAAGGCACACACGAGCCGCTGGTCTCTCCGGAATTGTTCCAGCGGGTGCAGGACACCTTTGCAGGACGGAACAAACCGAAATATCGCAAGCACAACTTTGCCTTCGCTGGTTTTTTGACCTGCGCCCGCGACGGCTGCACTGTCACCACCGAATTGCAAAAAGGCAAGTACGTCTACTACCGCTGCTCCCATGGACGCGGCAAATGCGAACTGCCCTACATGCGTGAGCAGGATGTGTCGGATCGGCTGGGCGAATTGCTGAAGCGAATCTACGTGCCGGAGACAATTGCTCGCACAATCGTGGACTCACTCCGGAGCGACCTGGATCGCAGCGAACAAAAGCGTCAAGAGCAGATTGCGGCGCTGCGCCATCGACTCGCCGCACTGCGTACGCACATGAATCAGCTTTACGAGGACAAGTTGGACGGAAAAATCACTGAGGACTTTTGGGCACGCAAGCAGGCCGAGTATTCGGACCAAGAGCGGAGCCTCGAAACAGCGCTTTCAAGTCTGAACCACCCAATCACGCCTGAGCGCGTGTTGACCGTGGCGAGAACTTTTGAACTCGCGCAAAAGGCGCATTCTCTGTACCTTACGCGAAATCACGCGGAAAGAGGCCAATTGCTGAAAACGGTGCTTTTGAACTGCGCCACGGACGGCGTAAGTCTGTGGCCCACATACAGAAAGCCGTTCGACCTGATCTTTCAGCGTGCAAAAAATGAAGAATGGTCGGGGCGCGCGGATTTGAACCGCGGACCTCCTGCGCCCAAGGCAGGCGCGCTACCAGGCTGCGCTACGCCCCGAAAAGCGTGAATCTTGATTCTAGCCTACTTGGTCTGGGTTTGCCTCTGGGCAATTGGGTCCGTCCACTTCTTTGGAACCCTCACAGCGACTCATAGTTTGGCTTAGTCGAAGGCCCAGCTAGATGGGTAGATGCTGCGCTAGTAGACGTGCGCCGGTTTCTCGTTCACAATGAAACGCGACGAACTAAGGCCAAAGACATAGATTCTGTCCTTCGAGGAGAAACTGACATGCCCCCGGCACCGACGCCGCAGCAGACTAAAATGCCCATCGAGGGCGTGCGCAATCTCGTTGCGGTCGCGAGCGGGAAGGGCGGCGTTGGCAAAACCACGGTGGCGGTGAATCTGGCGCTGGCGCTGAAGCGGCTCGGTGCGTCAGTGGCGTTGCTTGATGCGGACGTGTACGGGCCAAATGTCCCAATCATGCTGGGAACTGAGGAGCAGCCGCAGGCGCTCAGCGAGCGGCAGATTCTTCCCGTCGAGGCGCATGGTCTGAAGCTGATCTCGATGGGCCTGCTCAATCCCGGCGACAAGCCGATGATCTGGCGAGGGCCGATGCTGCACAGCGTCATGCAACAGTTCTTGCACAGCGTGGTGTGGGGAGTGGTGGACTATTTGATCGTCGATCTGCCGCCGGGCACGGGCGACGTGCAGCTTTCGCTGATCCAGATGGTGCC
>Ga0307477_10001094_pt1 | contig 24179 bp, 22 predicted proteins | sample atmos_gasesECM2C_FD_203316 | JGI IMG/M metagenome (GOLD analysis project Ga0307477, IMG submission 203316) | Hardwood forest soil microbial communities from Morgan-Monroe State Forest, Indiana, United States - atmos_gasesECM2C_515 | ecosystem: Environmental > Terrestrial > Soil > Temperate...
TTGCAAAACTGCGCGGGCCAAGCGCCGACCCCGCCCGCTTCATGCGCCTCTCCCGCGGCATGACGCTGGTATGGGGCTTGGTGCTGATGGGCTTCGGCTTGGTGAAGTGGGGCCCGCTGCTCGAAACGGGGTTAACCGTCGCCTCGCTTCCTTTCGGCAGCCTGCTTGGTCTGTTTCTTCTTGGCACGTTTGACCGGGGCGCCAACGCGCGCGGCGCCTTGGCCGGAATGATTGCGGGACTCGCCGCGGTTTTATGTGTATTTCAATTTACGAGCGTGGCGTATACGTGGTATTTCATGCTCGGCGCGCTAGTCACACTTTTCGTCGGCTCGCTAACGAGCCGATTCGCGCATCCGTAAGGGCGCAGCCTGCTGCGCCCCAACTTTCGAGAACGATGCCATGCCGAAGAACTTTGCATGAGGTGACATGACCGAAAAACGTCTCGAACTGGTCCGCGGCCTGGGCGCGTGGGCCTCGGCCGCCATCGTTGTCGGCACCATGATCGGCACCGGCATTTTCCTGAAGCCCGCGGAAATGGCCCGCGAAGGCCGCAGCGTCTCCGTCGTTTTCGCGGCTTGGATCATCGGCGCGATTCTTTCCATCTTCGGCGCTTTTTCCTTCGCCGAGTTGGGCTCCATGATTCCAGAGGCCGGCGGCGAATATGCCTATCTGCGCCGCGGCTTCGGTCCCGTCTATGGATTTCTCTTCGGCTGGATGCATTCGATCGTTGGCCGCCCCAGTTCCCTCGCCTCCATCGCCGCAGGCATGATGCGTTTTCTCAGCTTTCTCCTTCCAAGCATCGCTGTTCCACTTTTCACCGTTCACATCGCCGTTCCCGGCCTCACCGGCTGGATCAAGCCCTACGATTTTGTCTTCACTTGGGCACAGCCGCTCGCCGTCGTCTGGCTGCTAATCATGACCGGTGTAAATTATTTGGGCGTGCGGCTTGGCGGCGCGGTCCAAGTTTTTCTGACCACCATCAAGATCACTTCGGTAGCGATTGTGATTGGCGTGGCCTTGTTCGCGCCAGCGAGCATTCAGGGTAGCGGTTCACAACCCTTCTGGCCGGCGGCGGGCATGGGCGCTGGCGCGATTTTCAGCGCGTTTCTCGCCACGCTGGCTGCCGCACTCTGGGCTTACGACGGCTGGGAAGATTTAAATCTCGTCGGCTCCGAAGTGGAAAATCCGCAAAAGAATTTTCCCCGCGCCTTAGTGGGCGGCGTCGGATTTGTCGCCGTGATCTATTTGCTGTTCAGCGCGGCGTGTCTGAAAGTTTTGCCCTTCGATACCGTCGCCGCCTCCCAGCACATCGCCTCCGATGTCGTTGCGCATAGTAAAGGAGCCGCGGCCGCAAGTTGGATCACGCTTGCCATGGTCATTTCCGCACTCGGCTCGATGAATTCCTCCGTGCTGAGCGGCGCGCGCGTGGGCTATGCCATGGCCCGCGACGGAATCTTTTTCAAGATCGTCGAAGGCATCCATCCCCAATTCCGCACGCCCGGACGCTCCCTGATTTTTCAAGGAGTACTTGCTGGCCTGATGGCCCTCACCGGAACTTTCGAAGAGCTCACCAATCTTTTCATTTTTGCCGCCTGGATTTTTTACGGCTCGGCAGTGCTAGCGCTGTTTCGCATGCGCAAAACCGAACCCCATCTCCCACGCCCTTATCGCTGCTGGGGCTATCCTTGGGTCCCCGCCCTCTTCGTGGCCGGAGCGCTGGCCCTCACCGTAAACATCTGGATCGACCGCCCCGGCCGCTCCTCCATTGGCCTACTCCTGATTCTTGCGGGACTTCCCTTCTATCGCCGCTGGAGCAGGTCACTCTCCGCTAGCAATTCGACGGGAATCCAGCGGTCGTGAAAGAAAGACCTGGACTAACGCTCCACCGGTAAGAAGCGCCGCGGCCGGGGCTACCACCCATGCGCATAAGCCGACGAACAAGGCCAGGAACATGATGTTGTGCCCGAGGCCATCATGAAAGATGGCGGTCACGGGAAGCGCCAGCAGGAAAAAAGCCAAATAGGGCAGCACCGGAAAAACGATGGAAGAGAGCATGGCGCGTTGTGATCCACCTGCTCGATTCGAGAAGTACGCCCCTAGGGCCCCAACGAAAGGCAACGAAAACAGCCAAGGAAGATACACTACCGCCACCGGCGCAATGAGAGACCAAGCGCTTTTCCGCGCGATGATCCAGGGTTGGGGACCAAAAAACTGTACGAGCATGAGCAGGCCCATGGACAAAAAAAGAGTCAACAAACTAGGCAGCCAAAATTGCTTCACGCGATTCGTCATAACGTTCTCCTTTTTCCGGGACGTTTGAATCAGCCGGCGCAATTTCTGCCAATCTTCCACTTGCGATAAAGTGCGACGCGCGGCGGTTTCTTCCGTCATTCCCTGCCGGCGCCATTCTTCGCACGACTCCGCAAGATGCGCCGCGAGTTCCGCAATCACTTCGGCGCTCTCCGCCGGCTCCAGCGTGAGACCGTTTAGCTGCCGCTCGACCACCGCCTCCCAATCACGCATGGGTCACCTTCGTCAGTCTCTGCAGCGCATAGAAAAGTTCCGACCATTCTTTGCGCAGCGGCGAAAGTTTTGTTTTTCCCGCCGGTGTAAGGCGATAGCAACGGCGGCGCCGACCTTGCTGGCTGATCTCCCAGCTGCCGCGAATCCAGCCGCGCTGCTCCATGCGGTAAAGCATGGGATAGAGTGCCGCGAGCGTGAAGCGCAGGGCGCCCTTGGTTTGCTGTTCGATGCGCCGCGCCAGCTCGTAGCCGTGTACGGGCCCGTCTTCCAAAACGCTGAGCACCGCCAGTTCCGCCGTGCCGCGCTTGATTCCCGGTCCAATCATAGAGCTCTCCCTTACATATAGGAATCTTATATATAGGAGAAGAATTGTCAACAGTACGCCAGGACAGGTGTCCTTCCATCAAGGGGCGCAATTCGCAAGGATTGTTGGTGCCAAGGGATGGTTGGTCGGTTGCAGCCCGTGCCACTTAGAATGTTTTTTCTGACCTTCCAAGCAACGCCGAGTATCTCCGTGATAGAAGCGGATCTATGCTGAAGCCATGCGAGCAGCGTGTGCGCCGGTAGGGATGTGCAAAATGGCGTTCTCCGCCTCTCGGGAAACTTTCACCGCGGGATGGAAAAGTTTGGCGAGCGTTTCCACGCCAATAACGAGCCGCGGACCAGGCCTCGAAAAATAACTATTCGCTTCCAGCGCGTAAACACGGCCGTTGCGAACTGCCGGCATGGCATTCCACTGCTCCGGAATATCGATCGAGCGATATTCCTCGCTTCCCCTCTGTGCGCTGTACCCGCAAGGAGCGATCAAGAGAATCTCCGGTTCCGCTTCGATGACCTCTTGCAAGTGCACGCGGAAAGAAGGCCTTCGGACTTTGCCCAAAACATCGACTCCATCCGCCGCGTCAATCATCTCCGGAATCCAATGCCCGCCAACGTAGAACGGTTGCAGCCATTCGAGGAACGCCACGCGAGGACGCTCCGCCGCTGGCAGCAATTGCCGCTGCAATGCCCCGAGCCGCGCGCCGATCTGCTCCACCAGGGTTTCCGCTTGTGGGCCGCGGCAGCATGCTTCTCCCACCAAGAGAATGTCGCGCCACACGTCGCCCAAATCTTGCGGATTCAGGCAAAGAACCTCCGGCCGCCGTGCCAACCGCGCCAGCGCCGTAGCCAGATCATCAGGCGACGCCGCGCAAACGTGGCACAAAGCCTGCGTGACAATCAGATCCGGCGCTAGCTCCGTCAGCTTTTCCGCTTCGACAGCGTACAAACTTTCGCCGCGATGAACATACTCGCTCACCAACCCGTCAATTTCCGCCGGCGAAGCATCGTGCGGCAGCCGCGAATGAATCACTACCGGCTTGGTTCGCGCCGCCGGAGGGAAATCGCACTCGTGGCTCACACCCACGATTTCGCGGTCCAGCCCCATCGCAAACAGAATCTCCGTAGCCGAAGGCAGCAACGATACAATGCGCATAGTGGAGCAATCTATCACATCTGGAACGTCTAGCTACTAGGTCCAAGAATTTCGGATGCCCGGTTTCAGTGCTTCTGGTCAGGATTGTTGACGGCGGGCTGCTTGACGCCCTCCTTGCCCGCCGCGGCAATGATTTCCTTGTCCGTGCGCGCGAGGGCTTCCACCACGGGCCTTCGGCCGGGCGCGCGCGCCAGAGCCGTCCGGAAAGCTTCGCGCGCTTCAGAAGGACGATGGAGTTGCAGCAAGAGCTCCCCCACGAGCTCATCAGTGGGCTTTTCAATGGAGGGCGGGCCGAATTCAAGCGGCAGGGCGTGTTCTTTTGCGGCGACGCGCTGGAGCTCTCTGAGGGCATCCTGGGTCTTGCCTTCGGCGGAAATCAGCAGAGCGCGCAATTGCGCGGTGAACAGGGGCGTCCGCTCGCTCATTCCTTGATCTTCCATCTGGTGTTCTTTGATCCAGGCTATGGCGCGCTGCCCGTCGCTCTCCACATGGGGTGTCAAAGCGCGCGCGCCAGCAAGATCGCCTAGCTGGAGTGCCGCGAGTGCATTGGTGTAATCAAAAGTCAGTTGTGCGAAGGGATCGTCGCCGGGCGGCAAGGTCCAGCGGGCCGCGTCGTCGCTCCAAAGCTGGGTGTCGATGAGAAAGTGGGCGCGCATCTCGGCGTAGGATCCGGCCAACATCATGGCAGGTGTCATGCCGGACATCATCATCCCCGACATCCTGGCATGCGCCGGACTTTTCGGATCGGAGGCCGCCACTGCCGCCTTCTCAGCCGTCTGGCGACAGCCATCGAGGATGCGCCGCGCATTTTCGACACTCCCTTGCTGCAGGTAGCCATACTCAAGCCATTCGTTGATGTGCCCGCACCAGGCCGGTACCATTCCCTTTTTCTCGCGGGCGCTGTTGACTACGGCCATTGCGGTTTCATTGGCCTTGACCACTTCATCCCACATGCCAAGTGCCAGGAAGATGTGCGAAGTCATATGCTGGGCGTGAGCGGCGTCCGGAGCAACCTTCGCGTAGATCCGGGCCGCACGCAGACCGAGCGGTGCGTGGACGGAATCGTCGTAAGAATGAATCAGATAGTGGACGACGCCGGGATGGCGGGGATGTTGCGGGAAAACCTCCTCGAGGACAGCGGCGGCGCGCATGTAGGTTGGAAAATCGCGGCCGCGCTCGGCGGTGCCGAGGATCGCAAGCGCATAGAAAGCGGCGCCATCCACATCGTCGGGAAATTTGCGGTGCACTTCGGCCAGCACGGATTCGTACCCGCGGTCGCGTTCCCCCTTGGTGCCCTCGCCCAAAAGGACATCGACGCTGTGGAGGTAGAGTTTTTCCCGCTCGGTGGGAGCTTTGGCGAGCCGCGCCTCTGGCGTGGGCGCCAGGCGATTGAGAATCTCGCGGCCGGCTTGGACATCTTCCTCATGCCACACCGGATGGCTTTGCGTCATGGCTTCGCCCCAATAAGCGAGGGCGAAATCAGGGGCGATCTGCTGGGCCTTGCGGAAGTGTTCGGCGGCATCGTCGTATTCGAAATCGTGGAGCTGAGCCAGCCCGAGAAGGAAATCAGCCTGCGCAGCAGCTGGGCCCGAATTCTTGAAAGCAACCTCGCCGAAGCCCTGTTGGGCCCAAGCGGGCTCAGAGCTTAGTAAAAAGAGGAGGCACAGGAGACACAACAAAAATTCAGGGGCCCTTTTCACGGACGCACCCCTTTCCTAAAAAGCGGTTTACCTGGCAGCGGAGCTTTCTAGAGGGACACTGACTCCGGCTCATAATACGCCGGTAATGATTCACAAACCAGCCCGCATGGTAAGGAAGGTAAGGAAACCTATTTCTCGGGCTGGCGCACTCGAGTCTTACGCTCTCCTGGCGACAACCAAACAGCCAGCCCATTCGCTAACGTTCTCTTTTTGGAATAATTCCCCTACCAGGGCGATTAGATTCTCCGATTTGGCGCAAGCAGAACCGACGACTGAAAACGTTTCTATTTGTACAAGAAATACTTACGGCGCGTTTGGTCGAACGCCGTGAGGCTGTCAGACCAGCTGGCAACAATTTTTTCCGGCGCCACACCAGCCTGCAATTGCTGGATAGTGTCGGAATTGCCGACGAGTTCGATCAGCTTGGACACGTCAAACTGTTTGGGGTACAGCTTCTCGAGAATCGCCGCGATTTCCAGTCCCATGCGCATCGAGCGCACTTTGAAGCGGTCCGTAATCCTAATGGACACGCCGCCGCAGCGTTGTCCGCTGTAAAGTCCGGCAATGGGAATGAAGGGCTGCCCGGCAAAATGCACGCCCGGAAGATTTCGCGCGTTCAGCGCTGCCGCCACTTCATCGCCGTTCAGCCACGGGGCTCCAAATTCCTCGAACGGAGTCTGTGTGCCGCGTCCCACCGAGACTCCGGCATTCTGGAGAATCTCGATCCCCGGGTAAAGGATGGAGCCTTTGATGGTACGAAGATTCGGCGAGGGAGGAATCCATTTGATGCCGGTGCTCTCAAAGAAATAATTGCGATGCCAATTCCGCATGGTAATGACGTGCAGGTCGACCCCGATATGATTTTCCGCATTGAAGAACTGCGCGAGCTCTCCGATCGTCAGCCCGTAGCGCACCGGCAACGGAAAATACGCGACGAAATTCGTCTTATCCGCATCGAGCATCGGACCTTCGGTAATTTCTCCGCCCAACAGATTCGGTCGATCGAGCACGAAAAACGCAATGTTGCGTTTGGCGGCTTCCTCCATGCAATACGCCATCGTCACGGTGTAGGTGTAGAAACGCACGCCTGCTTCCTGAACGTCGAAGACCAGCGCGTCGATGCCTTTCAGCATTTCGTCGGTAGGACGAAGTGTTTCACCGTAGAGGCTATAAACCGGGAGGCCGGTCGAGGGATCTTTGGTCGAAGCGATCTTTTCATCGTTGCGGCCGGCCAGGCCGTGTTCCGGACTGAACAGGGCCACAAGTTGCACGCTAGCGGCGTGCGACAAAACGTCAACGGTGCTGCGCCCTTCGGAATCGAGGCCGGTGTGATTGGTGATGATACCAACATGCTTGCCACGAAGGGGCGCGAACTTTTGCACTTCGAGAACATCGAGGCCGGTTTGCACTCGCGCGGCGTGACCAGAATGTCTCGACGCGCGCGCGCGCAAAGGTCCCGGCGAGAGGATCGCAACAAAAATAGTAAAATGGACAAAAATGAAATGCGCACGCTTCAAGCCGGTCAAATGGTCCCCCTCTGACTGTCCACAGAAAGCCACGATTGTCATTCTGAGGGAAGAAGGAAGAAGATGCCCGAAGAATCTCAACCTATTGTGTTGCAATCACCGCATGTTTGGATGCTCATTTATCTGCAATCGCAGATGGCTTCTCCATGCCGATCTTCTCTACCCTGGTACGGCAACCATACAATGATATTCTGGAACGCGCTGGCCCAAGCTGCGTTGAGAGCGCGCGGTGCGTGTGCTATGAATAAATGCAGACTGCGGGCGGCCAATGGGGGATTCTAGCCGATGGATGGACGCCGCGTCCGTTTTTTGCTTTTGATTCCAGTCTCAATCGTTCTCCTTATGGCCCATAACGCAAGCAGCCAGAGCGGCGCCCCGTCGGCAAAAAAAACCGCCGGCAAAGAAAACGCACTTCCCGCAAAGAAGGGGCCAAAGAAATTGTCGCCCGCCGCGAACGCCTGGGTGGAAACCACCCTGCGCAAAATGACGGTGGACGAAAAGATTGGCCAGCTTCTTTTCACTACCTACCACGGGAGTTTAACGGCCACGGACACGCCGGCTTACCGGCAGATGCTGCACGATGTGACCGATCTGCACGTCGGTGGCTTCATCAACATCACGCATGGATCGCCGCTGGGAATCGTGAAGAGCCAGGCTTATCCGACGGCGGTGCTGAACAATCAGCTCCAGGCCAAGTCAAAACTGCCGCTGCTGATTGGCGCGGATTTCGAACGCGGCACGGCCATGCGTTTGGATGAAGGCACGTCTTTTCCGACGGCCATGGCGCTCGCGGCCGGCGGAAATCTGAAAGACGCTTACACCATGGGCAAAATCACGGCGCGGGAAGCACGCGCCGTTGGAGTTCATTGGATTTATGCGCCGGACGCAGATGTAAACAATAATCCGGGAAATCCGATTATCAATACGCGATCGTTCGGCGAAGACCCGGCGCGCGTCGCGGAATTTGTTAGCGAATTCGTTCGCGGCGTGCAAGAAAATGGCGGCCTGGCTACGGCGAAACACTTCCCCGGCCACGGCGATACCGCTGCTGATTCGCACATCGATCTGCCGGTGATTCGCGCCGACCGCGCTCGCCTGGACCATCTTGAGCTAGTTCCCTTCCGAGCGGCGATCTCCACGCAAGTCGATAGCATCATGACCGGGCATCTGAATGTTCCCGCGCTCGAACCCGATCCCAACACGCCCGCGACGCTTTCACACAACATCCTCACTGAGGTGCTGCGCAAACAACTTGGATTTCAAGGATTGGTCGTTACCGACGCGATGGACATGGGCGGAATCACGGTGCGCTTCGCGCCGGGAGAAGCGGCGGTGCGGGCGGTGGTGGCGGGAGCTGATTGCTTGCTGATGCCGCCGGTTTCGGATGCGGCATTCGAAGCGTTGCAGGCCGCAGTGAAGTCCGGGCGAATTCCCTTAGAGCATCTCGACGCGTCGGTGCGGCGCATCCTCGAGGCGAAAGCGCGCCTTGGACTGAATACGTCTCGGCTCGTGGACGTAAATGCGCTGAATCACAAATTCGGCAGCGCTGCCTGGCAAAACGAAGCGCAGGAGATTTCCGACCGCGGCGTGACGCTGCTGCGCGACACGCCGCACCGTTTGCCGCTGGACGGCACAAAGCCGGCGCGCGCGCTGCTGCTGGCGTTTTACGCGGATCCGGAGCCGTATCCGGGGGAAGATCTGGAGCGTGAGCTGCGCGCGCGATTCGATTCGCTGACCACGCTGCGGGCGGACACACGATTTGTGAACGCTTCGATTCTGAAATTGCCGCCCCCGGAAACTTACGATGTCGCGATTCTGGCGCTCTTTGTGCGCGTGAGCGATCGCAAGGGAAACGTGGATGTGCCCGCGGAGCAAGCGGCGTTGGCGGAACAAGTTTACAAATCGGGCAAGCCGGTGATCACGATGGGATTTGGAAGCCCGTATTTGATTGAGCGGTTTCCGCAGGCGGAGACGTGGCTGGCGGCGTTTGGAATCAGCGACGTCGCGCAGATTTCCGTGGCGCGCGCGCTGTTGGGTGAAATTCCGGTGCGCGGGAAATTGCCGGTGACGATTCCGGGCGTGAACTTGCAAGCGGGATTTGGAATGGAATTGCCGGCCAATGCGATGACCTGGCAGCCGATGGATGTTCGCGGCGAAGCGCAATTGCAGCCAGCTTGCGACGTGATCGAGAAAGCCATCGCGGACAAGGCGTTTCCCGGTGCGACGCTGGCGGTTGGATTTCGCGGGAAAGTGGCGTTGCACGCGTTCGGCAAATTGAGTTATGACAGAAAGGCCGCGGCGGTAGCTCCGAACACGATGTATGACATTGCGTCGCTGACGAAAGTGACGGCGACGACGACGCTGGTGGCAAAACTAGCCGAGGGTGATTTCGGCGTACCGCTCGATTTGGATGCGAAGATCGAGCGGTATTTGCCGGAGTGGGCCAGCGGTCCGAATGCGGAGTGGCGGCATCGCGTGACGGTGCGGCATTTGCTAACGCACACTTCCGGGTTGCCGCCGTTCAAAGAATATTGGCGAACGTCGAGGAGCAAGCAGGATTCGCTCGAGAAGATTTTTGCGGAGCCGCTGGAGTACGAGCCGGGAACGAAAGAAGTGTATTCGGACCTAGGAATTATTTTGATGGCGGAAATGATCGAGCGATTGACGGGAAGGAAGCTGGACGGTTTGGCGCATGAGTATATTTTTTCGCCGCTGGGAATGAAGGACACGATGTACCGGCCGCCAAAAAAACTTTGGCCGGCGGTTGCGCCGACGGAGATTGACAATAATTTGCGGCACCGGTTGGTGCAAGGCGAAGTCCACGATGAAAACGCGTTTGCGATCGGCGGGGTTTCAGGACACGCGGGGATTTTCAGCACGGCGCCGGATCTGGCGGCGTTTTGCCAGATGCTGCTGAACGGCGGCGTTTACGGGCACGAGCGAATTTTGCGGCGCGCGACGGTTGCGCAGTTCACGACGCCGCAGCAACTTTCCAGTGGGACGCGGACGCTGGGGTGGGCGGTGCCGACCGAAGGAGGTTCGAGCGGGCATTATTTTTCGGCGCATGCTTTTGGGCATACGGGATTTACCGGCACTTCGATTTGGATCGATCCGGACCGGCAGCTTTTTGTGGTGTTTTTGACAAACCGGGTGCATCCGACGCGCGAAAATATGAAGATCCAGAAGGTGCGCGTGGCGTTGCATGATACCGTGATGCAAGCGCTGGGATTTGCAACGGCGGCGGCACCGGCGAAGTAGTCAGGTGGTCCGTGTGCCGGGATCCTGCGACCCTTGAGGTGGTGCCCTTATTCCAACTAAATATGACTTTTTGTTTTTTTTGCCCTGAGCTGATACCTCCTCCCTCTTCTGTAAGTGCTGCATCTAAAGGACTTAGAGTTGGTGTAGGGGTGTGGAGTCTACCAATCACAAGCCCGAAATGAAATGAATTCTACGTTACGTCAAGCGTAATGGCTCGGGAAAGCTTTTTAAAGCCGAAAAGTTAGGGCGTGTGTTGGCTGACGGAGAGGATGTTGGCGTCGGGGTCTTTGAACCAGGCTACGCGGCTGCCGTCGGGGGTGGTCCAGATGCCGAGGGATTGGTCTTGCGCGAAGGGATACTTTTCCGGGGGGACGCCGCGGTCGCGGAGCCAGGCGGCGACGGATCGAATGTTTTCGACTTGCCATCCGAGGATGGTGCCTTGCAGCGGAGTGAAATTGGGAATTCTTGTAATGCGAATCGTGTGGCCGCCGATGGTCATGACCAGGGCGAATGGATCGAGGCTTACAAACTGGAAGCCGAGCTTGCCTTCGTAGAATGCGCGGGCTTTGTCGTAGTCCGTTGTGGGGATGAAGCCGACCATCTTGCCTGATGCGAGCATCGCTTGCCTCCTAGTGCGCTTCTTCGAGGGCCTTGCGGATCACAGGAATAGCACTTGCGGTGGTGAAATTCTCCCGATATTGTGACAAGAAATGTCGCACAAGTGCCAAAGCATACTTCATGCGGCGAATGGGCGACTGCTCGGCGAGTTGGCCAGCGTGTCGGCGGAGCTTGCCCATGGGCACGTGATTCCGGAGCATTCGCATCCGGAGGACCAACTGTTGTTTGCTTCGAGCGGGGTGATGACGCTGCATGCGAAGCAGGGCGTATGGGTGGTGCCGCCGCTGCGGGCAGTGTGGATTCCGGCGGATACGCCGCACTCGGTGGCGATGTCGGGGGCGGTTTCGATGAGGACGTTGTATTTTCTGCCGCAGGTTTGCCGGTGGCCCGGTGGAAAGTGTTTTGTGATGAACGTTTCGACGCTGCTGCGGGAATTGATTCTGCATGCTTGCCAGTTCAAGAGGTTGCATAAGAAGGCTGCAGGGGAGCGGCGGATTATCGAAATGATTGTGGATCAGTTGAAAGCGGTGGATTCGATTCCGTTGCAGTTGCCGCATCCGACCGACGCGCGGGCGATGCGGGTAGTGAAGGTGCTGTTGGCTGATCCCGGCGACCAGCGGGACTTGGAGCAACTTTGCAAAGAGTGCGGGGCGAGTAAGAGAACGATTCAGCGGGTGTTTTTGGAGGAGACAAAGATGAATTTTGGGAAGTGGCGACAGCAGCTTCGGCTACTCCAGGGGTTGCAGCTGATGGCTGCGGGGGAAAAGGTGACGGCAGCGGCGTTGGAGGCGGGGTACAGCAGCCCGAGCGCGTTCATATCGATGTTTCGGAAGCAGTTGGGGACCACGCCGATGCGGTATTTGGGGGATGGGAACGGATGGAAGCAGTGAGCATGCAACGAGGTGGGAGGACGCGAGATGACGGTGGTTATTTCGATGTTGCGTGGGGTAAATGTTGGGGGCCACAACAAGATCAAGATGCAGGCGCTGCGGGCGCTGTATGAGTCGTTGAAACTGCGGGAGGCGCAGACGTACGTGCAGAGCGGGAACGTGATTTTCAGGACGGACGAGCGGGACATGGCGGGGCTTGGGAAACGCATCGAGGACGGGATTGAGAAGAAGTTTGGGTTTCGGCCGGATGTGATTTTGCGGACGGCGGCGGAGATGAGAGAAGTGGTTGCGAGGAACCCGTTCGCGAAGCGGCGCGGGATTGAACCGGGCAAGCTGCTGGTGAGTTTTCTGGGGAGTAAACCGAGGGAGGAAGGCCGGGAGAAAGTGCAGCAGATGAAGTGCGATCCAGAGGAATTGCGGATGGAGGGGCGAGAGCTATACATCTATTTTCCGAATGGAATGGGGCGGTCGAAACTGCCATGGGCCACGCTGGGCAAGATACTTGAGACGCCGGCGACGGGAAGAAACTGGAATAGCGTGACGAAGATGTTGGAGATGGCGAAGGAGATGGAAACTGCGGAGTAAGCATGGGCGGCTAAACCGAAGTTGTTGGCATCCAATACAAATCAACGTGGAACTTTAAACGCAGCGTCGGTGTCGGACTGGAGTGAGTAAGCGGTGTGGCGGTTGGATTTCCTAATCATTGTGTGACGCGAGCATTTTGATCTGGCCTTCTGTTCGTCCAGAACTTCCTGAATAACACCCAAGAGAGATTCCTCGCTGCGCTATGTCGGAGCTAAAGTTCCGACCCCCGAAAGACGTTTTGCTGCAAATCGAGGGCCGCTTGGGCGAGATCGGAGAGGCGGCCTAGGTCGCGCCAATAGTATTGGTCGGCTCGGAAGGCTAGGATTTTTTGGCCTTGGGCCGCGAGCCGGAGGTAGGAGGGGATGATGGAGAAGATGCCGTCTTCGGTGAGGAGAGGGAGGAGGCGGGGAGAGAGGACATGGATGCCGGAGAAAGCGAGGGGCTGCAATGTGATCGAAGAGAGATTTCTCCGCGCGGAAGGCGCGCAAAGAGGAAGCGCTCTCCCTTCGCTCGAAATAACGGGATTTTGAGGGTCCGGGATGGCGGAGTGGTGAGGCGGCGGAACGAGAGTGTCTTTGCCAGCGATGCGGCGGCCGCAGAGTTGGAGATCGTTGTTGAAGAGGAGTTGGCGGGAGGATTCGCGGGACTGGACGGCTAGGGTGGCTAGGGCGTGATGTTCGGTATGAAATTGCAGCATGGCGCGGAGGTCGATGGCGCTGATGACGTCTACGTTGTGGAGGAGGAAGGGCTCGTCGAGATCTTTGAGATCTTCGAGGAAAAACCGGGCGGCTTTTTTTACGCCGCCACCGGTGTCGAGGAGGATTTCTTCGCGGGAGATTTCGATGCGTAAGCCGAAATTTTTTTGAGATTTGAGGTAGGCGATGACTTGGTCGGCGAAGTGGTGGACGTTGATGATGAATTCGGTGACGCCGAAAATGCGGAGGCGGGTGAGGGTGATTTCGAGGAGGGTGCGGCCGGAGAGCTCGACGAGAGCTTTGGGGCGAGTGTCGGTGAGAGGCTTGAGTCGGGTGCCTAGGCCGGCGGCTAGGATCATGGCTTTCATTGGTGGCCACGGTCAAACTTCAAAAGAATAAGAATTAGCACCGGGGGCGCAGAGAAGAGGTGCCGTGGCCATTCTCTGGAGATAAAGCCAGTTCTCTGGAGCGGGCGGCTGCAAGAAATGCGGTGAGCGTTCATTGGAGGGATTTGCGCTTGCCTAGTTTTTCGAGTTCGAGATGGCGGACCGCTACTTCGAGGCCGTTCCTCCCGCGCAAACGTTTGGCTAATTGCTCGGCTAGGTAGACGGAACGGTGCTGGCCGCCGGTGCAGCCGAAGGAGACCATTAAATTTTTGAAGCCGCGCTGCTGATAGGCAGTGATGCTGGCGTCGATCAAGGAGAGGACGCCGGCCAGGAATTGGTGAACGCTCTCTTGTTGATTGAGGTAGTCGATGACTGGAGCGTCTTTGCCGGTGAGAGTCTTAAAGCGCTCTTCGCGACCGGGATTGGGGAGGCTGCGGCCGTCGAAAACGAAACCGCCGCCGTTGCCGCTCTCGTCCTTGGGCAAGTCGTGGTGAAACGAAAAACTGAAAATGCGCACAACGAGATTGTCGGCGTCAGTGGCCAGACTTTGCAATTTCTCGGAGGCCAACATGTCTTTGAAGGCTTTCATTAGGGCCGGCAGAGGGATCGGGAGCCTGACGTTGTGGAGCAGCCAGCGAAGATTCTTGAGGGCGTAGGGGACGCTTTGGAGAAAATGGGCTTTGCGTTCGAAGAAGCCGCGAAAACCGTAAGCGCCGAGGGCTTGCAGGATGCGAATGCAAACATAGGGGTAAAAATGCTGAAGGAAAGCGGCGCGGTCAAGCGGAAGAAAGCTGGAGAGGCGGTCGAGATAATGTTCGAGGAGTTGCTGGCGGAGCTCCGGCGAGAGGTCGGCTTTGGCGTCGTAGAGAAGAGAAGCGATGTCGTATTGCAGGGCGCCTTTGCGGCCGCCTTGGTAGTCGACGAAGAAAGGGTCGCCGTTGCGCAACATGATGTTGCGAGATTGGAAGTCGCGATAGAGAAAATAATCGCGCCGGGCGCTGAGAAGGAATTCGGTGAGGCGGCTGAAATCGTCTTCGAGGGCTTGTTCGTTGAAGGAGATGCCGGCGAGGCGCAGGAAATAATATTTGAAATAGTTCAGATCCCAGGCGATGGATTGGCGGTCGAAGCTGGGGTTGGGATAGCAGACGGAATAATTTAGATCGCGCCCGGCTTCCACCTGGAAACGCGGAAGAATGGCAACGACTTTGCGATAGGATTCGATGACTTGGGGAGCGATGACGGGGCCGGAACGATTCTTGGAAAGAAATTCGAAGAGGGTGGTGTCGCCAAGGTCTTCTTCGAGATAGGCGCCGTGGTCGAGATCTTCGGCGTAAATCTCCGGGACCGGCAGGTCGTGACGGCGAAAATGTTTGGAGAATTCGAGGAAAGCGATGTTTTCTTCGCGGACGCCGTAGAGAATGCCGATGGCGCTGATTTTTGCGTTGGCGAGGCGGATGATTTTGCGGCCGGAGCCGCCGAGTTCGCCCTGGAGCGGGACGATGCGCTCGGGCGGAGCCTGGAAATGGTGCTCGAAGAGAGTTTTGAGAATGTCCAGGGACATGAATGCCTGCCCGATTCGCTTTGACGGATCAAAAAGACCTCAGGCCTGAAGGCCTGAGCTACAGCATCGATACTGCCAACCGCTTTCTAGCATAGCTGATTTCCGCCCAGGAGAATTCAGCGAGAAAGCGGCGTTGTGCCTAGAAGTGTGTCTCAAGATTGAGCCGGGAACAGTTCGACTCATTAAACGCAGAGACACAGAGGAGGCAGAGAAGAATCGGAAAATCCAAAGTGCCGGTCTGAAGGCCGCCGCTAGGTAGTGGAAAAAGCCTCAGGCCTGGAGGCCTGAGCTATAGGTTGGTTGCGTATAATGCGGGGATGACTTCCCAGCCTAGGAAACCCGGGCGCGCGGCGCGCTTGCTTGCAGAACAGCGACAGACGGAAAAAAGGAATGCAGCGTCGAAGAATCTCGATCGCATGACGGCCGAGGAGATTGTGCGGTTGATGAACCGCGAGGACCGCAAAGAGGCGGCAGCGGTGGGGAGGGAGAGCGCGGCGATCGCGCGGGCCGTGGATACGATTGTGGAGGCGATTCGAAACGGAGGGCGGTTGATTTATGTGGGGGCGGGATCGAGCGGGCGAATGGGTGCGCTGGATGCAGCGGAGTGTCCGCCGACGTTTGGGATTTCGCCGAAGCTGGTGGTGGCGTTGATTGCCGGAGGGCGGCGGGCGATTACCAGGGCGCTGGAAGGAGCGGAGGATTCGGGGCGAAACGGGGAGCGGGATTTGCGGAGGGTGCGGCTGACGGAGCGCGACGTAGTGGTGGGAATTGCGGCGAGCGGGACGACGCCGTATGTGGTGGGGGCGCTAAAGTATGCGCGTGCGCGTGGGGCGATGACGGTGGCGGTGACGTCGAATTTGCGGATGCCGGTGGGGCGGGTGGCGAAAATCGTGATTGCGCCGGAGGTGGGACCGGAAGTGTTGACCGGTTCGACCCGGCTGAAGGCGGGGACGTCGCAAAAGATGGTGCTGAACATGCTGAGTACAGCGGTGATGGCGAGGCTAGGGCATGTGTACGAGAACTTGATGATCGACATGATGCTGACGAATGAGAAGCTTGCGGAGCGGGCGGTGCGCATTTTGGTGGAGGCGAGCGGGAAGCGTGTGTCTGATGCGAAACAGGCGCTGCGGGCGGGGGGACACAATTTGAGAGTGGCGTTGGTGATGTTGAAGCGCGGGGTTGCGGCTGGAGAGGCGAGGAGGAGACTGAAGGAGGCGGGGGGAGATTTGCGGGGGGCGCTGGGGGAGTAAGAGAACGGGTTAACGCAGAGACACAGAAGACGCAGAGAAGAAAAAGGATCGGACAAAGAAAGATGGCGCCTAAAGTCGGCGCCACGAGGGAAGGCGCCGGGCGAAAGCCCGGCTTCTACAGAGAGAAGAGCGAGAGTTGAACAAAGTGAGATTGCTTGCCAACGGGGGCGCTGCATGCTGCGCCCCCACAACGAAATAAGAGGCGCACAACGGGATGGATAAATTTCGGATTAGGGGCGGGAGGGCGCTGCGCGGGACGGTGGCGGTTAGCGGGGCGAAGAATTCGGCGCTGCCGGCGATGGCGGCGGCTCTGTTGACCGCGGAGAAGGTGACGCTGCACAACATTCCGAAAGTGCGCGACTTGATTACCATGAGCAAGCTGCTGGCGTTCATGGACGCGAAAGTGTCGATCACGGAATTTCCGAGTAGCGATTATGTGATTGAGACGCCGAAGTTGAATCATGCGGAGGCACCGTATGAGTTGGTGAAGACCATGCGGGCCTCGGTCCTGACGCTGGGTCCGTTGATGGCGCGAGTGGGAGTGGCGCGGGTTTCGCTGCCCGGAGGATGCGCGATCGGGGCGCGGCCGGTGGACTTGCACTTGAAGGCGCTGGAGCAGATGGGTGCGGAGATTCGGACTTCGCACGGGTACATCGAGGCGCGGGCGCCACTGAACGGGAACAAAAGGGGACGCCTGAAGGGCGCGCATATTGTGTTTGAGAAAATCACGGTCACAGGGACAGAAAATATTTTGATGGCGGCGGTGCTGGCGGATGGAGTGACGGTGCTGGAGAATGCGGCGCGCGAGCCGGAAGTGACGGATTTGGTGGTGCTGCTACGAAAAATGGGGGCGGAGATTTGCGGGGACGGGACTGCCACGCTGCGGATTCGCGGGGTGAAGGAGTTGCAGGGGGCGGAGCACACAGTGATTCCGGACCGCATTGAGGCGGGGACATTTCTGGTAGCTGGGGCGATTACTGGCGGTGAACTCACGATAACTGATTGTGCGCCGGAACATTTGGGAGCGGTGATTGCAAAGTTGGAGCAGGCGGGCGTGTCGGTTGAAATTGTGAATGAAACGACGATGCGGGTGCGGGGCGCGAAGAACCTGGTGGGCGCTGACGTGACGACGGAAGAGTATCCGGGGTTTGCTACAGACATGCAGGCGCAGTATATGGCGCTGGCGACGCAAGCGGAAGGCACGTCGGTGATTTCAGAGAAAATATTTGAGAACCGTTTTTTGCACGCGAGCGAAATGATGCGCATGGGGGGGAGCATTTCGATTGAAGGACATACGGCGACGGTGCGCGGGCCATCGGCGCTCTCCGGAAGCGTCGTGCAAGCGTCGGATTTGCGGGCGAGCGCGGGGTTGGTACTGGCGGGGCTGGTAGCGAACGGCGAGACGATGATTGAGCGCGTGTATCACATTGATCGCGGGTATGAGGGAATTGTGGAGAAACTGCGGGGAGTGGGAGCAGATATTGAACGGGTGCATGGGACAGGTTCTTCGTTTTTTCCTTCAAGCGCAGGGGCGTAGGAAGACTGCGCGCAAGTGCAAACACTACGATTTTCCCGCCAGCACGGCGGGTGTGGAATAGGGCGCGCCGATCGAGAGCGCTATGAGTTTTTGGCTAAGAGACCTATGGCTTGGAGCAGCCCCTCCAGTGATCCGATTGATCTAGAAAGCCAGCCCCAGGCTGGCATAAACCATCGCGAACACGGTAGCCATTACCGAGCAAACAGGATCGAACGGAGGTCGGCGCCGGTTGTGACGAGTTGGTCGATTCGAGAAAGAATCGCACCTAGTAATGAAGAAGAAGGTAATGAAGGCGAACAATTGGCGCTTTGCCACGCGTTGCAACTTTTTGAGGGAACACGTTAACAGCGCGCAGGATTCAGCTGAAACCATGATACAAACCCCTTAAGTCAAAAACTCGCTGGCAATAGTGGAATAGCGGCCAGCTTGATTTCATTGTACAATGCGGCACGATTTTGATGAGATGCGGGCTTGCGGCTGAGACGGCGGGAAGCTCCGAAGGAAGGCCACCATGAGCAATGCGGAGATGCTGGCGCGGATGGATGTGGCGATTGCAGAGAAAAGTTTGCTGAAGCATCCGTTTTATCAGGATTGGCAATCGGGGAAGCTGAGCCGCGAGGCGTTGCAGCTTTATGCAGCGCAGTATTACCGGCATGTGGAGGCGTTTCCCAAACACTTGCGGGTGCTAGCGGCGCGGACGGAAGGTTCGCTGCAGGGATTGATTCGGGAGAACCTGGCGGAGGAAGAGAATCCGGCGGGGGCCCATCCGAAGCTGTGGCGTGATTTTGCAGCAGCGGTGGGAGTGGGCGAGGACGACATCACGTGCTGCCCGGCTCTGCCGGGGACGCAGGCGGTGGTGCAGACGTTCCGGGAGATTTGCGGGGACCGGACGGTGGCCGAGGCGGTGGCGGCGCTCTATGCGTATGAATCACAAGTGCCGGAGATTGCGACGACGAAGATTGATGGGTTGAAGAAGTTTTACGGCGTGACGGAGCCGAAGGGGCTGGCGTACTTCGAGTTGCACAAGGAGGCGGACAAAGCGCACCGGGCGGCTTGGCGCGGGTGGCTGGAAGAGCACGCCAGCGGAGACGAAGAGGAGATTCTGAAGACGACGAATGAGGCGCTGGATGCGCTTTGGGGGGCGCTGGATGCGGTGCATTGCGCACACGCTTGAAATGAGGTTAAAGAAGTACAGGACGTAAAGGATAGGAAAAATCTGCCGGGTTTCGCTTCTCCACCACTACTGGACGAACTAAGAAAGGCCTCCGATCAGGGCCGCGGAAACGAGATCGTCAGTGTCCAGCTCCAGCCGGAGCGCGAGCATCAACGCCGCCGTTTCTTAAAACGAGCCGCCTTGATGATGCGGTCGATTTGAGCGGAAGTGATCGCGTCGGTTCCCTTGAGAGCAAATGGGGCGCAGCCTGCTGCGCCCTACGCAAATCCGAATGCCACTGGCAGCAGTGGGCCGCCCGTGGCGGACCACCTCGGATGAAACACGTGACTATTCGTGGGACGCGGAGTCGGCGCCGGAGCTGCCCTCGGATGAGGAGGGAGCGCTGCTTCCGCCTGCGGCGGCGGTTTTCTGCTGCTTCTCGCGGGCTTCGCGGATTAGGGCTTTGCGGGAGAGGCGGACCTTGTTGCCCTCGATGGAGAGAACTTTCACGAGGACTTGGTCGCCGAGCTTGAGCTCGTCGCGAACGTCGCGGATGCGATGCTCGGAGATTTCGCTAATATGCAAGAGGCCGTCGGTGCCGGGGAAAAGTTCGACGAAAGCGCCGAACTCCGCGAGGCGAACGACTTTGCCGAGATAGGTCTTGCCGATTTCGGCGCTGGCGGTGACATCGCGAACCATGGCGAGAGCGGCGTCGCCGCCGGCTCCGCTGGTGGAGAAGATGTGCACGGTGCCGTCTTCGAGAACGTCGATCTTGACGCCGGTGGCTTCGATGATGGAACGGATTTTCTTGCCGCCCGGCCCGATGAGGTCGCGGATTTTGTCCTGCGGAATTTTCAGTTTAAAGAGGCGCGGAGCGTAGGCGGAAATCGTGGTGCGCGATTGGCTGAGCGTCTTCTCCATGGTGTCGAGAATCTGGAGACGCGCCTTTTTCGCTTGGGCAAGAGCTTCGCGCATGATGCCAATGCTGATGCCGAGGACTTTAATGTCCATCTGCAGAGCGGTGATGCCGGCACGCGTGCCGGCAACCTTGAAATCCATGTCGCCGTAGTGGTCTTCCGCTCCGGCAATGTCGGTGAGGATGGAGTATTTCTTTTCGTCACCGAAGACCAGGCCCATGGCGATGCCGGCGCAAGGAGCCTTCATCGGGACGCCAGCATCCATGAGGGCGAGCGAGCCGCCGCAAACGGTGGCCATGGATGAGGAGCCATTGGATTCGAGGATGTCAGAGACTAGACGCATGGCATAGGGGAAATCCGCTTCAGGTGGAAGCAGGTTCACCAGCGCGCGCTGCGCGAGGGCACCGTGGCCGATTTCGCGACGGCCAGGGCCACGCAGGAATTTCACTTCACCGACGCTGAACGGCGGAAAGTTGTAGTGCAGCATGAAGCGGTTGAACTGGTCCTGCTCGAAGAGCAGGTCGAGGCGCTGCATGTCTTCCTTGGTGCCGAGAGTTAAAGTGGCGAGCGCCTGAGTTTCGCCGCGGGTGAAGAGGGCGGAACCGTGCACGCGAGGGAGCAAGCCGACTTCGCAGGTGATCAGGCGAATCTGGTCAAAGGCGCGGCCATCGGGACGGCGGCGAGCGTTGAGAACGTCGTCGCGGAAGATATTTTCGCGGAGACGCTCAAAGGCGCGCTTGGTAAGGGTACGCTTCTCGTCCATTTCTTTCTTGGGCTCTTCGGGAATGGCTTTGATGATCTCTTCCTTGAGAGCGTCGATGAGGTGGTAGCTTTCCTTTTTGGGATGCTTTTCGGTATTCACCGCGTCGTGGAGCCGGTCCGCATATTTCTTCTGGAGATCCTTATAGATGGCTTCGTCAAAGGGAAGGGGCGGGACGACAACTTTCTTGGGCTTGAGCCGGGCGTGGAGTTCCTTGATGGCGGCGACGATTTTCTTGATTTGCGCGTGGCCGAACTCGAGAGCGTCGGCGACGGATTCTTCGGAAACTTCGAGCGCGCCAGACTCGACCATGACGATGGCTTCATCGGTGCCGGCGATGATGATGTTCATCAAACTTTTCTTCTGGTCGGCAACCGTGGGATTGATCACCAACTGGCCGTCAACAAGGCCAACGCGGACACAGGCGATGGGCTTCTCGAAGGGGAGGTCCGAGCAGTAGGCAGCGGCGGAGGCGCTGGTTACGGCGATGACGTCGGGATCATTTTCGCTGTCCGCAGAGAGCACCATGGAAACAACTTGTGTTTCATTGCGCCAGGATTCGGGGAAGAGCGGGCGCATGGGGCGGTCAATCAGGCGGGAAGTGAGAACTTCTTTTTCGGAGGGGCGGCCTTCACGCTTGAAGAAGCCACCGGGAATTTTTCCGGCGGAGTAGGTGTTCTCGCGGTAGTCCACGGTAAGGGGGAGAAAGTCGCGGTCGTTCATTTGGGAAGCCATGCAAGCGGTCGTAAGCACGACGGTGTCGCCGTAGCGGGCGACGATGGCGCCATTGGCCTGTTTGGCGATTTTCCCGGTTTCGAGAGTCAGAGTGCGGCCGCCGACTTCAACGTTAACGATGTGTGGTGCGGTTGTGTGCGTATTATCAGACATAAATCATTTCCTTTGGTCCCGGCAGGGCCGGGACATCCTAAGACGCGTCCACTAGGCAAACGGGCCTTGAGTTGACGTTGGCCGCAACGCAGCCATGGAGGAAGAGCAAGAGGTGCGAACTAGCTTGAGACGGAAGAACGCGACGGACTACACCACGAGAAAACCCGGCACTACAGCAGCCGGATGCCTGACGACAGACTCCGTGTGGAATGTGTCAATTCTTGAGAACGCAGTGGATACCGTCCTGATTTTAAAGAAAAAGCAGGACGATTACTTGCGCAGGCTAAGACGATCAACAATCTCGCGGTACCGATCCGGGTCGCGGCGGTTGAGATAGTCCAGCAAACGGCGGCGCTTATTGACCATCATGATCAATCCGCGGCGCGATGCATGGTCTTTCACGTGGGACTTGAGGTGCGACGTCAGATAGTTGATCCGCTCGCTCAGAAGCGCGATTTGCACTTCGGGTGAGCCTGTATCCTTAACATGGGTCCGGAATTGTTCGATCAACGCTGCTTTCGGTGCGCTCAAGTGCCCTTCTCCGTCATCCCCTGAATTTTTTCCTCTTCTCTTCGACCCACTCAGGCTAACACAAAGACAACAAAAGTGTAAAGGAAAGTAAAGACCGAGCGTGAACGAAGATTTCGAGGCCACCCCAAGCGCCTTGCGCATTTGGCGGACCCGTGAAGGAGACCGTCAGCCCTTGGCAAGATCCTTGATATGCTTGGCGAGTTTTTCGATTTGCTGTGCTTTTTTTACGACGGTGAGGGATAGTGTAGCCGTGGGGTCGGTTTTTTCGATCTGTTCCTTGAGTTGCGAAACCATTTCATAGAGCTTGGTGATGTCCGTTCTGATCGTGACTTGGTTAGCCCGCGCGACGGCCTTTGGGTCCAGGTGGCTGGGGTTGTCGATGCCGGTATCTACGTTGGGGTCCCGACCGTTAGGGTAGACCTTGGCCTTCGGTGAGACCCCTTGCAATCCAGCAAAAAGAGGCTCCACAGCAAGGAGGCCAGCAGCGCCACACAATGCCGTCAAAATAGAACGTCGTGATTCCGGCATAGACAACTCCAACAGAGATGTATCCGGGTCCAGACACCGGATTCCGCGGACTGGGAACTGGCCAAAAGCTAGGTTTAGACCCTTTTTTGTTCAGATGCAAGGCTCGAAACAAAAACGGGCAGAAACGAGTCTTGCTTCTCAGCCGTCAGTTAGGGTTGGGCGGATTCGAGGTTGCACTTAGTGGGCAAATCCGGTTCAATACTCTGGCACAACATGAGGGGGGAAATTCATGAGAAAACCTTTTGCAGTTTTGGCGGTGGGATGTTTGACTTTGGGTTTGATGGCGGTTTTAGGTTCAGCACAGATGGACAAGAATGCGCGGCCCAGTCCGGCGGCGAAGACAACTTTCAGCTTTGCCGATGGTAAGACGATAACGGTGGACTATTCCAGCCCGCGGGTGAAAGGCCGCAAAATATTTGGTGAACATGAACCCTATGGCCAAGTCTGGCGAGCCGGGGCCAATGAGGCGACGACTTTCGTCACCACAGCGGACCTGATGGTGGGTGGGGCTCACGTTCCAGCCGGAAACTATACAATTTTCGCGATTCCTAATCCGGATAAGTGGACTCTGATTATCAGCAAGAAGACCGGAGAATGGGGGATTCCCTATCCAGGTGCGGATCAGGATCTGGTTCGCGTGGATATGAAGGCTTCGAAGTTGCCTTCGCTCGTTGAGAATTTCACTATCGCGTTTGACAAGGCCGGTAGCGGATGCGCGCTGAGGATGGAGTGGGAGACCACGCGGGCGTCGGTGGACATATCGAAGATGTGACAGTCGTTATCCAGAATAAAGAAAAAGGCGCGTCCGGCAGTTCAGCGGCGTGCCTTTTTCATTTTTGATCGGTCAGCTGAGGTGCCAAAACTCTAGAAGGCTTGCTGGAGGCGGGTCATGCCGCGGTCGACAAGCATGACGGCGCCAATGACGAGGGCCGCGGAGAGGAGCACGTTGAATGTGACGGCTTCGCCGGCGAAAAGCCAGCCGAATAGAACGGCGACGATGGGATTGACGTAGGTGTGAGTGGCGACGAGCGTGGGAGAATAGTGCTCGAGGAGCCAGTTGTAAGCGGTGAAGGCCACAACCGAGCCGAACAGGATAAGGTAGCCAAGGGCAAGCCAGGAACGCACGGAAACTGAGGCAAAGGAGAACTCGCGGTATTCCCTCAAGGCGGTGCCGACTAGAAGCAATTGCACGGAGCCTGCTAGCAATGAAAGCGCCGACAAGAGAAACGGGTGCCCGGAGAGATGCGACCGCCGGGAGTAGACAATTCCCACGGACCAGGAGAGCGCGCCCAACACGATAGCGAGCGAACCGACAAACACGCCGGGGCCGGAGTTCAGGGCGCTTCGACCCATCAAGAGGCCCACGCCGCCGAATCCCAGGAGAATTCCAGCCAGCAGC
>Ga0307477_10001097_pt1 | contig 24148 bp, 19 predicted proteins | sample atmos_gasesECM2C_FD_203316 | JGI IMG/M metagenome (GOLD analysis project Ga0307477, IMG submission 203316) | Hardwood forest soil microbial communities from Morgan-Monroe State Forest, Indiana, United States - atmos_gasesECM2C_515 | ecosystem: Environmental > Terrestrial > Soil > Temperate...
GCGGCGCCGACGCCCACGCCCCCGGCGACCGCCGTGGCGCCCCCCGGGGCCGAGCCCGCCGAGGTGAGCAGGGCCTTGTAGAAGAGGATCGTCTCGAATCCCTCGCGGTACACGGCGAGAAAGGCGACTGAGGCGAGCGCGAAGCTCGAGCCTGTCGCGAGGGCTTCCTCCATGCGCCCCTTCACGAAGGCATGCCATTTCGCCACCTCGATCTTCGAGAGCAGCCAATAGCTCACGTAGAAGAGCACGACCGTGGCGAGCAGCATCGTCGCCCCCTCCAACGCCTCTCGTTGCCCGGGCGTCACCTCGAACAGCATCTCGATCGCCGCGGCGGTCACGACGCTCGCGGCCACCGCCGCCCACGCGCCCTTCGCCACGTCGCGGCGTCGCTCCGTCGCTCCCGCGCGGGCGAGGAACGTCATCAGGGCGGCGACGACGAGAATGGCCTCGAACCCCTCGCGCAGCAGCAGGACCGCGGACTCGGTGAACAGATTCGCGCTGGAGGTCTCGTCGGAGACAAGCCGCTCGGCGCGCTCGAGCCCTGAGAGGAGCCGCGCTCGCGTCGCCTCGAGCTCCGCGGGAGGGGCGCCGGCCGCCGCCTGAGCGCGGAGCGTCGTAAACCCGTCTTCGAGCTCGGCCACCAAGGCCGCGTTGTGCGCGCGCACGGCGCTTTCGGCTTGCTCGAAGGTGAGGTACGCGTCGAACGCCCGGCGGTCGGACCGCAGCGCCACGGCGGAGTCAATCTCTTGGCGGACGTTCGAGAACACGGTCTGGGTGGGCGACGCGGGATGCTCGCTGCGCGCGGCCAGCGGGAGGGTCCGCACGAACGCCACGATCGCGCGCGCCGCCCCGGGATCGACCGTCCGGGCGAACCCCGGCATCGGGGTTCCGGGTCGGCCGTGCTGGATGAGCTCCACGAGCTCGTCGTCGGAGAACCGGGCCTGCACGGCGAGGTCGGCCAGTGCCGGAGGGCTCACCGACAGCGTCGTCGCGAGCGGCCCGTCGCCGTGTCCGGTCACGCCGTGGCAGGACGCGCACTGTGCCGCATACCATCCCTCGCCCTCCCGCACCAGTCCGGGGTCTGCGCGCAGGGTCGCGATGTAGGCTGTCACTGCCCAGCGGTCCTCGGGCGAGAGGGCTTCGGCGTATTCGGGCATCCCGGTGCCCGCCACCCCGATCGCGGTCTTCCGGTACATGTCCATCGGGGAGGTGCCGGCGAGCGCGCTCCGATCCGCGAGATCGGCGGGCGGGGGACCAACGAGGTGGCGCGCCTTGGGACCGTCGCCGCGGCCCGCAGCGCCATGGCACTGGATGCATTGCTCCACGTAGACCGCGCGACCCCGGGCGAGCGAGGGGGGGCGCGAGGGGAAGGTCTCGAGCGCCCCCCCCGACGCCGTCGTGATCCGCTGGACCAGCAGGGCCGTGCGCTCGGCGAGCGAGTCGGGGGCGGCGTGGCGCGCGACCATCGCGCGGAGCGCGCGCAACCCGGTGTCGGCGAGCGATCGGGCCGCCACGGGCAAGGCGGGAACATCGAGGGCCGCCGCCTCGAGGAACTGCGCCGCCTCGTCGACCTCTTGCGGCGCGACGACCCGGCCGCCACGCGGGGCCACGCCGTCGGCGTACTCCTTGGCGGCAAGCGCCGTGGCCGCCACGACGCGCCGCGCCACGACAAGCGAGTCCTCCCGCTGGGCCAGGAGTGCGCTGGCCCAGCAGGTGCTCAACACCAAGCCAACAAAGAGCTTAGGACGGATCGAGGATTCCCGGTAGCGCGGTCAGCAAAAAGTAGAGTGAAACAGTCGGGAATTCAAGGCGCCGCCCCGACATCACTCCGTGACGAGCACCGCCACGGCGATGGCGGCGAGGTGGGTGTGGGAGAGCGAGAGCAGCACGCGGCGCACGCCCAGCTCGCCGGCGCGACTGCGGGCGGCGCCCGACAGCGCCACGCTGGGCTCGCCCTCGGGCCCCCGGATGACCTCGATGTCGCGCCACCCGATTCCGCGCGCCGCCGCGCTGCCCTGCAGCGCCTTGTAGACTGCCTCTTTCGCGGCGAGCCGCACGGCCACGTGGGTCGCCGGATTGGGGCGGCTTTCGCAGTAGGCCCGCTCGGCCGGGGTGAGCAGGCGCGCGAACACCCGCGGGCCCTTGTCGGCGAGGATAGTGCTCACGCGCGCGACCTCCACCAAGTCCACGCCGACGCCGAGTGCGTTCATCGCGGGCGCGGGCTCTCGAGCCGCATCCTAAAACCCGAGCTGGGCGGCGAGCCACGGGGGAGCGGGCACGTAGCCCCCGAGCATCAGGCCGAGCCAGAGGACCACGGCGGCGAGGGGCGCCCACACCGCGAGCATCGGCCAAAGCGGCGGCCGCCAGCGCGCGACCGCCGCGAGTTCCGGGGCCCAGCGCGCCGTCTCGCGCGCGAGTTCGTTCTCAAGCGCGAGCCAGGCAGCCTCGAGGCGACGTGCCGCCGCCCGCAGGGCGTCCTGCCACTCGGCGTGCGCGCCCTTCTCGAGGACACTCGCCTCGCGCGCGCGCTCCGCCGCGGTGGCCAAAAGATCCAGGGCGGCCACGAACGGCTCCGCCCCGCTCCCGAGCCGCGCGGCGAGCGCGCGGCGCTCCCCGGCCGAGAGCAGGCGACGCCGCCAGTGGCGCGCCGGCATGCGGACCCGCCGGGCAGCCTCGACTACGGCCTCGTCGAGCGCGCGCGCCGCGCGCTCGGCGGTACGGCGAACGGCCTGCTCCCAGGCGGCGAGCCACGCGCGCCGCCCGAGCGCCTCAAGGATCCGGTCGCGCTGGTCTCCCGCCGCCGCCTGGCGAGCCTCGCCCGCGAGATCGATCACGCGACTCGCGAGTTCCTCACGGATGTCCTCGAGCGGGATCCACGGCTCCGCGAGCCGCCGAGGCACGACGAGGCGCCCGAGCGATGGGGCGAGCTCGGGGACGCGGAGGGGCATGGGGATTTTCAGCGGGACGCTCATGGCCGCGCGAGCCCCGTGACCCGGGATCGGGAGCGCGGGCTGTTCACTCGAGCAGCACGGCGAGAACGGCCGCCGTGTCCGCGAGCGAGGGGAACGCGTGGGTCGCCCCGGCGGCGCGTAGCGCCGGCACGTCGTAGTACCCCGTCGCGACCGCCAGCGTAGTTGCGCCGATCGGACCCCCACAGGCCACATCAGCCGGCGTGTCGCCGACGATGACGATGTCGCGGCCGGCGATGTGATGCCCCAACCGCTCGGCGGTCCGACGGACCGCAATCGCCGGGAGATCGGCGCGCCGCCCGGAGTCTGAGCCGTAGGCGCCCACGGCGAAGCGTGCGGGATCGACCCCTGCCGCCCGGAGCTTGAGCGCCGCGCCCGGCGCCAAGTTGCCGGTCAGGAGCCCGACGAGGGCGCGGCCTCGCGCCTCGTGCGGCTCAAGCGCCGCGAGCAGGGCGGCGACGCCCGGGAGAAGATGGGTGGTCGGCCCCGCGCTCGCGAGCTCGTCCTCGAGCAGCGCGAGGTAGCGGCGGCAGACGTTCGCGACGAGCACCGGGTCGGCGGCTCCGGGGTGACCCGCCAGCGTCAGGAGATCCGTCACGATCTGCGGATCGGTTTTGCCGTCGAACCGGTAGTGGTCGATCGGGCCCGCGACCCCCGCTTCGGCCACGAGCGCGCCCTGGATCGCCCGCCGCCCCACGCCGTCGGTCCACAACAAGGTCCCGTCGATGTCGAAGAGAATGAGTCGCATGCGCTAAAAATAGGCGGTCCAGCCCCCACGCGGGGGGACCGGCGTCACCGGCCGCCCGCGCGCGGGAGCGCGGAGGTCCCCCCTCGCAGGCGGCGCACGCCGACGAGCGCCGCGCGCAGCCGTCGCGCCCGAGCCGAATCTCCGAAGAGATCGTCCGACCCGACGCCGCCTCGGCCGAGCGCCGCATGGACGACCCGGCCCGCGCCAGCCCACAGCGCCACGTGGCTAACACGCCCCGCCTCGGCGAACAGCAGCAGATCGCCCGCCTCGTAGCCTGCGCCATCGTCCGTCGTCCGGACCTCGGTCCCCACGCTCGCCTGTTGGTCGCTGTCGCGCGGCAGGGCCACCCCCCGCGCGGCGTAGGTCGCCTGCACGAGACCCGAGCAGTCCACGCCCCAGTCACTGCGCCCGCCGAGGACGTAGGGCGCCCCCGCGTACCACCGGAGGGCCCATTCGGGGGCCGCGAGGAACGCGGCTTCGGCACGCCATTCTGCGTCGCGCCGCACGCTGCCCCCAGCGACGCTCCACACCTCGCCATCGGCCGTCTCCACGCGCCCGTCTGGCCGCAGCACGACCCGGGCGCCGAGCGGTAGCCGGCTCCGGCCGTCGTGGCGCCGCAACTCGCCGCCCGTCGCGCGGGCGCTCGCGCGGCCGATCCAGTCCTCCTGCCACTCGAGAGGCCCCGTCGCGAGGTACCCACCGTGGGTCCACGCATGCAAGCCATCGGCGGCGCGCACGCGCACCCACTCCCCGCGGCGCTCGAGGAGATCGAGCGGCTCGCCCTGCAGGGCTTCGCTCGCGCGCGCGGCGCGGATGTCCGGCGTGGCGAGCAGGGGCGCCAGCGCCGCGGTCACCACGGCTCCCGGCTCGTCGCGCACGGCCGCGTCGGGGAGGGTGGCGACCGCCAGGTCCAGGCCCGCCTCGGCAGCCAGGCGCACGAGCGCTGCGCGCGCGTCGCGGCTCGTGGTCGCCCCCACGAGCCGTCGCGCGCCCGCGGGATCGGGCGCCGTGAGGCTCACGTCGAACACGCCGAGTCGGCGGTCTGGCACCCAGCGACGGCCCACATCGGAGAGCGCTCGTTCCAAGTGGTCCGTCATGGCCTGCCGCCTCTGAGCCCTGGGATCTCCCGCGTGCTCTGCGCGAGGCGCACCGCGGGCTCGACGGCTGCCGGGACCGTGTGGGCCGCGAGGGCCTCCACCTGCAGCGGGTGCGCGGGGGCGAGCGCCGCGGTGCTCAGCGCGAACACGATGTCCCCATCAAACTGAGTGGCGAAGGGCACGATCCGTCGCGCCAATCCCCGCGCGCCGGCGAGACTGACGCCGGCCGCGTCCAGCACGTTACCGACCGCGTTGAGGACCACGAGAGCCCCACCACCACGTCACCCCCGCGCTCGGCCCACGTCCCCACGCCACCCTTCATCGCGCGGTGGGGCCGAAGGGCTTTCCCGACCGTGGCCCCGGTGCCCGCGCCCACCGAGCCCTCGGGGATGTCGCTCGAGGCGGCGTCACAGGCGCGGTAGGCATCGTCGGCCGTGGGCCACCGCGGCGCGGCGTCAGGGGCGAGGTCGAAATCGAAGATCACGGCGGTGGGGACGATCGGAACCCGCCGCGCCCGCCCCACGGGAAACCCGCGGCCGCGCTCGGCAACCCAGCGCATCACGCCATCCGCGGCACCCATGCCAAACGCGGAGCCGCCCGTCAGGAGTAGGGCGTCCACGTGGCCGACGACGTGGCGCGGGGTGAGGGCGTCGAGCTCGCGCGTCCCGGTGGCGCGGCCCCGCAGGGTCGCGGTGGCACGCATCCCGCCCGGTGGCGCGAGGACGACGGTACACCCCGTCCACCGTGCCGCGTCGGTCGCGTGGCCGACGGTGATGCCGGAAACGGACGCTAAGTTGGGCACGGCCATAGCTTGCCTTGCTCGGGTGGTGGCGGGCAAGTACGTTAGCGCGCATGCCGAACCCGGATCCGCACGGCGCACCGACGACGGTGCTCGTCGTCGATGATGAGGACGGTATCCGTCAAGCGCTGGACCGATTTCTTTCGCGGCTGGGCTACCGCGTCGTGCAGGCAGCGAGCGCCGCCGAGGCGCTGGAACGTCAAGCTGCGGCGGCGCCCGCCGTCATGTTGTCCGACATCCGCATGCCGAACATGACCGGGGTCGAGCTCGTGCCGAAGGCGTTGGCGCTGGACGCGGATCTGGGGATTATCATGCTGACGGCGATCGACGAGCCCCGCACCGCCATCGAGTGCCTGAAGCTCGGCGCCTACGACTACCTCATCAAGCCGGTGGATCTCGACGAGCTCGAGTTGTCGCTCCAGGGCGCGCTGCGGCAGCGGCAGCTCGAGATCGAGCGGCGCGAGCTCGAGCAGTGGCTCGCCCGGGAGGTCGCCGTGCGCACCCGGGATCTCGAGGAGCAGACCACGGCGATCGCGCAGATCACCCTGGACGCCCTCGCCGCAACCCAGGATTGGCCCGGCGAGGGGCCAGCTGCCGAGAAGCTCGCGCGGGCGTTGGGAAGTTCGGTCGACGAGATCGTCGCCGAGGTACGCCGGCGCCGGCCCTAGGGCTTCGGCGCCTGCGCTTTCGCCTCACACGCCTTGCAGCGTGTGATGCCGCGAAAGGAACAGATCAGGCAAATAAAGGTGCCGCACTCGGAGCAGGGATACCCCTCAGACGCCCGCTCTTCGTTCCCGCAGTAGCGGCACACCATCGCATCGTGTTCCTTGAGCTCCGGTTTATTCATCAGCGCCTCAGAGATCGAGCCCCTACCCCTTAAATCTTATCTCCGCCGCGGAGCGGGGCTACTGCTCCAGAGAGCGGGTGGGCCCGCCTCAGGCGGGAGCGTCGACGGCGATCCCCGTGCCCTGGGGCGTTGCGGCTCGCGCCCCCCGAGGCGCGAACCGCCGCTTTAGCTCGAGGAACGGGCGCTCGATGACGTAATAGGACCCCAAGGCGAGGAGCAGCGAGATCATCACCCCCGCCAGGAACTCGCCCGGTGCCCCGGCAACCCGGAAGTGATGTCCCACGGTCAACCCGAGCGGGTGCCACAGGTACAGGGAGTACGTAATCAGCCCGATGTATCGGGCGATGGGTGAGTCGAGCCACGACCAGACCCCCGAGCGATGCTGCGCGAGCATCTGGATGATAAACACCGCGACCAGCACGGCGTCCACGGTGAGACCGACCGTGTAATGGTAGGTGCGTCCGAAGCCGACGCACGAGAGGACCAGGAGCCCGAGGGTCGCAAGCGGCGCCAACACAGATCGACCGAGCCGCTCGGCGACGCGCTGAAACCGAGGCGCGCGCACGCACATCGCGAGCAGGCAGCCGACCCCGAGGTTGTCGAAGCGGGTGTCGAACGCGTTGTAGACGTACGCGCGGTCCGCGTGCAGCCCGAGGTAGAGCGTGCACCGCCAGGCCACGGCCGCCGCGATGAGGACCACCACCCCGCGGGCGGCTCGCGGCACACCGCCGCGCAGCAGGGCCAGGAGGAGCACCGGCCACAGCAGATAGAACTGCTCTTCGACCCCCAGGGACCACGCGTGCGCGATCGAGGTCGTGGGGTGGCCGTGCAGCGCGTTGTAGTAGTTGACCAGGTAGGAGACCGCGGCTGGGCCCAATCCCGGAGGCCACCCGTGGCCGCGAACGTGATCGAGCGCAAACGACAGCGCGAGGAACGCGTAATAAGCCGGGAAGGTGCGGAGCGCGCGGCGCGTGTAGAACCGTCGCAGCGTCACCGTACCGGTCGCCCAGTACTCCTTGAGGAGCAGCCACGTGATCACGAACCCGCTGAGCACGAAGAACGTGCTCACGCCGAGCTCCCCGGGGACGGCGTTGTTCCCGAAATGGTAGACGATGACGACGGCGAACGCGACTGCGCGCAGGCCGTCGAGGGCGGGCAGACGTTGGGCCGCTAAGGCCTCGCGGAGCGGAGATGAGCGGATCGCCATGCGTGCCCCTGCTCGTAGCGTCGGCCCCGTCGCACCGCGGGCTGGCCGCGCTTCGTACGGCGCACCTCGTCTCGGGCCGCGGAGGAGCCCGCCCCGGGGCGTCGCGGCTGGAATCGGGTGCGCGCCGTTCACGAACAGCGCTGCAACATGCGGACCGGTCTAGCGTGTGCACCCAACGCCCGCGTGGGGGGGGCGAGAACATTGCGGCGACGCCGCAGGCCGTGGCTCCCGTCATCCGCCGCGTCGGCTCCACAAACCCGGGGGCGGGGTCAGGCGCGTCCCCTGTGAACTCGGCGCAAGGCGAGAGCAAGGATCGGGTGATTCTCGGGCGCGGCCGAGAAGGCCGGGCTCCCTTCGACACCTCGGTCCTGTTCGTGGACCGCTCATCGAGGTGGTAGGGAGCGAGGGGGACGTCCGTTTCGAAGCGAAGCCATCAAGATCGGGAGAATCGTCGCGAGCGAAACGCCACGCCCGAGGACCAGGCCTCGAGGCCTCGGAGAAGTTTAACGGCGTGTCAAACAGGCCTTAGATATCAAGACCGTAGGTCTTGATCTTATTGATCAACGTCGCGCGCGAAATCCCCAGCTCCTGCGCGGCCCGCGTCCGGTTACCCGCGTGGGCGCGGAGCGTGCGCTCGATGTGGCGCCGCTCCACCTCGGCCAACGCCTGGGGAACGTGGCGCCGGTCGCTCGCTCCAGGGCCACCTCCGCGCCGCAAGTCGGGGGGAAGGTGCTCAATGCCGATCGTCGCCATCCCCTGCGCGAGGATCATGGCGCGCTCGAGCACGTTGCGCATCTCGCGCACGTTGCCGGGCCAGGGCGCCGACAGCAAGCGGTCGAGCGCTTCGGCGCTGCAGGTGCTCGGACACCCTGCAAGCTCCGTGTGCAGCGTCGCGAGGAGCCGCGTGATGAGCGCGAGGCGGTCCTCGCGGGCGCGCTCCCGCACCGCAGGGAGCCGCAAGGGCAACACGCTCAAGCGGTAGAACAAGTCTTCCCGAAACCGCCCAGCTTTCACGTCCTCCTCGAGATCTCGATTCGTGGCGGCCATGAGGCGCACGTCCACTGTGAGCTCGTGGCTCCCCCCCAAGCGGCGGAAGGTCTTCGTCTCGAGCACCTTGAGGAGCTTGGGCTGCACCTCGGGCGCGAGCTCGCCGATCTCGTCGAGGAAGATGCTGCCCCCGTCGGCCAGCTCGAACAACCCCTGGCGCCGCTCCTTGGCGTCCGTGAACGCGCCCCGCTCGTGGCCGAACAGCTCCGAGTCGAGGAAGGTGGCCGACAACCCCGCGCAGTTCACTTCGACGAAGGGCCCCGCCGCCCTGCGGGAGCGCTGGTGAATGACGCGCGCCACCCAGCCTTTCCCCGTGCCGCTCTCGCCCGTCAGGAGCACCGTGCTGCGCTCGCTCCCGGCGAGCAGCTCGATCTGCCGCGCGAGCTCGCGCATCGCCGGCGACACGCCGATGGCCTCGAGCCCATCGCCCGACCGATCGCGGGCCCGCAGCAGCGCGTTCTGGCGCGACAGCCGGACCTTCTCCGCCACGCGGGCCGTCGCCGCCGCCAAGTGGGTCATGTCGACCGGCTTTGTGAGGAAGTTCTCCGCGCCGAGCTGCATGGCGCGCACGGCGGTCTCAATGTCCGCCTGCCCGGTGAGGAGGATGACCGCCGCCCCGCTCGCGCGCAGGCGCTCCAACACGTCGAGCCCGCTGCAGTCCGGCAAGTGGAGGTCGAGGATCACCACGTCGGGCCGCACCCGTTCGTACGTCTCGACGGCGGCGTCGCCCGTCGCAGCGCGATGGGCCTCGTAGCCGATGCGTTCGAAGTAGTCGCCCACGGCGCGCAGGACGTCGGGATCGTCGTCGACCAGCAGCACGTTGTCAGCCATCGGCGTTGCGTCGGGGCACCCGGGCGGGATCGACGAACACGGTGAGCGCCCGCGGCAACAAGTGCGCCTCGAACGGCGTCACGCCCGCCACCTCGCCGTCCAATTGCACCGGCCGCGTGGCGCCGCCCAGCGTTTCCACCCGGACCGAGCGCCCCCGCGCGAACCAGAGGCGCCGCTGGACGGCGGGGGACCCGTTCGCCGACCCGCGGAGCAGCTCCCAGAACGCGAGCACGCTCTCGACCATGCCTTCCGCATCGAGCGTCATGACGTCCAGCCAGCCGTCGTCGGGCGCTACGTCCCGGCGCAGCCGCACGAACGGCGGAAGCAGTTCGCCGCAGTTGGCGACGAGCACCATGGCCGCCGGCCGGTCGTGGGCGACGCCGTCCACAGTGACGCGGTGCGCGGCGCTGCGGACCCCCGGAAGCGCGGCGAGCGCCCGGATCACGTAGGCCCCCATCTTCCAGCGTCGCTTGTCGTCGCCGGGGGTCTCGGCCATCAGCCGGGCGTCGAAGCCGGCGCCGCCGCACACGGCGAAATAGTGCACCCCATCGCTCCGCTCGACGGCGCCGAGGTCCACCGCCATACGCCGCCCGCTGAGAATGATCCGGGCCGCCGCCGCGGGGTTCGAGGGGAGCCGTAAGTTGCCGGCGAGCAGGTTCCCCGTCCCTCCCGGCACGATTCCCAGGGGCACGTCGCTGCCCACCATGCCCGCGGCGACCTGCATCGCCGTGCCGTCGCCGCCATAACTGACGAGCACGTCCACACCGCGCTCGCGCGCTTCTCGGGCGAAGCGCCGGGCATCGCCGGGCTTAGCGGTCGCCTGCACCTCCACCGCCCAGCCACCACCGCGGAGCGTGTCGCGGATCGCGGCGACCGCCCGCGCATCGGTGCGCGCCGCCGCCGGGTTCGTGATCAGCACGGCGCGGGTCATGCTAGTAGCGCCGCTCCCAGACCAAATCCAACCCGACCTGCCGCGGCACCGTCGTGTTCTGTGCCTCCCCGAGCGGGTCGGGGGTGCAGCTCTGCACGGGCTCGAAACTCGCTTCGGTGCGGAACTCGGGGCTCAGGCGATACTGCAGGCTGACGCCGATGGTGTTGCCCACCGCGATCGCGCGGCCCTGGCAGAATCCGGCGTTCACGACGAGGAACGAATTGGGACCGAGCTGGCGCCCCACGGCGAACTGGACCCCGGAGAGCGGGTCCGTCGGCGCGCCCGGCCGGATCTCGACGTAATCGAGGGGGATCCCGAGGTCCGACACGAGCGTCCGTTCGAGCTCCCCCGAGACCACCGAGGCCGCGCTCTGGAGCAAGGCGTTTTGGTCGGCGAGTCCACCCTGCCCGCCGCTCAGGTCGACGCTCGACTTGCCGAAGAGGAGATAGGAGATCACCTCGGTCTGGGCGAGGTCTTGGCGCTCCGCGGCGAGGGTCACCCGCGGTACGGCGAGCGTGCCCGTGATGTGGGCCACGACCGTGATGTCCTCGGGACTGCGCTGCGACGGCGTGGGCACGGGGTGTACCGTGTGTTTGGCCTCGATGTCGAGCTCGGCATCGAGGTCGGGCGTGCCGTAGTACTTCACGGTCCCTTGCGTCACGACGAACTCGCGCGTCACGGGGCCGAGCTTGAGGCGATAGACGCCGTGCGGCGCCTGCAGGGTGCCCGACAGGCGGTAGCCCAGGTCCTTGCTCAGCGTCACGGTGCCCGTCAACTGAATATTGGCCTCGCCGGAGCGGAGCCAGACGTCGCTGCCCATCGCCAGGTCGAGATCGCGGACGCGGAGGCTATCGAGAAAGACGCTCTCGAACTGCGGGCCCAAGCCCTGCTGCGCGACGATGGAGGCAAGCGACGTATCCGCGAGGCCGCTCAGGTCGACGATCCGCTTCTCGAGCAGGTCGGCGAAGTACAGCACCCCCGAGGTGACGGTCGCGCGGCCGCTCAACGTCGCGCCGATCACGGGCCCGGTGAGCGAGAGCTCCCCGCTCGCGGCCACGGAGACGTTGCTCTTGAGGTCCAGCGCCTTGAAGTGGTCGGCGTCGATGGTCAGGGCGAGGACGGGATGGGTCAGCTGCTCGAGGCGTACGAAGCCCGACACGTCGACCCGCCCGCTGCCGCTGCGGGCCGAGAGCGCGCGCACGGCGATCGTGTCTCCAGACAGTGCCAGCTCGCCCGACACGTTCTCGTACCGCACGTTGAGTGCCGGGATCGTCGCCGCCGCGCCCGCGAGATGGACGCCGCCGCGCAAGTGCGGCGCCTGCCACGTCCCCCCGATCCCGAGATCCGCCGACACGCCCCCTTGCACTTGCCGTAGGAGCGGCGTCAGCGCCTCCAGCACCGCGAGATCTACCGAGTCCGCCTGGGCCCGTACCGACAACGTGTCCCCCACCAGGCGCTCCGCGGTCGGACGCAGCGCGAGGTCCACCGGGAGGTGCGCCGTGATGCCAAGGATCTGTTGACCCGTCCGCCACAGATGGAGGGCGGCCTCGAGTTGGCGGTCCTGATACTCAAACGTCCCATCCACATAGGGCATGCGGAACTCGCCCACCGAGCCGTTCGAGAGGGCGAGCGAGCCGTTGAAGGTCGGGTCGGCGCGCGTCCCCGCGAGCCCCACCGTCGCCGTCAGTCGCCCCGCGACGCCGGTCGTGTCCGCGTCGAGGAGTGCGTACACGCTCGCGAGCGGGAACGACTCGATCTGGATGTGCGCCGCGGCCGGGCCGCGGACGGGCAGGTCGCCCGCGAGGGCCAGCTGCCCGGAGTCCGCCGTCGCCCGCAGCGTCAGCGCGTCGACGTGGATCGTCGAGTCGCTGACCGTCACTTCGCTCGGCGCCGCGAGCGTCCACACGCCGCCGGGGAGGAGCAGGGCCAGCGAGTCGATGTTCACGCTCGTCGTCGGCGGATCGCTGGGGACCGCGGAGCGCGCGAAGCGTCCGCCGGCGAGGAAGGCCCCCAGGTCCCCCAGCCGCGAGCGTGCGAACCACGTCAGCGAATCCCGCGTTCCCGCCGCCGCGCCCGCCGCGGCCCCGAAGGCGTAGCGGCCGACCACCAGGGAGTCGAGCGTCCCCTCGACCCGGATGGCCGGTTCGGGGCCCGGTCGGTACAGCGCGTGAGCGCGTCCCGAGGGGATGGCCCAGTCTCGCCACCGCAGCCCCTCGACGCTCGCCCGCCCCTCCCAGGCGAGCGAGTCGAGCGCGCCTTCGAGCGTGAGCAGCACCCGCGCCGAGCCTTCGAGCGAGCGGTGGCGGCCCGCGTCCGCGGGCTCGCGTCCGACCGCCCAGGCGACCAGCGAGTCGAGGGATGTCAGGCTGTCGGCGTCGACGTCGAACGCCACCACCCCGCCGGCCGGGCGGCGCCACCCGAGCGCGCCCGCGCCCGTCGTGACGATGCCCGGCTGCTCGAGGCGGAGGGAGTCGAGGTAGACGCGGCCTCCGGCGAACCGCACCGCAGCCCGTCCGCTGTCGAGCACCGTACCCGCGACTCCCGAGGGGGCGAGCGTCAGGGTGAGCGCGCCTTCGGGGGCGGCGTCGCTGTCGGCGAGAAGGGCACCCCTAATGGTGAAGGTCGCGCGTGACACCGGGAGCCCCGACACCAAGCGCCCGAGGTCTACATCCTGGGCGCGGACGCTCAGCTCGCGCGCGCCCAGTCGGTCCGGCAGCACGGTTAGCACCCCCACCACGCTCACCGCCCCGGCGGCGGAGGCGAGATCGGCGCGGGTCGCCAGCGCGGCGACCGTACCGTCGAGGCGGACGGGCCCCGCGAGCGCCCCGCGCAGCGGCAGCGCGGGGAAGCTCCCGCGGAGATCGTCGAAGGAAATTGAGTCGGCCAGCACATCGGCCGAGATCCCCAGCGTGTCCGTCCGCGTGTCGAGCCCCACCGTGCCTCGCACGACACTCGGCGGGCGGTCCCCGTCGCGGTGCGCGAGCGTGCCGGCGAATCGGGCGTCGTGCAGCGCGCCTGTCAGCGTGCCAACCGCATCGAGCTCACCGCGCAGGGGCATGCCGGGGACCAAGTGGCGCACCGACCCCAGGTCGATCGCCGCGGCCTGGAGGGTGAACGGCTGGAAGCGGATGCCCGTGGGCGTGAGGAGGTCCACGGTTCCCTGGCCGCGGACGCGGGACACGGGCCATCCCGGCACGAGCGAGTCGCGAAACGCCCAATCGACGCTCAGCGCTAGCGCCCCGAGGGTGCCGTCGGCCACCGTGTGACCACTCAGCCGCCCGAAGAACGGCAGCGTACCAACGAGCCCGCGCGGCACGTCGAGGTCGAAATCGTTCGCCTCCAGATCGGCGCCGCGCACGGCGATCAACCCGGAATCGGTCGCGCTGACTGCGGTGAGCCGGCCCGCGAGCGAGCCCCCCGCGTAGCGGACGTCGAGCGGCGCGAGGCGGACTTCGAGCAACCGGGGGCCGTGGGATTTGAGCTGCACGCCGCCGCGGTACACCGCGCTGGGGGGCAGGTGGGCTGTGACGAAACGGACGTCTCCGAGGGTGGCCGAATCGGTACGCAGCGCGAGGTCGTACAACAACGTCCCCCGGGGCCAGCGGACGCGACCGTGCGCCGACAGTCGGGAGGCCGGGAGCTCGACGCGGGGCAAGTCGGCCTCGAGCGAATCCCCGTCCACGGTGATCCGTCCCGTGACCTCGCGCAGCTCGACCTCCGGGTCGCTGCTCGTCACCGCGAGATGCGTGATATCGAGCCGGACCCCGCGTTCGCGGGGCGCCGACACCCGGAGGGCGGCGAGCTGCGCGTTGAGGTGCTCGAAGCGCCGCACGCGACGCCGCCCTTGGCTCTCGAGGGGGTCGAGCTCGTACCCCCCGAGGGCGGGCGGGCTCGGGGGCGGGCCGTTCTCTTGGAGGCGGAGGGTGACTGTGCCATCCTCGATGCGGACGTTGCGGAACAGGATCAGCGTTGCTGGCCGGGGTGGGCCCGTATCCGGGCGGCCGAGGCGCAGGAACTCCTCCACGTTCAGCCGGCCGCTCGGATGCTGCGTGATATTGATGACCGGCGCACGCAGCTCGAGCTCGAGGAGGACGACGCGGCCCGCGGCGAAGTCCAACGGGTTATAGCTGGCGTCCACGCGCGGCAAGACCGCGACGAGGGTCGTGTCGGCGTCGAACAGCTTCACGTCGCGGAGCGTCGCGCCCGTGAGCAGGGGGCCTCCGACGTCCCCGATCTCGACCGAGCCATCGAACACCCGGCCCAACGCGCTCGTCGCCACGCGGTCGAGCAGCCGCCGCCCGGCAGCCGTCCCCGTGAGGGCGCTCAGCGCGCCGAGGAAGGACGCGAGGAGTCCCGCCACGAGCCACAACGCCCCCGCGAGCGAACGGCGCATGCTCAGAACGCCTGGCCGACGGCGAACTGCACCACGACGCGCTGCCAGAAGGACGTCGCTGGGGCCGGCTGGTAGGTGACGTTCGGCACGAGCGTGAGGTTGCCGTTCTTGTCTTGGAAGTAGAGCGGTCCCGGCTCGGCCGCGTAGCCGTTGTAGGCGGCATCGATGCGCACCGGACCGAGGGGCGTCGCGAACCGCAGGCCGGCGCCGGGCGTGACGCGCACTCCCCGCACCGTCCGCAGCTCGTCGCCCCGCTCCCACACCTGGCCCGCGTCCACGAACACCGCAACCCGCATGCGGTCCGGGAAGAGGGGCGTGGCGAAGCGGAATTCGGTGTTCAGCACGAAGATCGCGTTGCCGCCCGTCGGCGCCGTCTGCACGTTGTAGAAAGTCGTCTCGCTCCCCGCGACCACGAGGCTATCGGAGACGTAGACGCGGGGGCCGAGTTCGTTGCGGGCATAGCCGCGGACGGAATTGGGTCCGCCGCCATAGAACCGCTGGTCCGGCGGCACGAACTGGACGCTCTGGCCCGCGAGCGTGATCCGGCCGGCCGGGACGATGGCGCCCGTGTGCACCCGCCACGCGAACACGGCGTGGCGTCCCAGGGCATAGTAGCGCGCGATCTCCAGCTCTCCCCGGTTGAACTCGTACAGCGTATCCGACCCGACGAACCGCGACGCGTGCATCAGCCCCACGGTGACGAGGCCCCCCCGGGTGGGGTCGAGCACCGAGTTCACTTCGTTGCGCACGCCGGACACCGTGAGCGCCGCGAAGCGGCGGGTGGAGGCGAGGAGCGCCTGATCGTTCGCATCGCACACGCGGAACACGCTGCAGAACACGGCGGCGTCCGCCGTCGTGTGTCCGACGGAGAAGTCGTAGCCGATGGTGATCGGCACGGCGCGCCGCGCGTTGAGCGTGATCGCGGGATCGATGCCGACGTCCTGGCGGGTGTAGGTCTTAAACTCCGAGCGGCGCTCCGCGAACAGGCTGAGGCGTGCCGTGTGGCGCGGCGAAAAGAAGGTCGGCTGCCGCAGCGTCAAGGCGACGTTGTAATTGAGCGTGTCCGACGTCGAGTCCCCCTGGAGCTCCTGGCAAACGTTCTGCCGCAGGCCAGCGTCGGTGGGGGCGCCCACGCCGAGCTTGGACACGCTCCCCGTCAGGTCGAGGGCGCGTGCCCCGCCGAGGAAGTCGTAGGCTGTCCACTCCCCTTGCACGCGGAGACAGTCGATCGTCCCGTAGCCCACGCCGGTAAGGACCCGGTGCCCGGGCCCCTCGCTCACCCGCACCGCCACCCGCACCAAACTGTCGGGCGCGGGCGGCTCGAGGGAGTCGGCCAGCACTACGTTGACGGATCGGAACACACCGATGTCGTAGAGATCGCGCTGGCTCTGGTAGAGGCGATCTTGGCGAAAGAGGTCGCCAGGCTTGACGGACAGCATGCGCCACACCGTCGCCGTGTCCACACGCGCGAGCCCCTGAATGACGAGCTCGCCGATCCATACCCGCGGCCCGGGCGCCACATCCAGTGTCGCGGTGGCCGACAGCGCGGCGTCGTCCTCGTCGAAGTCGCGCAGCACGGTGGCGTAGGCGTAGCCGAGGTTCCGCAGCCGGGCGGCGATCGTGTCAGCGGACGCTTGGTACAGGAACCGGTTGAACGGACTCCCCACCTGCAGTGGCAGCTCCTTCCGCACCTGGGCGACGTTGAGGATCGGCGCGCCCCCGACGATGTCGAGCCGCTCGAGCCGCACCGGATCGCCTTCGTGAATGCGAAAGGTGATGAACACGTCCCGGGCTGTGCGCTCGACCACCGTGTCGACCGCGGCGTTCACATAGCCGCTCTGCCGGTAGAGGAGCAGCAGCCGCAACACGTCGCGGCGGAACTCGAGTTCGTTGAAATACCGCTTCTCGCCGAGCTGGGTCCAGCGCAGCCACCAGGCGCTCGCAAAAAAACTCGACGTCGACGTCGCGATCGCCGCGCGCAGGGTGTAATCGTCTAGGGCGTGGTTCCCGTCGAAGCTCAAACGGCGTACGACTCGCTGCTCCTGCTGCTGCGCGGCGAGTGAAGCCGCCGCGAACACGGCGACCAACAGGACCAGCAAAGTGGCTCGCAAGGGACGGAGTCGGGCAGCCTTCGTATGTTGGCTTGACCCGGTGCGACTGTCAACCTTTTGGACACCGGAGCGGCCGGGCCGGTCGGCGCCCGACCGTGGGAGGGATCTCAGTCCTCGGTCTGCCCGAAGAGCGCCATGTTGCTCGAATGGCCGGGGGCCACCTTCGCCGCCGGGTTGATGAAATGCACCGCGTGGTTCACCGCGATGCTCGCTTCCGCGACGCCGGTCGCGATGAGCTTGAGCTTGCCGGGATAGGTGGTAATGTCGCCCGCGGCGAAGATCCCCGGGACGTTGGTCTCCATGGTGGATGTGACCTTGATGTCGCCCTTGTCGAACTCGAGCCCCCACTCCGCAATAACCCCGAGCGAGGAGAGGAAGCCGAGCTGGGGGATAACGGCGTCCACCGGCACGTGCTCCTCTTCCTTCGTCTTGCTGTTGTGGATGGTGACGCGCTCCACCCAGTCACCGCCGTGGATGGCCTTCACCTCCCAGAACGTGCGGAGTTCCATTTTCCCCGCCTCGCTCAGCGCCCGGACCTGTTCGACCGTGGCGTGATGAGCGCGGAAGCCGTCGCGCCGGTGGATCATGAGAATCGAGCGCGCGATCCCTTGGAGGTTGACCGCCCAGTCGAACGCCGAGTCGCCGCCGCCGACCAGCAGGACGCGCTTGCCCGTGAACGCCTTGGGGTCAAGCACTCTGTCGAAGACCCCGCGGCCGTACCAGCGGTCCACATCCTTCAGCGCCAGCTTGCGCGGCGTGAACGCCCCGATCCCGCCCGCGATGATGATGGTGTGGGAGGGATACTCCTCGCGCTCCGTCACCACGACGAACCGGGGCCGCCCGTTGTCGGACTCTCGGCGCAGGCCGACCACCTTCTCTCCGAGGTGCACGGGCGCGTGGAACTGCAACGCCTGATCCGCCATCCCCTTGACGAGATCTTTGGCGAGCACCTTGGGGAACCCGGCGACGTCGAAGATGTACTTCTCAGGGTAGAGGGCCGTGAGCTGCCCCCCCAGTTGATCGAGCGCGTCGACGAGTCGGCACGAGGCGCCACGCATCCCCGCGTAAAACGCCGCGAACAGCCCGCTCGGGCCGGCGCCGATGATCGTGATATCCTTGAGTTCTTGCATTCGGGCTACTGTAACGGGACAGGTATGCGTCGAGCAAGCAGCTGGCTCCCGCCCGGTTCCTCGGCCCTAGGCTGACGCGGCGGCGCGCGCGCCTCGTCGGCGGCTTGGTCGCGCGCGGTGCTCGTGGACCCGCCGAGGTACCGCGCTATCGCAGGCGCGCCGCTCGCGCGGCGTTGCCGCTGACGGTAGGTTCCGCGCCGTGAGGATCTATACGAAAACGGGGGACGCCGGCGAGACGGGGCTGTTCGGCGGCGGCCGCGTTCTCAAGAGCGATCCCCGGGTCTCGGCATACGGGGCGGTGGACGAACTCAATGCCGCGGTGGGCTTTGCGCTGGCGCTCGACCCCCAAGATCTCGCGCGCCCCGTTCTCGAACAGGTGCAGCGGGATCTGTTCACCCTCGGCGCCGAACTGGCCACGCCCGACCGCGCCAAGCTGCGGAGCGCACTGCCCGGCGATCCGATCGGGGACGCCGACACGGCGAAGCTCGAACGCGCGATCGATGCCGCGGAGGCCGAGCTAGCCCCCCTCAAGTACTTCATCCTGCCCGGCGGGACGCCCAAAGCCGCGGCCCTGCATCTCGCCCGAACGGTTTGTCGTCGCGCCGAGCGCGCCGTTGTGGCGCTGTCACGCGAAACGACGGTCAGCGCCGCCCTACTGCGGTACTTGAACCGTCTCTCCGACTTCCTCTTCGTGCTCGCCCGCGCGGCGAACGCGCACGACGGCCGGCCCGACGAGCGGTGGTGACGGTCCGCGTCCCGCTGCGCGAACACCGCGAGGCGGCCTACGACATCGTGATCGGCCGCGGCGCGCTGGCCGAACTGCCGCGGCTCGTGCGCGACGCGTGTCCGGCCGCGCGCTACGCCGTGATCAGCGACTCCCAGGTCGCGCGGCTCTGGGGGGCGGAGGTCGTCGCGCGACTCGAGCAGGGCGGCGCGGCCACCCAATTGGTGACCTTCCCCGCGGGCGAACGCCACAAGTCCCGAGAGACCTGGGCGACCTTGAGCGACGCCTTGCTGGCGGCACGCTACGGACGCGACGGCGCCATCATCGCCCTGGGCGGTGGGGTCGTGGGCGACGTCGCCGGATTCGTCGCCGCCACGTACCTGCGGGGCATCCCCTACGTCCAAGTCCCGACGACGCTCCTCGCCATGATCGATTCCTCGATCGGAGGGAAGACCGGCGTAGACGCGCCAAGCGGCAAGAACCTTCTCGGGGCGTTCTACCGACCGCGGCTCGTGGTGGCGGACCTCGCGCTGCTCGACTCGCTTCCTGATCCCCAGCTCGTCGCCGGCCTCGCGGAGGCCGTCAAGCACGGCGTCGTCGCCGACGCGGCGTACTTCGCGTTCCTCGAGGCGGCGCATGGCGCGGTGCTGGGGCGCGACCCCGACGTACTGGAGCAGGTCGTCGCACGCTCCGTGGCGATCAAGGCGGAGGTGGTCACCGCCGATGAACGGGAGGCGGGCCGCCGCGCGATCCTCAACTTCGGCCATACGATCGGCCACGCGATCGAGGCCGCGACCCAATTCGCCGTGCTCCATGGGGAGGCGGTGGCGATCGGCATGGCATGCGAAGCACGGCTCGCCGAGGCGTTCGCCGTCGCGGCCCCCGGCACGGCGCGACGCCTGGGCGCCCTGCTTCGCCAGTTCGGGCTGCCGCTCGAGCGGCCCGCGGGCGTCGGCGTGGACGCGATCCTCGGGGCGATGGAGCTCGATAAGAAAGCGCGCGGGGGCGCGGTGCGCTTCGCTCTGCCGCGTGCGATCGGCACGATGCAGGGCGACGCGAGCGGGTGGACCGTGGCGGTGCCGGAACCGCTCGTGCGCCAGACGCTCGCGGCCGACTGAACGCGTATCCCACACAGCTTCCCACATGCGTCCACCTCTCCACAGTGCCGTCGCGCGTCCACTCCACCCATGGTTCTCCACAGCGCGTGTGGATAGTGGACAAATCGCGGAATCGCAACTGCAGTGACGGCTTGTGATGTGGATAAGTGTGCGGATTTGCACGAGCGCCCGGTCATTCCTATATTGGCGCCGTCGAAATTTAGTCTTGAAGCGGCGGGCAACGCGCCCGTCTCCATCCACAACGGACGCTTCAGCTTCGGGAGTCCCTCGAATGGCCCGCTCGAGCGGAGGCAAGCCCAAGGCGTTTTTTCGAGCTAATCCGTCTGGCGCCTTCGACCAGTACCTGCAAGACATCCAAAAGCTGCCCCTGATCAAGGACCCGACGGAAGAGCGGCGGCTCGCGCGCCGCGTCCAGCGGGGCGATGAAAAGGCTGCCGAGCGGCTCGTCACCGCCAACCTTCGATTCGTCATCTCCTATGTCAAAAAGTATCAGGGGCACGGTCTCGACCTCTCTGAGCTCGTCGCCATCGGCAACGAGGGGTTACTGAAGGCCGTGAAGAAGTTCGATCCCGATCAAGGGGTCAAGTTCATTTCGTACGCGGTTTGGTGGGTGCGCCAGGCCGTCCTGAAGGCCCTGGCCGAACAGACGCGCAGCGTCCGCATTCCCCTCAATCAGAACTCGCAGCTGATCCGGATGAGCCGCACGGAGACCTATCTGTCCCAGGAGCTGGGACGCGAACCCACCGATAACGAGATCGCGCAGGCGCTCGAGGACACGGTGGAGAACGTGCGCACCGCGCGCCGGATGACCGCCGCCGAGCTGTCGCTGGACGCGCCGGTGGACCGCAGCGATCGCGACGCCGCCACGTTGGGCGAACGGTTCGCCGGGCAGGAGGGCGGGGAGATCGAGGAAAAGACCGATGGCCGACTGATGCGGGAATTCATCGACCGCATCTTCCAGAAGTATCTCACGCCGCGGGAGCGCAAGATCCTCTATCTCTATTACGGGCTTGAAGAGGGGAGCGAGGCTATGACGCTCGAGAAGATCGGCGCCCTGATGGGCGTGACGCGGGAGCGGATCCGCCAGATCCGGGAGCGGGCATTCGAAAAGCTCCGGGAATCGCCCGATGGACGGGCGCTGAAGGGGTTCTGGCGGGCCGCATAACCCCGCCGTAGTGGGTGGCCGTGCCTCGCGGCCGCGCGGTGAGTCGGGGTCGACCCCGGCGCCGAGCGGCCGCGCGTCGTTGGAGCGCCGGCGCGACCCGGGGCGCGCGGGTCCCGGGCCGGGGCAGCGCCACCCGGCTCATCCAATGAGCCACGGCGCGGCCCCGGCCTCCCCCTTGTGATACCTCCGCAGGACGCGTTCGACCCCAGCCGGACAGCGCCCGGACACGAGCATAGCAGTCGAGAGGGCGTCCGCCGCTGTGGCCGTCCGTGTGATCACCGACACCTGGTGGAGCGCGTGGGCCGGCCACCCCGTGGCGGGGTTCATCACGTGCCCCGCCACGAGGGAGCCGTAGCGCACCACGGTGACCGTATTCGCAGCGGTCGCGAGCGCCGCATCGCGGAGTCGAGCCGCGGCGATCGTGGCCGCCGGATGGTCGGGATCCGCGATCTCGACCAGCCATCCTCGCGCTCCCGGGGGCGCGCCCAGGGCGGCGCAATCACCGCTCACGTCGAGGAACGCCCGCTGGATCCCGTGGGCTCGCAGGACAGCTAGCGCCTGGTCGATGCCGTAGCCCACGCCGATCGAACCGAAATCGAGCTGAGTGTGGGCGGTACCGAGCCTGGCGCGGTCGCCGTCGAGCTCGACGACCGCCGTCAGGACCGCCTCGCGCGCCTCCGCGATCTCGACGGCGGTCGGCGCCGCGCTCCGGGCGCGGTGAAAGCCCCAGGCCCGCATCAGCGGTTCCACGGCCACATTGAACGCGCCCGCCGTCACGCGACCGAACCCCAGTGCCTGCTCGAGCACCCGGCGGAGGTCCCGGTCCACCCGCATCGCCCGGCGTCCCGCGCAGCGGTTGAGTTCCGAGAGATCGCTCACATCGTCAAACAGCGTCAGCCGGGCCTCGATGCGGCGTAACTCCGCGAGCGCCGCGGCGCAGGCGTCGAGCCCCTCCTGCTCGGAGCTCGCGAACACCATCAGATGCACGGCTTGACCCATGGCCCAGGACCAGCGTTCGACGAAGCGGTCCGCGGGCCGCGCCGTCAGCCAGCGCGGGGCCAGGACCGCGCCGAGGCCGCCACCGAGCGACCCCACAAACTCGCGGCGCCTCATCGGGTCTCCCGGACCCCGGGGCCGAGCTCGCGCAGAATGAGATAGGACTGCAGGTAGAAGGTCACCGCCAACACCGAGCTTGACGCCTCGAGCAGCCAGCTAAACCCGGGACTCACGTAGCGCATGAGCCACATCGCCGAGAACGAGACGAGCAGGGCGACGAACGGCTCGGCGATGAGCAGCCGCTTCCACCGCTCGGACACGCGAGCGCACAACGCGAGTCCCATCCCCGTGAGCGCGAAGATCACGGCCATACTGAGGAGATGGGTGTGGGTGATCGTGAGCATCTCTGGGAACGACTTGGGGAATTGCAGGGGGCCTTGGCTCGTGTCGGGGTCCGCGCCTCGGTAGCGGGCCACGATCCCCGGGGGGACGAGCCGCGTCGTCTCCCAAACGAAGAGGAGCGATGTCGTGTATCCGACGAGCTGGACGATCGCGATCCAGCGCGCCAGCACGCGGACTACGGGCGCCACCGTGAGCCAGGTGGGGGGCGGTGCGGCTTGGTTCACCGGATCGCGCCGCTGCGGTGCCGGGCGGTCAAGTCCGCCAAGAGGCGCCGGACGCCGAGCGTCACGGCGTGCACGCTGATCGTGGCGCCCGAAATGTTCCGGATCTCTTTGCCCACGTGCAGTGAGTCCGCCACGGTCTTCCCGCGAAACTGCCGGCGCCATGGCTCGTAGGCAACCTCGCCCCCCTGCGGCTCCCGGTAGACGAGGATGTCCACGTCTTTCAGGTGATCCCAAGGATCGATCGCCACGAGGTAGGTGATCGGCTGGTCCTTGCCGATCACGTTGCCGACCTCAGCGAACCCGAGCAGGGAATCGGCCCGCGAAACGCGGAGGATGGTCGCGCTGTCCACGCGGAGGGTGTCCACCCGCGTGCCGGGGCCGAACAGTCGGGCCAGCGACGCGGCGAGCTTCGCGGGGGGCGCAGTCTGCGCGCGCGCGGCGGGGCCGGCGCCCCCGGCCAGGCTGATGAGGACCACGAGTGCCCGGCTCACCTTAGAACTGGAACCCCAGGCCGAGGCTCAGGACCTCGCGCTCGCCCACGCCGCCAGCGTTCCGGAGCAGTTGATAGTCACCCTTGAAGGCCGTGTTCCAGGTCGGCTTGTAGGTCACGCCGAACGTAGTGATCTGCCGCGCGAGCGAGCGATCCCGCGTGATCCCGGCCGGCACGTTCGCCTGCATGTCGTAGCGCTCGTGTCGGAGGAACAGCGTGAGCTGCTGCGACGACGTCGGCATGAAGAGGTGGAGCAGGTTCAACGCCGCCTCGCCGTAGCCCCCTGCCAGACGGCTCCCGATGGCCGAGCCGTAGCGCGCGTCGATCACGCCGGCATCGGGCAGGCTGATGTTGGCCACCTCGCCCCGTACGCTCACCGCTCCGACATCGTAGCGCACGTCCGCCGCCTCGACCGTCACCGGCGCGGCGAAGGTGCCGAGGCCCAGGACGCTGTCATTGTTCGCCGTGCCGCCGTACCAGAGCGACGCCCCGACCTTGAGACCCGGCCGGGCCCACTCCAACCGTCCCGTGACCGAGGGGTTAGCGAAGCTCGCGTTCTGGCCCTCCCCACTCCCCTCACGGATGCCGCCCGCCGCCGAGAAGCCCGCCGCGCGGAGGCCGTTCATCAGGTAGACCCGGTAGGCGAGCCCGCTGCCGCCGGGGATTGTCCCGACGGCACCGATGCCGACCTCGCGCCATGTGGTCGGAATCAGATCTTGGTCGAAGGCGGGGCGGGCGACGCCGTTGAACGTGGGCGGCTCGTGCGTCTCGTTGATCATGCCCACGGGCACGAGGAGGAGGCCCGTACGCAGCGTGAACCAGTCCGCGAGGCGATCGTCGAGGAAGACTTGCTCGACCCCGACCTCGCCTGCGCTCCCGGCGGGCTCGACCTTCGCATCCTCTATCTCCAGCTCAGACC
>Ga0307477_10001098_pt1 | contig 24140 bp, 17 predicted proteins | sample atmos_gasesECM2C_FD_203316 | JGI IMG/M metagenome (GOLD analysis project Ga0307477, IMG submission 203316) | Hardwood forest soil microbial communities from Morgan-Monroe State Forest, Indiana, United States - atmos_gasesECM2C_515 | ecosystem: Environmental > Terrestrial > Soil > Temperate...
TCCAGCTTCGCGCGGATTTCTTTAACCTCCTCAACCGCATCAATTTCGCATCGGGCGTAGGGTCCGTAGGCAGCGTTTGCGCACCGGACAAGGTAACCGGCGTATGCAGCGGCGCAAGCGGCTTCGGAACCGTGACTGACACCATCGGGGACTTCAACGGTGCTCCTGCAATCGGCCCCGGTGAAGCCCGCAACATTCAGCTCGTGGCCAAAATCATCTTCTAACGCTGCGGGCAGCGCATACAACTCCGAGCGCGGGGACCATTGGTCTCCGCGCTTTTTTATTGACATTTAATCGCCTCTTTGATACACTTTAGTTGTAGAAGATTGCGTCTACTCAGCTGGCAGTTCCTCCCGTCTTTTCCTAGGCGCAAAAATCCAAAATCAAACCAAAGGTCCACGACAAAAAGCTCGTATGTCCTTTAGAATGTGCAGATCCAAGCATTTTCGAGCACAACTCCTTTAGAATGAACACATCCGGCAAACCCCGGGGGAGGGGGTCCCCTCCGCAAAATCGCAAATCGTAGAATATCTCCCGGCGAACCCGCCTTCCTGGCGGGTAATTACTTGCGCAAGCCACTTCTTCGCCGCCCTTGCCCTGTCTCCCTTCTTTGGTAGCCTCAAGATAAGCAAGACTTTAAGCACACAGGAGAACGCACGTGAAAACGGCATCGCTTTGGCTCGCCCTGGTCGGCTCTTTGGGACTGACGGTTGCGCCCGCTTTTGGCCAAGTCAAGAGCTCGCCCGCTCCCACCGTCTCCCGCACCACCAAGGCCGTCAATTTCCGCCGCGCCGGTGGCGCCACTAAGCTTGATTTTCAAGGCACCGAATTGTTGCAGGCTGCTTCGGGCGAAGCCAAGGTTGAAAACAAGGGAAATCGCACCGAGATCGACGCCAAATTCGAGAATCTCGAGGAAGCCACCAAGTTCGGCCTCGAATACCTCACCTACGTCCTGTGGGCGGTCTCTCCGCAAGGCCGCGCCGTCAATCTCGGGGAAGTCAGCCTCAATCACGGCAGCGGCCACGTCAAAGCCATTTCCGAAATGCAGACCTTCGGCATGATTGTCACCGCCGAGCCCTATTTCGCCGTCAACCAACCGGGCAACGTGGTCGTGCTCGAAAACATTATCCCCGCCAATTCCAAGGTCGAGAACATCGACGCCAAGTACGAACTCCTCGGCCGCGGCGTCTACTCCTCCTCCAACACCAAGATCGAAAACGCCATCTTCGGCGTCGATCGCAAGACTCCTCTGGAGCTGTTTGAAGCGCGCAATGCCGTGCGCATCGCGCACATCGCTCTCGCTGACAAGTACGCGCCCTCCATCGTCGCCAAGGCCGAACAGCAGCTCAAGACCGCCGAAGACGTCTACCACTCCGGCCGCGACAGGAAATCCGTGGAAGCCGCCGCCAAGGAAGTGGTGGAGACCGCCGAAGAAGCTCGCGTAATGTCGGTAAAGCAAAAGGCTGAGGAAGATGCGCAAGCCGCCGTTGCCGCCGAACGCAAAGCTGCGCTGGAGCGCGAAGCCAAAGCGCGCGCCGACGCCGACTCGGAAGCAAAACGCCGCCAGGAAGCCGAGCAAGCCCGCCAGCAAGCGGAAGCCGCGAAGGCTGAAGCCGAGCGCATGAAGCAGGAAGCCCAGCAGGCTGCCCAGGAAGCCGCACGCCAGAAGCAGGAAGCCGAGCAAGCCCGCGCAGCGGCGCTACAACAGCAACAAGCAGCGCAAGCAGAGGCCGAGCAGGCCGCACGCGACAGGGCCGCAGCCGTGTCGCAGCAGCGCGTAGCGGAAGCGGAAGCCGAGAAGGCCCGGCAGGCCGCGGCGCAGGCCGAAACGGAGAAGGCGCAACTTCGCGCGCAACTGCTTTCTCAACTCAACTCGATTTTGCAAACTCGCGATTCCGCACGCGGCTTGATCGTGAACATGTCCGACGTGCTGTTTGACACCGGCAGCTACACCTTGAAGCCCGGCGCGCGCGAAAAGCTCGCCAAGATCTCCGGCATTGTGCTGGCCCACCCGGGGCTGAATTTGCAGATCGAAGGACACACCGACAGCGTTGGAAGCGATGAAATGAACCAGCAACTTTCCGAGCGGCGCGCGGATTCCGTGCGGGATTTCCTGGCGGAACAGGGTGTGCCGGGATCGGCGATCACCGCGCGCGGATTCGGGAAGACCCAGCCGGTGGCCGGGAACGATACCGCCGAAGGCCGGCAGCGCAACCGTCGCGTGGAACTGGTAGTGAACGGCGATGCCATTGGCAACGGGAGTGCGAACGCGGCAGTGACCTCGAACCGGTAAGCGCGAACGCCACAGCGCGAAGGACTCCTGACGCAAATACGCCGCCGGTCTACGGCAATCACAACCCATCACGTCAATGTGCCGCACTGGAAATACTTCCGTGCGGAAGACAATCCTTCACTGCAACCCTGCTTGGAATAGAATCGTGGCCCAAGAGGGGTTACGGTATGCAAGTGCGCGTGCACAGGAAACGCCCCGAGCCATGGAACGAGCGGCGTCAACGCCTCAAACGCCGTTGGACCGTGCCACTGTGGGCCGTTGAGTGGTTCTGGGAGTGGGTGGCGTACATCCTCAGCAATTGGTCCTTCCTGGAAGTGCTCGAATACCTGAGCAGTTTCGGCGTCCTGATTGCCGTGGTCTTCTATTTCAGCGAGTCCGGCGACCGGCTCAAGCAAAAGCACTACCAGGCATGGCAAGTCATAAACACTGCCCAGGGGAAAGGCGGCAACGGAGGCCGTATCGAAGCCCTGCAAGAGCTAAACACCGATCGCATCCCTCTCGTCGGCGTCGACGTTTCCGGCGCGTTTCTACAGGGCATTCACCTGCGAAGCGCGCACTTGTCGCGCTGCAATTTCTCTGGCGCCGACCTGCGTAACAGCGACTTTGATTCCGCCGACATGTCTGATGCCAACCTGCGCGTCGCGAATTTTCGTGAAAGCATGCTCCGCCGTGTCGAATTCGACCACGCCGATTTCACCGAAGCCGACCTCTGGGGCGCCGACCTCAGTGGCGCGGACTTGTCCGGAACCATTTTGGAGAAAGCAGACCTGAGCAGGACCAATCTGGCCAATCTAAAATGGAATCGTATCGGTGAGCTAACAGGCGCGAATATTTTCGGGGTGAAAAACGCGCCGGAAGGCTTTGTCGCTTACGCCCTGAAACACGGCGCCGTCCAGATCGACTCCGACTCCCGGTAAGATTCCTGGCTACATCGCCCAGCGCATCAGCAGCCCGCCGGTGGTGTATCCGGCGCCGACCGCCGCGAGTAAAACCAGATCGCCTTTGCGAAGCCGGCCTTGCTCCACGGCGTCGCGCAGACCCAGCGGGATCGTGCCGCCGGTGGTGTTCCCGTACTTGTCGATGTTCACCATCACTTTGGAGTCGTCCACGCCAAGCCGCTCCTGCATGGCGCGAATGATCCGCAAATTGGCTTGATGAGGCACCACCAACGCGAGATCGTCGCTGGTAAATCCATTGCGCTCCAGAAGGCAGCCGGCCAACTCGGCCATACGCCGTACCGCGTACTTGAACACTTGCGAGCCGTCCTGGTGCACCACATGCATGTTCTTGTCGAGCGTTTCGTGGGTGGACGGATGCAGCGAACCGCCGCCCGGCATGTACAAATATTTGCCGCCCGAGCCGTCGACGTCGTGCGAAAAATCCAGAATGCCTTCGCCATCTTTCGCGGGTTCCAGAAGCACGGCTCCCGCGCCGTCGCCAAACAGAACGCACGTGGCGCGATCCTTGTAGTCCAGGATCGAACTCATCACATCGCTGCCGATCACCACGACTTTGCGGTGCGCGCCGGAGCCCACGAATTGCGCTCCGACGGTCAGCGCATACGCAAAACCAGAGCAAGCCGCCGAGAGGTCAAATCCCCACGCACGCTTGGCTCCCAGGCGATCCTGTACCAGGCAGGCGGTTGCCGGAAAAAACATATCGGGGGTAACCGTGGCCACTATAATCAAATCGATTTCGGACGGATCCGTCTTCGTTTTGTCCAGGAGGGCCTTGGCCGCCTCGGTGGCGAGATGCGAACTGGCCGTGCCATTCTCTGCGATGTGGCGTTCGCGAATGCCGGTGCGCGTGCGGATCCATTCGTCGTTCGTCTCCACCAATTTCTCGAGGTCGGCGTTGGTCAGCACCTTCGGCGGCACATAACCCGCAACCCCGCTAATCTTCGCAGCAATGCGACGCGACATAGCGCTCCTTGAGGTCCCAAAGGGTAGCACAGGAATTCTCGCCTCTGCGCCCACCTATCGAAGCAAAAAGCCGATAAGTAAAAGTCGTCGGACGGAACTGTTTCTGATGGCGGTCAGATCTGCAGACGGCACCTGCGCGCGCTACATTTTAAGCTCTATCTCTGAGTATCTCGTAGCGCCAGGTAATTTTCGCGGTTTTCTTCAACATGGCAGCCACCGAACAGTATTTGTCCTCGCTGAGCTCGATGGCGCGCTTCACCGCGGCATCGTCCAGATTCCCTCGCAAGCGGTAGACGATTTCCAGCTTCGTCCAAACAGTGGGCGGCTGAGCGGCGCGCTCTCCGGAACAAACCACTTCCAACGACTCCAGTTTCTGCCGCTTTTTCTTCAGCACCGATACAACATCTGTGGCAGTGCAAGCTCCGAGCGCCATCAGCACCAGCTCCATGGGACCCGGCGCAGTGTTGGTCTGGCGGTCGGAGTCCACCGCGACCGTGTGTCCCGATGGACCGGTCGCCGAAAATTTCTCCTCGCCGATCCATTTCACCGATGCGCTTTGCATAGGCCTCCCCCAGGAGAACAAGGATAACAAAGTACTCGCTACGGATTGCGGTCGAGAACCAGTGCTAACTGCCGCTCTCATAAAGTGACATCCATTTGACGCGTCAATGACAAGGATTGAGCCTGCGCGCAGTCAAAATAGAAGAGGTTGATATGAACACAGCAACCAAGGCGACGTACCACAATTCAAAACCGGAACCGGAACGGAAACTCCGGCGCGGTGGTAACACCCGGCGCGCATCCGCTCCCGCGATCCAGTCAGCCCAGCCACCGCAAACCGGAAGGCCGCTCAAGCCCGATGCCGCCTCGCTGAAGGAAGCCATACGCTTGGCGCAACAGGGCGACGCAGCGGCCTTTGAGACCATCTATCAGCTGCATTGCCGCCGAGTATATGCGCTCTGCCTACGCATGGTTGGCGATCCAACCGAGGCCGAAGATTTAACGCAGGAGGCGTTCCTGCAATTGTTCCGGAAAATTCACACGTTTCGAGGGGAGTCCGCGTTCTCTTCCTGGTTGCACCGGCTCACCGCCAATATTGTCTTGATGCGTTTCCGGAAGAAGAGGCCCATCGCGGTCTCGTTGGACGAAGTGATCCGGCCGGACGACGAACGTGACCGGCCCACGCTCGAAATCGGCGGCCCGGATTTGCGCCTGATCGGCGTTTTCGACCGCGTGAACCTGCAAACCGCGGTCCAACAATTGCCGGAGGGCTACCGGTCGATGTTTCTCCTCCACGATGTGCAGGGTTTCGAGCACAACGAAATCGCCACCATGCTGGGCTGCTCGGTAGGCAATTCCAAATCGCAATTGCACAAGGCCCGCAAACGCCTGCGCGAGCTGTTGCACGAGGTGCGTCACTACGCAGCTCATCCGGCCCCGGAAATGGCAGCCGCTGGTGTCGAATTCTCCTGATTAGCGCTTTGGGAGGCAGAATCGATAGAGAGAGCGGGTAAAGCCTACGACGTTCTGGTAACCGTGGCGACCTCAATGATGGGATTGGGCATCGACTTCATGGTGCGCACAAATGCAGATACCACCTTGGTATCAAACTGCGCGTTGGCGCAACGCTCCAATTCCACCAGAGCTTCCGCGGCCGCGCGTGCTTTTTTGTATGTACGGTCGCTGGTGATGGTGTCGTAGGCGTCCGCAACCGCAATGATGCGCGCACCCAGCGGTATATCTTCGCCCGCCAGTGCATCCGGGTAACCGGAGCCATCAAAGAATTCGTGATGGTGCAATACCATCTCCCGTATACGCGCCAGCGGCGTCAAAGGCTCCAGAATTTTCGCTCCAAAGGTCACGTGCGACTTCATCGTTTCCCATTCATCGGGATTCAGCGGCCCGTTCTTGTTCAAAATGTTCTCTGGGATGGCCACTTTTCCAATGTCATGCAATACCCCGCCCAGGCGGATCTCCTCAATCTCCAGGTCGTTCAGCCCCAACGCCTCGGCAATCAGCGACGCGTAAGCGGAAACCTTCTGGGAATGTCCCTGCGTGTAGTGGTCCTTTGCGTCGATCGCGAAAGCCAGCGATGTAACGGTGTCGAGCACAGCCTGCGGCAGCGCCTGCGGGCCCTGGGAGGCAAGTGTCGCCCCGCCCGTACCATTCGCGCCTTCCGTGGCCGCCAGCGATTCCGTGAATTGCTTGAGTCTCGAATAAATTTCCTCAAACGCTTCCGGGCCGGTGGCAAATAAACGTTTCAGCGTTACGCCCAGATACGCTTCCAGGACATCACGCTTCCACTTCTTCGCTTCGTTGGGATCAAAATGGTCTGCGGTCGACACGGCGTTGCCGCCCTGGTGCTTGGACAGGTACATGGAAGCGTCCGCGACCTGGATCAATTCCTGAGGAGAGGAGCCATGTAACGGATAGCACGCGATGCCGAAGCTCGCGCTGATGTTCTTCTCGCGCAAGAGGGGGTCTGCCGATACCCAGCCGCGCAGCTTGGAGGCCAGTTGCCGCGCGTGCTCCATGTTCGTCTCCGGCATCAAGATCACAAATTCGTCGCCACCGTATCGCGCGACCACGTCCGAGCGCCGGCAATTGGTCTCCAGAATGTGTCCTACACGCTGCAAAACCAAGTCGCCTTCCAAGTGCCCATAGAAATCGTTCACGAACTTGAAGCGGTCCAGGTCCATCAGCACCAGCGCGAAGGCGCGTCCGGCTCGCGTCGACCTCTTCCATTCCGCCGACAAGGCTTCCATAAAGAAGCGATGCGTCTTGACCCCGGTCAGTCCGTCGGTGATGGCCTGCTCCTGCGCCTTTTGGAACGAGAGAGCATTGTGCAAAGCGCCGGCGATCAGGTCGGCGAGGGTGCGCAGCAAGAGCACCTCTTCCTCGGAAAAGTCCGCCGGCTGCGATGATTCGACATACAGAATTCCGTGCAGTTGCTCGGCATAAAATATCGGCAGGGCAATGGCGGCCAAAGTGTCCGGCAGCAAAGGCTTGAACCCGGCGTCGGCCGGAATGCTCGCGTTGTACGCGGCGAGTTGACCGTTGCGCGCGACCTGTCCAATCAAACCGGTACCCAACGGAATTCGCTGTCCGAGCGCGCCCCGCCGCTTGCCGGCTTCCGCCTGGATCACGATTTCCCGAGTTGCGTACTCCAACTGGCCAATTCCGATGTGATCGTAGGTCAATCCGGATTCCATCTGCTCGGTAATCTTGGCCAGCATTTCGTCTGGATTCAGCGTGGCGATGGCGTTCCGTGAAATGGTGTTGAGCAGCGAGAGGTGCCGCGCCTTCGTGCGTTCTTCCTGGAACAGCCGGGCATTTTCGATGGCGATGCTGGCTTCGCTGGCCAGCACGCGTAACAGCTCCAGATGCCCCTCGTCGAACACATGCTCCTGGTCGGCATAGACCGCCATCGCGCCAATGGCATGATCGTAGGCCACCAGCGGCACGCAGCAAAAACATCCACTGTGTTGAATCGCTTCTACGCCCAGCTTCTTGACTTCCGCGTCGTAGTTGTCGCGAATCAGCACCGGCTGGCGAGTGCGGATCACGTACTCCGTAAGATGATTTCCGGCGCGCCGGTTGCGCCGCGGCCCTGGCTTGCCCCCGACGACTTCAAAGTGGAAACGCATCTCGTCGCGGACCGGATCAAGCTCCGCGATATAGAAATTTTCGACGTCAATTAACCGGCGCAATTCCTCCCAGATCTTGACGAGCAAATCCTCTTTGTTCAGAGTCGAACTCAGTGCTCGGCCAATTTCATTCAATACATGCAATTCTTCCGTACGTCTGGAAGTCTGCTGAACCAGGTAACTGTTCTCCACGGCCATCCCGATTTGATGACCGAGGGCCAGGAGCAAACGATATTCGGCAGGAGCAAATCGGCGGCTGTCCGGTGTTCCCAGGAGGAGCACGCCAAATGCTTGTTCCTTGGCCTGTAGACTGATGGCCACGACGCTGCGCAGCCCTTGCGCGATGGCCAACTGCCGAAATCTTTTGATCGGCTCTTCCCGTTCCAGCGCCGCGACGGATTCCGCATTGCGCAAATCGCGAAAGCCCAGGAGTCCTCCGAGGCGCGAAACCAATCCAACCAGATAGTCGTCCAGCCCCTCATTTTGTGCCACTCGGCAGAAATCGTCGCTCAGCCCCACCGCCACCACAGAGGTGGGCCCCTGCGGATCGCCATGATGCAGAAACAGTGCGCCCGCCGGGAGCCGGACCACTCCCAGCACTCGATCCAGAGCCTGCGACAACATGCGCTGAATTTCGCCGCCAACGAAACTCGATGTGGCCAGGTTCAGATTGGAGAGCGCCAGCATGTTGCGCTCGATACGCCGCTTCTCTTCTTCGTAGGAGGCCATCACCATCAACATGGCCACGAATGCGGAAGGCACGGCGGAGATGGGGCTGTCAATGGCCAGTTCCGGCGGGGCATCTCGCAGCAAGAGGAACACGGCTAGTTGTAAAACGCACCAGGCCATGAAGGACAAACCGAGCAGGCGGTCCGCAAGCGTTTCTTGGCGTTTGCTCTCTTGCCAAAAGAGGATCGCGACGGCGCCAAAGAGCAGCGCAGCCGGGATGACCACCGTGACGCTAAAGAGATGCAGCGCGTTCGCTACCGACCATGCAGCCAGGATTAGAGAGGCCGCTCCGGCGCCGACTTTCCACGGTTTGCGCTGTGCGTACAGCTGTGCGCCCAAAAAGAAGAAGACTGCCGCGACTGCATACAGCCAGCGATCCAACGCAGTCTGCAGCGGCGTATCGGGGACCCACTGCGCCAGCGCTGGGCCCAGGTAGTGCAAAGCGAAGAGAGTCCAACCCGCCGTCCAAAGCAGCAGATACATCTGCCGCTTCAGGCTGTAGATATAGGCAAAAAAACCGGCCACTAGGGAAGTTGCCGCGAGCAGGGCCAGCGCAATGAGGTTGTTATAAACCAACACGAGTCGATTCTTCCGCGATACACGCGGAGTCACTAGCCGCTGCCCGGCGGGCAGGTCAGCCGTTATTTAAAAATGCAGGCGCATGTATGCAGACGGCGCGCACACCTCGCACCACCCGCAAAAACGCGTCATAGGCACACAAAATAAAGCACTTGGATTATGGAACATCCATTTTTATTGAGGCAAGCGTACCGGGGTACTGGTGGCCAAAAAGATAGCAGAAAGGAGGTAACGTCCGCGAGGTAACGACTTGGCTACATTTACGCGGCCAGACCGAAAAACGCCGAACCGCCGACAGCTTCCGGCCGGTAGGGGCGACCGAACGCAAATTGGACCATCCACTGCCGTTTCGTTACACTGACCAATCCTACTTTTGCGACAAGAACTGGGAGAGCCTCAAGCAAGTTGCAACGATGAGCGAAACAACTAAAACTTCCGGCGCTCCTGTCCGGGTACGCTTCGCGCCTTCGCCGACCGGCTATTTGCACGTGGGCGGCGCGCGCACTGCTTTGTTCAACTGGCTTTTCGCCCGCCATCAGCACGGAGCCATGATCCTGCGAATCGAGGATACCGACGCCGAGCGCAATAAACCGGAGTTAGTGCAAGGGATTGTCGATGGCCTGCGTTGGCTGGGGGTCGACTGGGACGAGGGTCCGTTTTATCAGTCGCAGCGCACGGAGCTGTACCAGGCTGCGGGCAAGAAGCTGCTGGCTAGTGGCGCCGCGTTCCTGTGCTACTGCCCGGCGGAACGCTACGCTGGCGGCGACCATGCGGTGGAGGCTCAGGATGACGAGCCGAAGGCGGCTGGTCCGCGGCGGATCGTGCGCTGCACTTGCCGGGACGGCAAGCCATCAACGCCGGGCGTCAAACCGGCCGTGCGCTTTCGCGTGCCCATTGGCGGCACGACCAAATTCTTCGATGCCGTCTTCGGCGAGCGCGAATTCTCCAACGATGAAATCGAGGACTTCGTGCTGCTGCGTTCCGGCAAGGGTGACGAAGAATTCGGCCAATCCATGTACCAGCTCGGCGTGGTGGTCGACGACATCGACATGCGCATCACACACGTGATTCGCGGCGCGGACCACATCTCCAACACACCGAAACAAGTTCTGTTGTACCGCGCGCTGGGCGCCGAACCGCCGATATTCGCCCATGTGCCGCTCATTCTTGGGCCGGACAAGTCGCGGCTCTCCAAGCGCCATGGCGCCACCGACGTTAACATGTATCGCACCGAAGGGTTTCTGCCCGAAGCATTTCGCAATTTTCTCGCCTTGCTCGGTTGGTCCGCTGGTGGAGACGAAGAGTTTCTGCGCACCCAAGAGCTTCTCCAGAAGTTTTCGCTGGAAGGGGTCAGCCGCACTAACGCCGTTTTCGATCGCCCTAAACTTGAATGGTTCAATACCCAATATCTTCAGAAGCTGCCGATAGAGGATTTGCTGCCGGAAGTGGAAACGGAGTTGAAGCGCAGCGGACTCTGGAAAGCGGAATGGGCTTCGGGTGCGGGACGCGAGTGGTTTGCCAAAACGGCGGACTTGCTGCGCCCGCGCATCCGTTTGCTTCCCGATTTTTCGTCCTGGTCCCGCGCGTTCTTTACCGATGATTTCGAGATTGATCCCGCGGCCAAAGCCAAATTCTGGAAAGAGCCCAAAGTTCCGGAGCTACTCTCCAAGCTCGCGGAAAAGCTCGCGGCAATTCCACCCGCCGATTGGAATCATGATGCCTGCGACCATGCGCTGCGCGCGCTAGCTGAAGCGGAAGGTGTAAAAGCGGGCCTACTCATTAATGCCACCCGCGTGGCTATCGTCGGGCAAGCCGTTGCGCCGCCGCTATTCGACACCATGGTGGTTTTGGGTCGCGACCGCGTGGTGAACCGGCTGCGCCGGGCTTTGCCCACGCTGACCGCTGCCTGAACGCTCCGCGCTCGGGAAATGGGCGTGGCTCAGCCTTCGCCGCCTTCATCCCCGGGTTCGAACATGCAGGGATGCCACTGGTCATCCTCGGCGTGCGCCGCGCAGAACCAGCGGTCACATTGGTCGCAGAAGATTTCGGCGGATTGGTTGCACGGTTCGTCGAGGCGGGAAACACCTTCACACGAAGGCTTCACGTCTACGTCTGGATTCTCGCGGGCCCGCTTTGCTTTCATGACTGCACCCGTGGCGCCATTCTACTCCTCAGCGGACAATGCGGGAACAGGTCAGCGGCGAGAACGGTCCTTGCGGACGGCTTCGTCGATCAGCGTGTCCAGCTCACCGCGGGTGAGCCGCACATGGTCGCCGGTTTCGTTCGTATCGGAAGTGACCGGGAGTTCCGCGCCTCCACCCGGCGGTGGCGTGACGAAATAGCGGGAGCGCGCGGCCATCAACTTGGCCACTTCGCGACTCGAGAGTAGCGTCGGAGTGCCGGCCATTTCCGCGGCGAGCGTGATTTTCGCGACGTGCTCGATCGTTTCCAGGCGGAAATACGCGGCCAACAAATCCGGCCCACACGTAACGGCGCCGTGATTGGCCAGCAGCAGTGCGTCGTAGTGCGGCACAAAAGGTTCCAGCGCGGCGCTCAGCTCCGGCGTTCCTGGCGTGGCATAACGAACTAACGGAATGCGTCCCAGGCCAACGATAACTTCGGGAAGCAAAGCCTGATCCAGTCCGCGTCCGGCAACCGCAAACCCCGTCGCGGTCGGCGGATGCGCGTGGCAGATGGCGTTCACATCGGGCCGCATGTTGTAAAACAGCAGATGCATGGCGATCTCTGAGGAAAACTTGCGGTCGCCGGAAAGCTGCCGGCCCTCGAGATCGGTGACCACCAAGTCTTCCGGCGCCAGCATGCCCTTGTTCATGCACGTTGGCGTGGTCAGAATGCGCTTTTCGTCGAGGCGCACCGACACATTGCCTTCGCAGGCTACGTTGTAGCCCTGCTCGTACATCCAGCGCCCGGCGACACAAATATCCAGGCGATGTTGCAGTTCGGTTTTGCTGCTACCCGGCAAAAGTGAGTCCGTGGCCACGGCGGACTCCTTCCTGGCTCGAGGCTTCCCTCCAAGCCTTTCGGGGACTAGTTATCGTGCGATACAGGCGCCGGACCAGCGGCGCCCACCGCGAAAGCCTTATGCGTATATCCCGCGCATTTTCAGCGCGCTGGCCACCCTGTCGATAGCCAGCATATACGCGGCTATTCGATTGTTTACCTTGTGCGTTTCGGCGTAGCGTACCACTTCATCGAAGGCATTTTCCATAACATCCAGCAGGCGCTCGTTAACTTCGCTCTCGCGCCAGAAAAAGCCCTGGCGGTCCTGCACCCATTCGAAATAGCTGACCGTAACGCCGCCCGCATTTCCGAGAATATCGGGCACGGTGAAAATCCCCTTAGCGTCGATAATGGCGTCGGCTTGCCAAGTGGTCGGACCGTTGGCGCCCTCGCACAGGATTTTTGCCTGCACCTGATGGGCGTTCCTCTCGGTAATTTGATTTTCGATCGCTGCGGGGATGGCGATGTCGCAAGGCTGGAAGAGAACGTCGCGCGCGCTCATCTTGGTGCCGCCGCCCGGAAAATCGGGTAGCGCTTTCTTTTGCGTGTACACCCAATCAATGACTTTGGGAATGTCGAAGCCCTTGTCGTTGTACAGGCCGCCGCCGATGTCCGCGAGGCCGACAATTTTGTATCCCGCCTGCTGCATCAAAAGACCGGCCATCGAGCCGACGTTGCCGAAACCTTGAATCACCACGCGGCTGCCCTCGCGCTTCATGCCCAGCTTGGCGATCGCTTTATCGCAGCAGATCATCACGCCGCGCCCGGTAGCTTCGCGGCGGCCACGCGACCCGCCCAGTTCGATGGGCTTGCCGGTAACTACGGCGGTGGTCGCCTGGCCGACGTGCATCGCGTAGGTATCCATTACCCACGCCATCATCTGCTCGCCGGTGCCCACGTCGGGTGCGGGAACATCGCGTTCCGGACCCAACCAGTTCACCAATTCTGCGGTATACCGCCGGGTTAACCGCTCCAGTTCACCACGCGACATCTTCCGCGGGTCGCAAATCACGCCGCCCTTGGCACCGCCGAACGGAATGTTCACCACCGCGCATTTCCAGGTCATCCAGGTGGCCAGCGCGCGCACTTCATCGATCGAAACATCGGGAGCAAAACGAATGCCGCCTTTGCCGGGGCCGCGCACGGTGGAATGCAACACGCGATAGCCGATGAACACCTCCAATTGTCCGTTGTCCATGCCCACCGGGATATACAGGGTGATTTCCTTGCTGGGATGTTTCAAATAGCGGTACAACCCCTGCTCAAGTCCTAATTTGTTGGCGGCGACTTCGAAGCGCGCTTCCGCATTCTGATAAACATTCATCTCCTCCGGTGCAGGCGCCTGGGACATTCCAATATCTCCTTTGAGCGAACATGCCCGACCGGCGATGTCCGTCTCTTCGCAGTTCGCCCGAGCGGTTTGCGGCGCAGGAAGCGATCTGAAGGGCCAAGAAAGAGGTGAAATCGGCGGGCTACCCACCCGTTGACCTGTCACTTGGCCGGGCCGTCAGTATACGAACCTGTCTCGCCCCTCGCAAGCCGGAGAGGTGCGTTATGGATGAAACAGAGTGAGCTTGTCGACGTCTTCCCCGGTTGTGAGGAGGACTCCATGCGCAAGCGTGCCTTCAATTGCTGCTAGCGGCCTGGCGACGGGTACGTGATTCTGGAATAACCGACAAGGTCAATGGCAAGATCACGGACACCCAGCAGGTCATGGTTTCGTGCGATCTCAAGACCTTGACGATAACCGTGCACGAGCGAACCGAACATCCTCGTGTTTGAACGGCAATAGTCTTCGGAGGCCTAAACCGATGAGCGAACGAAATCAGATCGCGCCACGGAGATGCTTGCCGATGCACCTCGTGACGCGTGGCGATATTTCGCCTGCGAAAAGAACCAGACAAAGGTCAGCAGGGCACCGAGCAGCATGCCACCGAATAGCAAGCTGACCACTCGGGCAAACACATGGAAGCGCTGTCTAGACCAGAGCCCGCTACCGTCAGGTACGGTGGACAATTCGTGGTACGGCATCTCCGACGCCGCGTCGCTGGGATTGTCGGAGAATTTCACCGCCGCGAGAAAGCTGTAGCCGCGCCGCGGAATGGTCTCGATGTATAGGGGACTCTCCGGCGAATCGCCCAGCACCTGCCGCAACTTATTCATCGTGGTATTGACATTGGCATCGAGGTTGGTCAGGAAGGTGTCCGGCCAAAGATGACAACGTACTTCTTCGCGGGTAACCACATCGCCCGCACGTTTCAAGAGCAGCTCAAGGGCCTGGAAGAGCTTGGCCTGCACTTTGACTCTGCGGCCATTCTGATACAGCTCGGTACGCTCCAAATCCGCCAGGAACGCGCCAAAGCGGGCGTAGCGAGCGGGAACCGCATGGGGTCCTTGCACGCTCCCCTGTGAATCGAGTAGCGCTATTGCATTAGGTTGTGAGCTCATCTTGCGGGGTCTCTTAACGGCTGGGCGCATGCACCGCTCGCCCGCCGTTAGCCTCCTCACCGAACTTAGACGTAAATAGGCTATCGATTGAGGTCACTAAACTTGTCAAATTTATGTCTATTCAGGAACAGAGGGGGTGACTACTGTAAACGGAACTGGATGGTTACGGTCAGGTGCATGGATACCGCTTTGCCGTCTAGTATGGCGGCTTGATACTTCCATTGACGCAACGCGTCCATAGCCGCTTGGTGCAACATGGATGGGCCAGATACGACTTTCATGGTGGTAACCCGGCCGTTGGCATCAATCAACGCGTCGATGCGCACATCACCGGCAATGTGCTGCGACTTGGCCAATGGCGGATAGACCGGAGGCACTGAGGAAATCATTCGCGCTGGTTTGACGTCTCCGCCTACGGTCAGGGGCGCGGCCGGCTGGTTCGTGCTGTCCGCAAGATTCGCGCCCAGCGAGCTTTCCCCTGTCGAAGGGGAATCGCCGCTTAGCTCTAACTCTGGCTCCACTACGCCATTCGACTGCGCGTTCGAGGAGCGGCCGACTTTGGGTTTGGCCAACCGAACGTTGCCGAGCAACGGCTTCTTGATCTCGGGTTCGACGACCTCGATCGATCTCTCCGGCGCCTTGACAGCTTCGTTACTGGAATTCGCTTTTGGAATGCGCTCGGTAATCGCTGCGGTCTGAACTTTTCCCTGGTTCGCGGAGGAGACCGCTGCGGGGGCTTCGGTCAGGCCAGAACTTGTGTTGGGGGCTACCGCCGGGGTCGGTGAGTCGTTGACCGGAGCGACAGGAGCGGAGACCGGAGCGACACTCGATGCCAGGGAATTCGAGTGCGCCATATCGTTTGGCGGTGCCGCAAATCCCAATGACTCGCGGAAATACCAGGCACCGCCGCCCGCTGCGAGAATAAGGCCTGCGGCAATCGCCAGCCCAATACCTTTGCCGCTTCGATGCGGCTTGCTCAGTTCAGCCGGGGCGTTACCCAGTAGCGAATTTCCGAACACGGCAGCGGTAGAGGGTTGTCTCGGAGTGCTCACCAGTTTCTTTGTCGTTGTTGCGGCGGCCGGTTTTTGCGCAGAAGCCGAATCCGCAGGCTCCGGAGCCTTCCATTCGTCCGACTCGTCAGTGGAATCGGTCGCGCTTTCTGCGTCGCGCGGGGCCTTAACGGCCGCATTGCGCGCCAAGGGTTCCAGCCAGGCGGGAATCTGCACTTCCTCGCTTTCAAAGCTGGACTTGGCGTCAGCGTGAGTCTCTTTCGGAGCATCGTGCGCCGAACTCAGATCCGCGGTGGCCACAGGTGCCAGCGACTTGGCCGCGACTGGCTCCTGGTTCGCGATCTGCAGAATCTTCGCCGCCGCATCCCCCAGTTCCTGCTTGGATGGCGGCGCGACCGGAACCGATGACTTTGCCTCGGCCTCTTTTTGTTCGGCGAACAGCAGGGCCGATAGTTGTTCCTGCAAACGATTGGCTTCCAGCTTCAATCCGTCAGTGGAGGTTTCCACTGGCGCAAGAAAATCCGCTTTGCTTGTGGGCCGGGAATCCGCCTTGATCTCCGTTTTGAACTCCTGCACCGCATCGGCGAGATTTGGGGTGACGCTCTCGGAGGGTTGGCTCGCGTCCGCATAGCTAGTCGTTTTCAGCTCAGTGCTTTGCGGCGGCTCGGCCACGACGGCGGGGTCGGGTTTTCGTGTTGCGGCGCTCGCGCCGGCTATATTTCGCTCTCCCGGAAAGCGCATGCCCCAGAATCCGAGAACCGGCTCGGTGAATTCGAGCTCCACGTAACCGCTGGCGCTGCGATGATTTTTGGATTTCACCACCTGGCAAACGACTTCTTTTCTTGTCTTTTCATTGGTCAGAAAGAGCAGCTGTCCCGGCGCCACGGACGACGAAAGCCGGATCACCGCTCCATTGGCAAGCACCAGCACGGTGCTAGTCGTTTCTGAAAATGGTTCACGTTTCTCGCTGCCTTCCACCGCGCGTGCGCCGTTGACCGTGACCGGCACTTGCAGCGCAACGGGTTGCGCGCTGCTCGCGTCTGGAGTTTCCGAGGTGCGTTCCGCCTTTCCGGTTGACAACGGAGGTGTGGAGCTGTCTTTGAGCGTCGGCGGCATCTCTGACTCGCTTGCGGAGAAAGTTTCGCTTGAGCTCTGAAGGCACAGAGCTGTTGTCGAACCTCTTCATTGTTCAGGGCCTGCAAGGACTCCAGCTATAGTACGTACGTACTACAGCGGAAACAGACTGTCCGCTCGTACAGGTTTTCTCGGCGAAACCGAAGCTTATTAGGCGAGAGGTGGCTTGAACTGCTCGTCTATCTCCACTTGATAGCCGGTGACCAACTTGTTGGTCTCATTGGCCATGCCGATCACTGCTTGCAGTTCGTGGAACATCGCGTCGGTCATTCCTTTGTTGCGGGCCGAGGCGGTGTGCGATGCGATGCAGTAGCCGCAATTATTGGTGACGCTGACGGCAACATAGAGCAATTCCTTGGTCAGCGGATCGAGCGCGCCGGGGGCCATAATTTGCTTGATGCTTTCCCACGTGCGTTTAAGCGTCGCAGGGTCGTGGGCGATGGCCTTCCAGAAATTATTAATCCAGTCGACCTTGCGCGTAGCCATGATGTCGTCATAGACGGCGCGAACTTCCGGGCTGGCGTCTTTGTATTCAATCAGTTTGAATGTGGCCATCGGGCTCTCTCCACAATCTCCCTCAGCTTCCAAAAGCTAGCAGGAACCACCCAGCAAGGCCAGCGCTTCTGTTTAGTTCCTATTAAAACGATATAATGGCCGCGTTTTGCGCACCCGCGCGGCGAGGAAAAGACGATGAAAGTAAATGACACATGGCGGACGCAAGCTGCCACCTGGACACTGCTTCCGGTGATCTTGCTAATGATTTGCTTCCCGCGCGGTGCCGGTGCGCAGACTATCCACGTGGATATTGCGCCGGCGCGTGCCATCAAATTCGATCCCGACGCCGCGCTGGGGAGTTCGATGGATATCTTGCAGCACAACCAGGTGGATACGGTTTACAGCGAGCAAGTCCTGAAGGAATCGCTGTCCGCCGGGTGGGGACCCATCACCTACCGGCAGAATACCGAGCTGACCGTCGCGGCCTGGCACTGGAACCCTAATGGCGCCTGGAGCGACGGCGCCCAAAGCGGATATTTTACGGGCAGCGCCGAGCCCAAAGAATTTTTGCGCAATTCGTTCGGCTATCCGCTGCCTCACCGCGGGAACACCCGCGGCGATGATTCCGCCGATAAATTTTCGCGATTGACCGACGGAAATCCCGGCAGCTACTGGAAAAGCAATCCGTATCTGACGAAACGATTTACCAAGGAAGACGATGCGCAGCATCCGCAATGGATTGTGGTGGATTTTGAGTCGCTGCAGGAAATCACCGCCATTCGCATCGCCTGGGCGAATCCTTACGCACGGAAGTACGACGTGCAGTATTGGACTGGAGGGGAGGCGCTCGACAAGCAGACCAGCGGGCTGTGGACCACATTTCCTTCCGGCGAGATAGAAGACGGAAAAGGCGGCATCGTGATGTTGAAGCTTTCTTCTCTGCCGGTGTTGACCCGCTATCTGCGTATCTGGATGACCGAATCTTCCAACACGTGCGACACCCATGGCAGCGACGACCTACGAAATTGTGCCGGCTACGCGGTCAACGAAATCTACGCCGGCAACTTTACGGCGGCCGGCGAATTCGTCGACTTGATTGTTCATGCCGCCGGGCAGAATCAAACGCCCACGTTTGTTTCTTCCATCGATCCCTGGCACACCGCCGCTGACATCGATGCGCGCCGCGATCAGACTGGCTTCGATCTTTTTTTCACCAGTGGCATTACCAATCATCTGCCGGCGATGATTCCGGTTTCCCTGCTGTACGGAACCCCGGAGGATTCCGTCGCGGAGCTGGCCTATCTCAAAAAACGCGGCTATCCCATTTCCTATGTGGAAATCGGCGAAGAGCCGGACGGAAAGAAAACCATGCCGGAGGATTACGGTGCGCTGTATCTTCAATGGGCGGAGGCCTTGCACCGGCTTGATCCCAAGTTGAAGCTAGGCGGCCCGATCTTTGAAGGCGTCAATGAAGATATCAAGGTATGGCCCGATGCGCGCGGACGAACTTCGTGGATGGGCCGCTTTGTTGACTATCTGAAAGAGCACGGGCGATTGGGCGATCTGACGTTCGTCTCGTTCGAACACTATCCCTTCCCACCTTGCGAAGTAACCTGGGCCGATCTGTATCGCGAACCCGAGCTGGTGCGGCACATTTTGCAAGTCTGGCGCGACGATGGCGTACCGGAAAATGTTCCGCTGATGATTACGGAGAGCAATCTGTCATGGGCGCTCACCGAGCCGATGACCGATCTTTTTGCAGCATTGTGGCTGGCCGACAATGCCGGCTCTTTTCTGGCCAGCGGCGGCGCCGCTTTCTACCACTCGCCCATTCAGCCGGAGCCGCTGCGTCCCGGCTGCCACGGATGGAGCACCTACGGAAACTTTGTGGCCAACGACAAACTGGAGATTTCGCAGCGCTCCTCGCAATACTTCGCCAGCCGCATGATCAACGTGGAATGGGTGAAACATGGCGCCGGAATGCATCAGCTGGCGCCCGCGTCTTCTGACGTCACCGATGACGCAGGTCACACGCTAGTGACGGTCTACGCAGCGAAGCGGCCCGACGACGAGTGGTCATTGATGCTGATCAACAAGGACCCATCTAACGCGCATGAAGTGAAAATCGAATTCGACGATGCCGGCAGCGGCTCGCCGAGCCGGCATTTTGCCGACGTCGTCACTGCCGTGACCTTTGGCGCGGATCAGTATGTGTGGCATCCGCAGGGCGCGAAGAGTCACGCGGATCCGGACGGTCCACCGGCTAGCACTTCGATAAAGGTGACGAGCAGCGCAGGATTTATGCTGCCCAAGGCTTCGGTGACGGTGCTGCGGGGAAAGCTCGACAGGAACTAGAAGATGTTGTCGCTGGAAAGCAATGATTAGCAGGAGCGCAGTGACTCTGCCAGTTCAAGATTGGCCTGCAAGCGTCGGTCGATCTGCACCGCGGCGTAGCGCGCGCAGACGGTAAGTTCGCGCTGGGTCCAGGCGCCTACGGCTGGCATGCTGCTGCCAACCAGCGATTTGATGCCGTCCACCAAACTGTAATAAACGCGCACCAGGCCCAAGCCACTGCCACTGGAACGCAGTTCTGGGGTGAGTTCGTGAAGGCCTACCAGCGCCGGGAAATCGTCGCCGGTAAGTTGTCCGTTCTGCGCGCCAGCGGCAGCCAATACGCGTTCGGAAACCGGCTGGGCGGCAGCTCCGGCCAGCATCGCCCGCCAGTAGTAGGCGGCGAATTGCGTCAGGGCCACGATCGAGATCGCAAATAGCATAGCGGCGAGCATCCCTCAGCCTCTTTCTCTTTGCAGGCACAAGTCTGCTCGCGAGGTCGGCTCGCACCAATAGGCCTCGAGTACCAGACTGGTAGTCCTCGTCAAGCCATTGAAAACAAGCATGTTATCTACGCAAAATGGCATCGAGCTAATGCTTGCGCGTTTTCACTGGCTCTTCTATCCTCCTGCCCTGCGAATTGACGCCGGAGGTTGTATGCGATTTGGCAGGGTTTGCGCGGGCGTAGCGATTTTGCTGGCGCTCTTTACTGGCGCACTCAAACTTGGCGCTGCTCCGGACGAACGCGCCGCGGACCGCGCGGCCATCACAAAAATTCTGGAGGCCCAGCAAAACAACTGGAATCGCGGCAATGTGGACGCGTTTCTGGAGGGCTACTGGCATTCTCCGGATTTGACATTTTCTGGAACTGGCGGGATCGCGCGCGGGTGGGACGGCGTCGTCGCGCGCTATAAGAAAAATTATCCCGATCGCGCGAGCATGGGCGAGCTGGATTTTTCGGAGCTCGAATTTCGTTTTCTCGGTAAGGATTCGGCTCTCGTGCTTGGTCACTGGCACTTGGCGCGTGCAAGCGGCGATATCGGAGGAGTTTTCTCTTTGGTGTGGCAACGTTTCCCGGAAGGCTGGCGCATTATTCACGATCACACCAGTGCAGTGGAAAAGGCTAAGTGAGGGATTAGGCGCGAGCGGCGCGAACGAAACAGAATGATCGGTCAGTTCATCTAAATAAGTGTGATCCCGATGGCGCTGTAGCAAGATTCCTGGGCAGCAAGATTGCTGTGAATACTATGGGTCTATCGAAAATAGATCGCCGAGCCAGGCGATTCGCGGACGCTGAAGCATGGTAGCAAACGCCGTGCATCTCGCCCTCGCTGGGCTGGGCATAATCGCCGCGATGATGTTGGTGCTCTGGATCATTCATTTGTTGCTGCGCAACGCGGCGATTGTGGATGTGGGTTGGGCGGCGGGGCTGGCGATACTGGCAATTTTTTACGCCGTACTGGGACCCGGATACTACGCGCGTAAATGGATGATCGCGGCGATGGCCGGCTTTTGGGGATTGCGGCTGGCGGTTTATCTGCTTTTCTCGCGCGTGCTCGGCAAGCCCGAAGAGGGGCGCTACGTCCAATTGCGTCGCGAATGGAAGACGCATCTTCTGCTGCGTTTCTTATTTTTCTTTGAGTTTCAAGCGGTGCTGACCGTGGTGCTGTCGCTTCCGTTTTTGCTGGCCAGCCTCAGTCCCGCCGCTACGCTCGGCTGGCCAGAGAGGATCGGCGTGGCGATTTGGTTGGTCAGCATTTGCGGAGAGGCTGCGGCAGATTACCAGCTCAATCGCTTCCGGAAAAATCCTGAGAACCGGGGGAAAACTTATCGCCGTGGCTTGTGGGGCTATTCGCGCCATCCCAATTATTTTTTCGAGTGGATGATCTGGGTGGGCTATGCGATTTTTGCGCTGGGCTCGCCGTGGGGATGGCTCGGGCTGATTTCGCCGGCGCTGATGCTGTATTTTCTGCTGGGGACTACGGGGATTGCCGCCACCGAAGCGCAGGCTCTGCGGACACGTGGGGTGGAGTATCGGGCTTATCAGAGAACGACCAGCACGTTTATTCCGTGGTTTCGGAAGAAAGAGCACGCTTAAGTTCGCCGCTGGATTTCGAGGTTCTCTTAAGCCGCTCGCCGTCGATCGGTAACAAAAGTGGCGGCCAGACCGCCGCACTTCACAAACTACAAAATGTCGAGGACTTCTTCGTAGCGCTTGAAGGGCGGGATTACGTAGGCGCCGGCCAATTCGGTGCGCGACCAGGCTAACATTTCGCGGGCACACTCGAAGCCGCGGTCACGCGCCGAGGCGCCGGCAGCTTCCAGCGATTTGAGCAGCGGCTGTGGAATGACAATACCCGGAACCTCGTTGTTCAGACGCAGGGCTTGCTTGTAGCTATTGAGGGGCCAAATGCCGATCAGAATCGGTATGGGCGGTTTGCCGCCCAACTTTTTCAGGAAGGCGTGCCAGTGTTCGGGATCGAAGAGCGGCTGGGTCATTGCGAAGTGCGCGCCGGCTTCGATTTTGGCGTGGAAGCGCTCGATTTCGTTGTCGAGATCGTCGGCCACGGGATTGACCGCGACGCCGATCGCGAAATTTGTTGCCCCGCCTAACGTTTTGCCGGCCCAATCGGTGCCCTGGTTCAAGCGATGTAGAACTTTCACCAGGCCGACTGAATCGACTTCGTACACGCCGCTGGTTTCCGGGTAATCACCGACCGAGGGCGGATCGCCGGTGATGGCCAGAACGTTGCGCACGCCGCCAACGGTCCATGCACCGAGGAGCATGGCTTGCAGGCCGATGATGTTGTAGTCGCGGGTGGTGAGGTGCGGCACGGTTTCGACGCCGCGCGCTTCCAGGGCGCCGGCGGTGATTAAGGCGTCCATACCGACGCGGGCCATGGCGCCGCTGTTGATGTCGATGGCATCGACCTTGCCGGAGGCCATGATTTTGTCGACCTGCTCGTACACTCTGTCTAGCGCGATGCCTTTGGGCGGATCAATTTCCACGCACACGGCGAACTCGTTTTTCTGAAGTTTTTTCCAGAATTTGCTTTCGGGCTCGCGCTCTAAAATCGGGGCGGGCCTTGCGGCGGGCTGGACCTGAACGGTGGCGGCTGCTTTCACCGGCCGCAACGATTTTACGGCTTCGGCCATCGCGCGGATGTGCGCGGGGGTGGTGCCGCAACATCCACCAAGAATGCGCGCGCCGAGCGCGGCGGCTTCCCGCGCGAACAACGCGAAATACTCGGGCGAGGATTTGGGGTAGACGATGCGGTCGCCTTCGCGCTTCGGAAAACCCGCGTTGGGCATGCCGCTGATGCGCAGATCGTCTACCCCAGCCAGTTCCTGAAGAATGGGCAGCAGCGCTTGCGGGCCGAGCGTGCAGTTGGCGCCTATGATTTGGACGTTTCTATTCTTCAGGAGCGCAGCCACCGCGGCAGGCCGCATGTCGCCGAAAATGGTGCCCTCTTCCGAATAGGTGAGCTGCGCAACAATGGGCAGGCCGGAGAAAGAGCGGATGGCGTCGATGGCCAGGACAATTTCTTCGATGTAGGAAAAAGTTTCGAGAATATACAGATCGACGCCGCGCTCTTCCAAGGCGAGCGCCTGTTCGCGAAAGATGGCCAGGATTTCGTCGGGCTCGGGGTGGCGCGCCTGCACGCCGATGCCAAGCGGGCCTATGGAGCCGGCGATCAGAACTTCCCGAGTGGCGGAATCCCGCGCCTCGCGTGCGATTTTCACGCCGCGTCCGTTGAGCTTCTGCACTTCTTCACCGAGACCAAGCGGCTCGAGCTTGAAGCGATTTGCGCCGAAGGTGTTGGTCTCGATGATTTGCGCACCGGCCTCGATGTAGGCCTGGTGCACGCGAAAAACGGCTTCCGGCTCCGTGGAATTCAGTTCATCGAAGCAACGCTGCGTGCCCACCGTTTCGTGCAGCATCGAACCCATCGCCCCATCGGCGATGAGGATGGAATCTCTAAGTCGTTCATTAAAGTCCTGAATTTTCACGACGGGGCTGTCCTATTCATTGAGTCGGCGTGCGTAATCGTCAGCGTTTGGTTTCCATGAGGCTGGCGACGGTACTCATCAAATCGTATTTGGTGAGGATCTCGAAGCGGGTGTCGCCCATTTCCACGAAGACGGCGGGATTTTCGTGGCTGAGAATGTAGGTGACGCGCTCGACGGGAGCGGTGCGCGGCACTTGCGGCAGCGGCTTGCTCATCACTTCGCGCACCACGAGCTTGCGCAGATCCTTGCCTTGCAATGCCATGGTGAGAATTTGGTCTTCGTAAATGGTGCCGATGGGAAGATTCTCCTCAAAGACGGGAATTTGCGAGATGTCCTGCTCCTGCATGGTTTTCAGCGCGTGGAAAACGGTTTGATACGGGCGCGCTATCACCAGTTCGCGGACTTTGCCACTTTGGTGCTTGGCGTTCACCACTTCACCGGCGGTGATTTTTACGGCGGCTTCCACGTAGCCACGCTCGCGCATCCACTCATCGTTATAGACTTTGCTGAGATAGCGCAT
>Ga0307477_10001099_pt1 | contig 24139 bp, 21 predicted proteins | sample atmos_gasesECM2C_FD_203316 | JGI IMG/M metagenome (GOLD analysis project Ga0307477, IMG submission 203316) | Hardwood forest soil microbial communities from Morgan-Monroe State Forest, Indiana, United States - atmos_gasesECM2C_515 | ecosystem: Environmental > Terrestrial > Soil > Temperate...
TGGTCGCAGGCTTAATCGCTCGTCGAAGGGAAGCTCTTCCCCGGTGCCACTGCTCGTCTCTTCCCCGATGCAAAGACTCGATCCGCCAATGAAGTGTGTCATCTGTGGCTACCCCATTCTCTGGAAGGAGTCCAGAGTGACGGACGATGGGAAACTCGTCCACGATGAATGCTTCCTGACGAAGCGCAAGGAGACGGAAGTTAACCGTCCGATGAACGACTGATCTCATAGGCCACGTTCGCAAATCACGCAACATCAACCCAGCGCGCTTCGGCCTGCATTCCCCATTCGGCTAGCAGCCATTCGGGAACATACACGCGGTTTCGATTGCGGTCGCACCAGCTCTTTAGCTGAGGTGAGGCGCCATACTGTGCTCTCGAAAGTCCGAGCCGTTCGACTTGCATTTCGAACACCGTCAAAATAACGAGGAGGGCCGGGAGCGGCTTAACCCAGGTCGGATTTCCACGCCCACGCTTCGTTCCCGGCAGAACTATGGGTGTGGTCATTGGAGTGAACTCGCAACGCTGGAAAACGCATTGTTTGCATTCGAGCCGACGAGGGGAATCGTACCCACAACCAATACAAGGATGACGGCCAGCATGACGGCGTATTCAGCGATATCCTGCCCGTCGTCTGCAAGCCACAGCTTTCGAAGGAAATGACGCATGTTGCACCTCTACTGACTGCCGCGCATTGCCGCGAAACGGCAATCTTAGCGACCGCTCGCCCGCCTCAACTCCACCTTGAGACCGTAACAATCTTCATGAAACGCTCTGCCGTTCTCGTCCGTCGTCGCTGTCTCATGCAGAATGGGATGGTCACAGATTGGGCGTAGCAATTCTGATCTGAATGGTTAAGAGAATTGCCAGAGTGAAATACCGGAGGCTGGTGTGTCACAGAAGCCGACTTCTGGACAACGTGGTCAAGAGTCCGCCTGAAAACGTAACCTCCGGTTAGCGCGGCATCCGGGGACCATCCGCTATGAAATCCCTGTCCCGCTTGGTAGTAAAATATCTCCCCATCTCATGATGTTGCCGGATTGTTACGGCCTGAGACCTTTTCGAATGCGGAGGCGACGGTGGCACTTACCATCAATAACCTTTCCAAGACTTACCCAAATGGGGTAAAGGCGCTTAAGAACCTCTCAATCTCGATCGGCAACAGCATGTTCGGCCTGGTGGGGCCGAACGGGGCGGGGAAAAGTTCCCTGATGCGCACGATCGCCACGCTTCAGGATCCGGATTCCGGCACGATCACCCTCGACGGCATCGACGTGCTCCGCCAAAAGGATCAGGTCCGTCGTATTCTCGGCTACCTGCCGCAGGAGTTTGGAGTCTATCCCAAGATTTCTGCTCTGGACATGCTCCACCACATCGCCGTGATGAAGGGCATGACCTCATCGGCTGAGCGCAAGGCCACAGTCGATGCGCTGCTCCAGCAGACCAATCTGTGGGATGTTCGGAAAAAGGCCCTCGCGACTTTTTCTGGCGGCATGAAACAGCGTTTTGGGATCGCGCAGGCTCTCCTCGGCAATCCACGTCTCATTATTGTTGATGAGCCCACCGCGGGCCTGGACCCGGCCGAGCGCAATCGCTTTCTGAACCTGCTCTCTTCGCTGGGCAGCGACCGCACCGTCATCCTCTCCACTCATATCGTGGACGATGTCCGGCAGCTCTGCCCTCGCATGGCCATCATCGTTTCGGGCGAGCTACTGCTGGAAGGCTCTCCCAACGACTGCTTGGCCGCTCTCAACGGTAAAATCTGGTCGAAAGTCGTCGCTACCGACGACGAGGTGCGAGCGATCGAAACTCAGCTCCACATGATTTCCACGCACCTGGTTGGCGGACAGCATGAAATTCGTGTGTACGCCGAGTCCTCTCCCGGCGATGGTTTCCACTCTGTCGAATGCGACCTGGAAGACGTTTATTTCCTCAACCTGTCGCAGCAGTCCAAGCGCCAGCTTCCCAGCTGACCCCAGGCAACGAGCGCATGACTACTGGAGGAATCTGACATGGCATTGTTTTGGGAGTTCTTCAGCTTCGAACTGAAGTTCCGCTTCAACAGCCTCTCGACGTATATGTACTTCCTGCTCTGGCTCATGTTTTCGTTTTTTTGCGTTGCCTCGGAAAGCTTTGGCCCGATCGGCAGCGGCAATGGCAAGGTTGTACTGAATTCCGCGTTCGCCAACACCCTCGACAATCTCTTTGCCGGACTCTTCGGGGTCATCGTGATTGCCGCGATCTTCGGAACTTCCATTCTCCGTGATTTCCAGCGCGACACCTACCAGATTCTTTTCACCCAGCCTATCTCCAAGTTCGCTTACCTCGGCGGACGCTGGGCCGGCTCCTTTGTCACCACCGTCTTCGCTTTCTCGGGCATGATGCTCGGTACTTTTCTCGGAACCTTCGCGCCCTGGGCCGACCATACTCGGATCGTACCCAATCATCTATGGGCCTATCTTCAGCCATTCTTCTCAATACTTGTCGTGCAGATCTTCTTCATCGGTTCCGCCTTCTTCGCGGTTTCTGCCCTCACTCGAAAAATGTTTGTTGTCTATGTGCAAGGCGTCGCCCTGTTCATGATCTACGTCATCGGCCTCACCGTTTTCTCTTCGACCCGGTCCCTCGAGCGTTTCTGGTCCGGCATTTTCGATCCCATCGGCCTTGTCTTGTTCAATGACATCACGCGCTATTGGACGGTTCTCGAAGAGAACACGCTGTTCGTCACCTGGTCGCCTTCTCTCGCTAATGGCATCTTCCTCTACAACCGTCTTCTGTGGACTGGTGTGGGTGTTTTATCGTTGGTTTCGGTATGGGTTCTGTTTCCCATGTCGGTGGAGGCGCTCACCGCACGTTCGCAGGGCCGCCGCGCCGCCAAAGCCAAAGAGCAGGAACTCGCTGAGGCTGCGCCCGTGCGTTCAGGTGTTACCGCGCGCAGGACTCGCATCCCACAAGCGTTTACGGCAGGTACTACCTTCGCCCAATACTTCTCGCTCTCCCGCCTGCGGCTGCGCAACATTCTGCGCGACGTGGTGTTCTGGGCGCTGGTAGCGCTGCTGGTCGCCTTCGGCATCAACAATGGCTATTTTGCTGGCCGCGTCGCTGAAAGAAATGTCTGGCCCGTCACCTACCTCATGCTGCAGGCCGTCGAGGGCAGCGCCATCCTCTTTCTTCTGATTGTCGCTGGTCTTTACGCCGCGGAATTGCTCTGGAGCGAGCGCGACACTCACTTCGACGGCATCCACGACGCTCTTCCTATGCGCGAGTCCATCGACTGGCTCTCGCGCCTCACCGCCGTCGTCGTCGTCGAACTCATTCTCCTCGCGTTCGCCATGCTCGTGGGCATTTTCATGCAAACCATCGCCGGCTATCACCACTACGAGTTGCTCCAATATTTAAAGGAACTCTATCTGGTGACCTTCCCGCAAGTCCTGACCTTTATTCTTCTCGCGTTCTTTGTGCAAACTGTAGTCTCGAACAAGTTTGTAGGCCACGGCATTGTGATTGGCTTCTTCGTCTTGCTGCAGATCCTGCCCCCATTCGGTTGGGAGAACACGTTGTATCTCTTCGGCCAGGTCCCCGCCTACACGTATTCCGACATGAACGGTTACGGCCACTTCGTTCCGTCCATGTTCTGGTCGATTACCTATTGGCTCTCGATCGCGACCGTGCTCGGAGTAATCTCGATCGCCTTCGCGCGTCGCGGAGCCGAGGACTCCCTGCGCGCCCGCGCCAGGCTGGCCTTACAGCGCGCGCCCCGGCTGGTTCCGGCCGCCCTGCTTTTCGCTCTCCTCGCTGCCGGCTCCGGCTCCTGGTACTTTTACAACGCTCACGTCCTCAACGAATATCTCGATGCCAAAGCGCGCCGCCTGATTCAGGCGGACTACGAACGCCAGTTCAAGAAGTACGAGAACCTGCTCCAGCCCAAGGTCACAGCGGTTGATGCCATCATCAACATCTATCCCGAGCGGCGCTCCTTCGACGGAAACGTCCGCATTACCCTCGAGAACAAAACGACCCAGCCAATCCCCCAGATCCACATTACCGATCTCAGGCAGTCGGTCACCAATCTTAAATTCGACCGCCCATTCCACCTGGTCAGCTCCTCGCCGCGCCACATGTACTCGATTTATAGCCTAGTCCAGCCCTTAACGCCCGGCGAGACCATCACGCTTACGTGCAACGTAGGTCACCAAACCCGAGGCTTCCGCGATGGCAATGAGCCGGCTGAGTTCGCCAATAACGGTACCTTCTTCGACTCCGATTACGTCCCCCACATCGGCTACAACACTGGCGTCGAGCTCGACGACCCGCGCCGCCGCCGCGAAGAGCACCTGCCCGCTCTCGAAGAAATGGCGCAGCGCGGCAACCCCGATCACTCCGTGAACAATGTCTTCTTTCGTGGAGAGTCCGACTGGATCACTTACCACACGGTGGTCAGCACCTCAGCCGATCAGATCGCCATCGCTCCCGGATATCTGCAGCGCCAATGGCAAGCCGACGGCCGCAACTTTTTCGAGTACAGCATGGGATCGACCCACATTCTCGACTTTTTCGCCTACCTCTCCGGCCGCTACAAGACCCGCAAGGAGCTTTATCACGGTCCCGGCGGAGAGGTCTCGCTCGAGCTGTATTACGATGCCGCGCACACCTACGATCTCGACGACATGCTGGCCAGCTCCCTCGCCGGCCTTGACTACTATCAACGCATCTACAGTCCCTTCCAGTTCAAGCAGTTCCGCATCCTCGAGTTTCCCCGCTACCGCACCTTCGCCCAGTCCTTTCCCAACACCGTTCCCTACTCGGAGGCTATCGGCTTCATCGGCCGAATTAAGAAACCCACCGACATCGACTTCACCTACTTCGTTACTGCCCATGAACTCGGCCATCAATGGTGGGCTCACCAGCTTGTCGGAGCCGACGTGGAAGGTTCCAACATGATGTCGGAAAGCTTGGCAGAGTATTCCGCCCTCCAGGTCATGGCGCACAAGTACGGCCGCGACCTCATGCATCGCTATCTCCGCCACGAACTCGATACCTATCTGCGCGGCCGCGCGGGAGAAGTTCGGCACGAGCCGCCGCTAGCTTTGGTGCAGCGCGAGCAATACGTCTGGTACCAGAAGGGCGGACAAATCCTCTACACGCTGGCTGACTACATTGGCGAAGACAAGCTCAACCTGGCTCTGCACAATTTTCTGATGCAATACCGCTACACGAATGCCGGCAACCAGGTCGATTCCACCAGCCCTGTCCGCGCCGCCAATACTTTCGACGATCCCTACCCCGACACCCGCATGCTGGTCGATGCCATCCGCGCCCAAACTCCCGCCGAACTCGAGTACATGGTCGATGACGGCTTCACTCGAATTGTCCTCTACGACAACAAAGCCGTTTCCGCTACTTCTCAAAAGACCGCCGACGGGAAATACAAGGTCACGCTCGAGGTTCAAGCGCGAAAGTTGCAAGCCGACGGCAATGGAGCCGAAACTCCCATGCCCCTTGCCGACTACATCGAGATCGGTGTCTTCAGTGGCAAGAAAGATGAAGAGACTCCGCTCTACCTCAAGAAGGAAAAACTAACTGAGGAACACAAGACCTTCGTAATCATCGTCGATCAGCAGCCTACTTTGGCCGGCATCGACCCCTACAACAAGCTCATCGACAGGAATGCGGACGACAACATGATTGACATCACGAACCAATGACTAGACTGGGCGGATGTATCGCGGCCCTATAACTAAAGGTTGCATCCTCGTGTCTTGCCGGTGATTCGCTCGGCACAATCAGTGATGCTGACCGGAGATTCGGGAGGTTCAATTTGGTGGTAGTCGGCAATCTTAGGCGATCCCGAAACGCTAGTGCTGGCAACAGGGCGCACCACACCTGCAGGTGATGGGAAGCACCGAGGGAGCGAGATTGTGATTGGAGTTTCATGCAGCGGCTCCGATGAGAAACGGTGGAGAACGGAGTTGGAGCTGGGCCGCGGTGAGTCTTTCGAGGACCATCATGGGGCCGCCACATTTGGGACAGCGCCAAAGTGGATTCGGCTGCTTGGCCGGCGACGCTTCTGGTTCGGATTGTGATGGTTGTTCTGCGTCGAGTAGTCGATAGCAAAGGGGTAGGAGAGCAGTACGCCGGCGGTTGGCGAGGAAGCCGAAGTGGCGGATGCGGACGAAGCCTCTGGGCAGCGTGTGCAACAAGAAGCGGCGCAGGAACTCATCGAGCGCTAGGGTCATCAACTTGTGTTCGTTGTTGTGAGCGGAATCGCGCCAGCGAAACGTAACTTGGTCATTGGCGAAAGAGACGAGTCGGTGGTTGGAGATGGCGATGCGATGGGTATAGTGGCCTAAATAACAGAGCGCGTGGCTGGGCCACAGCTCGCCCGAAGCCACTCAGCACTACGTCTAGATCACTCCGACCAAGCTGGCGAAGGCGTATGGAGATGCTGGCTATTTTGCACAGAATGTACGAGCGATCGAAGTGCTCATTAATCAGGAGTCGGTTCGGAATGGCCAGGCTGTCGCAGAGCCGTGGAAGTTCTACGACCTCGGCCATGGCTACTGCTCTTACGATTTCTTCGAGCAGTGTCTCCACCGCATGGCATGTGCGAAGTGTTCGTTCTACCTTCCGAAGGAATCGACCGCGGCGGCTCTGCTGGAGGGCAAGAGCAATCTATTGCGCATGCGTCAGGAGATCGTGAGACGTCTTGAGAATATTCCGACGCCATCTGGCACGACACCGCGTCAACTTCGCGGAGAATCGTTTGTTCAGATCGAGGGTACTGAAGTGTGAGAGGCAAGACTCGACCTTGCCCACCGTACTGCCGGACGGTCGCTACCGTCAAGTAGCTCATTAATGATTTTGAGCACTCCCGCCGATTGCGACAGTAGATGCTGACATGGAACCTTTGTAACGGGTTCTGGTCATACCACCCACTACTCTTCCCTCAGGGCCGCCATTGGCTGTAGCTTCGCTGCCCTTCTTGCGGGGACCGCACTGGCGAGCACCGTCACCACAGCCAGTCCCAGACACGCGGTCGCCAGTACTGCGGAATTGTAGGGCTTCAATCCAAATAAGAGAGACGCCGCCCACCTGCCGACGACCAGCGTCATCACAACCCCGACTGCAACTCCGACGCCGTACAGTTTTCCTGCTTCCCTCAGAACCAGTTCGATCATTTGTATCGGCGCTGCGCCCACTGCCATCCTGATCCCGATCTCGTTTGTCCTTTTTGCCACCATGTATGCCATCACTCCGTAGAGTCCGACGGTTGCCAGAATTGCGGCCAGCAAGCCAAAGAACCCGCTCAAAATTGCCAAGAGACGCTCTTTCAGCAATCCGTCGTTGATTTGGGCGGCGAGTGAGTGAAAATCGATTGCGATCTCGGGATTTACGTCAGCCATAGCTTGCCGCAACTCGCCCACAATCGGTTCAAGCAATCCGCTTGAGCGGACGATGATTTCTGCGTTGGCGTCGGGCCGGTCATCCTGCAGCTGAGGATAAAATGCGATTGGATCGAACGCTTTGCGCAAGTCATCGTATTTCGCATTGGCCATCAGTCCGACGATCTCATACTCGTACTGCGGCTGGCCTCGATACACGTTGATTTTGAACGTCCGGCCCATAGGGTTTTCGGTTCCCATGATCTTCCGGGCAAACTCCTGATTGACGATCGCCACCTTTGGCGAACTCGCGGTGTCGCGCTCATTGAAATTGCGTCCGGCTAACAACGGCGTACCGATCGTCTGGAAGTACCCCGGTGTGATGTGGCCCATGTCGACCCAACCCTTTTTCACCTCCCCATTGACCACGACTTCATCGTTCCAGTAACTCCCGCCTAGAGGCACCTCGGTCGTCTCCGCGGCCGACTGCACTCCGGGCAGTGAACGCACGCGCTCGACGATACGCTCGCGGAACGGACCTCGTTGATCGTAGGGGAGATTGAGACGCGTGTAGTCGATGTCCATCACCAGCACGCCATCACGTTGGAATCCGGAATCCAAAGTCAGGATCTTCCGCAGGCTTTCGCCGAACAGCAACGCGCTTACCACGAGCACGAGGGAAAGAGCGACCTGCGCAACGACGAGTGCCCGGCGGAGGCTGAACCGCTCGCGGGTGGTGGTCAGACCGCGCCCCGCCAAGCTCATCAGCAGCGCAGGTGCCATCCTGGTCGATTTGATCGCAGGAGCAAGCCCCACCAGCACACAGGTGAGCACAGCGAGACCGGCCGTAAATCCAAGTACTCGCCAGTCCGTTGCGAGACCAACGAAGATGTGGCGTACATCGCCTTCCCCGCTGAGATACCGGACGAGGAAGGAACTCAGGAGGCGAGCCAACACCATTCCAAAGGTAGCCCCCAGCAGCGCGAGAAGGATGCTCTCGGTGAACAACTGGCGGACAATGCGTCCTCTTGCCGCGCCGAGCGCGATGCGTACGGCAATTTCTTTTTCTCGCGCGCTGGCGCGAGCCAGCAACAGGTTCGCCAGGTTTGCGCATGCGATCAGCAATACGAGTCCCGTGATCGCCAGCAGCAGCCATAGAGGCGACTCGTACTGCTGCCGAAGATTGGACACCCCTGTGCTTCCCGGATACGCTGCCAGTTTCTTCTGTAGGTATTCTTTTCGGGCTTCCGCCTGGTACACGGGCGGCAAAGTTTCCTGCATGAGTCCCGGAGAGATTGCCTCGAGTTGTGCCGAAGCCTTGTCCAGGGTCCATCCCTGCTTTAGTCGACCCATGGCCACCAGCCACCACCCGTGGGGCAACACGTAAAGGCTGCTCTCACCGGCGATCGTTGGTTCAGAGCAGATCAGGACGGCGACATCGAAGCGGTGACCGACGTCGACTCCATGAAAGTTCGCTGGAGTTACGCCGAGCACCGCGAAGGAGTGGCCTTCCAATTCGAGTGTCTTGCCGATCGCACTGGCCTGTCCGCCAAATTCGCTCTGCCAAAACTCGTAGCTGATGACGGTGCCGGGCGCGCCACAACCCGCGCGATCATCTGGGCGGTGAAATACCCGCCCCAGTATCGGCTGAATCCCGAGCACATCGAAAAATTCACCGCTCACCCATAGGCCCTGCGCGTAACGCACTTGCCCGCGCGTCGCCAGATTGAAATCCTCGTTGCCGAATGCAAATACGCCGCTGAACCCTTGCTGCTGCGCACGGATCTGCTCCCACATCTGGTTGGTCACGTATCCGTAGCGACCGTGGTGCCGGCCTGTGACATGGAAATCTGTTGGCCGGATCACGGCTAATTCTTCCGGATGCGCCACTGGAAGAACTCTCATCCTCACTGCATCGATGAGCTGAAAGATAGCCGTATTTGCCCCAATGCCTAGCGCCAGTGAAAGTACGCATGCTGTCGTGAATCCCGGGTTCAATCGTAATGTGCGCGTGGCGTAGCGCAGGTCCTGCCACAGGCCTGACCAGATATCGCTGCCCTCACCCGTCCCAAGCTCTACCGGGTCGATCCAGCGCTCCTCGATCTTTCGCAGATCGCCCGCAAGATCGCGTCCCTCCAGTTCCTCAATGATTTCACGCTCTGCTACGTCTTCGGTGGCGCCGGTCGACAACTGTGCCTCGTACCGGTCGCGCAGATGCTGCGAGATCTCATCAACGATCTCGCACTCGCGCATCGGCGAAAGTCCGCAGTCGCGGAGCCGATCACGCACCATCTTTTTAAAATCAGGCATGGCTTACTCCAGTAATCCGCTGCATCGCGGCCACGAACTCTGCCCAAGTCCGCCGCTGTTGCTTTAGCATCGCCTTCCCGGCTGGGATTAACCGGTAATAGCGCCTCCGACGCTGACCGGGTTTCTCGACCCATTGACCTTCGATCCACCCGCGCTTCTCCAGTCGGTACAGCAGGGGATAGAGAGAGGCCACATTGAACTTGAGCGTACCGGCCGAACGCTGCTCGATAAGTTGGCTGATTTCGTAGCCGTGGCGGGGCCGGCCTTGCAACAGAGAGAGGATCAGCAGCTCCGCGCTTCCTTTCTTCAATTCCCGATCAAAGCCCGCATTCGTTAGCGCCATATATGTTTATGACATATATGCCTATGCCGAATTAGTTGTCAATCAAAGAATGAGATCCTCAGTGGCGCATGGACACTGGCCGATGTGAGCTATAGTCGTGGAAGAGGGGAAGGGATCTGGCTCTCGCCCGCGCGGCCCCTCCCTCCACTTCGGCCTAAACGCTCCGCCTTCGGCGTCGCAGGCCTGCGTTCCGGGAGGGGTCGCGCACAACACGCCGTCATAGGTTTCAGCAACTAGCCGAATTCGAATCGAATATTTGCCTCTTGCCAAACAGATTCCACCTAACTATCAATCTCCTCCCGCATGGCGTCCCAGGAAAAACGCCGCGGACTGGTTTGCCCGTTCGAGTGCTCGAAGGGCACCAGGAGTCGCTACAATTCGGCCAAGTGAAATTGCTTCAATCATGGTGCCTCCCTTTGGGGAACGGCGGAGTCGGACCCGTCTGAGAATTACAGGGGAAGTACAAAGGACGCAGGGAGAAACTAGTTGCGGACGCTATCACTGAAGTCCGAACAAGGACGCCTGTTCTGGGACTGCGGTTTCGCGCGGCGCCTTCTACCAGAGGACAATTCCGGTCGCCGCCCAAAGATCAGAATGGGTGCCGTGTCGAAGACTCCTTCGACCAAACCCGGCGGCTCATTCTGAGCATCCGCAAGAATGCTTTCTTCGGAGAAGGGGGTACCGTCGTTGCGAGCAGAAGTTGTCGGAAACAGCCTTCGATGTTCTGTGTTGAGGGCTCGCCAGACGGCGTCGGCGGTTTCGCCGATGCCATTCCTTTCGACCAGCTCCCGCGCCATGGCCGAGAGCATGTCATCGTCCTCATCGATGCTCTGTAGTCCCTCGCCGGCAAATTTACCTTCCATGGTGAGAGCCACGAGGAGCTTCTTCCCCATGAGGCGCAAACACGATGTCTGCATCGTCCCCTCCGAGCAAAGAAACTTCACGCGCACTGGCCGGCGCTGCCCGATTCTCCAGGACCGGCGGCTGGCCTGCCGCAAGGTGTGCAGGGAGTGTCCGGACTCGCAGAAGATGATCGTCGGGAAATCCAGCAAGTCTAGACCTGTCTCCGCCAGCTTGGGATGGCAGATCACGATCTGGATCCCGTCTTTGACTTATCTGGCGTACCACGCCTCGCGCTTGGACGTATCAACGCTGGCTCGCAAAACAGTGGTGTGGATTCCCTCGTTGCTCAGAATTCGTTGCAGTCGGACTGTGACGTCGTGTTTCTGCGTGTACACGGCAAAGACCTGGCACCGCCGTCCCTCTAACAGTTCCTTCCTGATCTCCTCGATTAGTTTTCGTTCCTTCGAATAAATCCGGTCCTCGGGAAGGTCACGAGGTTCGGCAATGACAAACCTCACCCTGCGCTTGAGTTCAGGATCGAACTCAGTTCCGTACAGCGTCCCAATCCCGTTGGGGTGATCGGGATAGAACAACAGAGTGTTGAGCATCGTGCTCAGAACCGACCGGTTGCCCCGGTGAGCTTTCAACGCCTTTCGCATGTCGTCTTCGAGTTCGCGGTACGCCTCCCGCATAGGAGCGTCCATCGGCACGCTCAGATAGGTTTCCTCGTGTGTCGGGAGTTCTTCTGATATGTCCTCCAGGAACACAAAGGCGCACAACTGCATGAGGAATTCGCCAAACAACAGAGGTGATGCTCCTGGCTTACGGCGCACCGTGCTGGTCGCTTTCGCCTTGGAGCAGGCATTGTTGGCGGGCTCGACCTTCGTGATGGTTTCTAGGACGCCATAGTCTTGAATACGGGAACTGCGTCCCGTCGTTCCCCATTCGTAGCCATGCCCCTTCATTCTTCTCGCTTCGAGCCGGAAGAAAGTGTTAAACAGTTCGTCGCCGTAGCCGCCCAACAGTGTGCCGGTCAGTCCGACGATCCGCTCAGTGCAGGAAGCTAGCGTGCCGAGGGCGTTGCCCTGAGCGGTGTCGCCCGCAAGCTGGTGGATTTCGTCGCAAATCGCGTAGTCAAGCCATCCGGCCACGTAGCGCCCCGATGAATTCAATCGGCGCCATGCGGCGAATCTTGTCGCGATCGGCCTGCCACAGAGGACTGTGAATCGGCCGAAAGGACTTCCCTTCCCTGGCCTCGATGGTTTCGTCGATCCTGACCTTGTCAAACTCGGCGACGGTCAGTATCGGAATTCACGACACATCCCAGATATGGCCCGGAGCGCGCCACCCGGTAAGCGTGCCGCCAGAAATAGCCGAGCTTCGCCCGCTCCCGACCCACGATGAACAGTGAAGGCCTCCCACACAGCGAGAACCAGCGCTTGCGTGAACTGGACGATTGTTTCCGTAGCCGCAGTTCGCTCAACGTTGTGCGGAATCCCTCGCGCACGATGCGGCCGGCCCTGAGTCGAACTTCGTTTACTCCATGACACTTGTTCTCATCTCCTCCATTCCGCAGATCATCGATCATGAAGACGCGGACTCCGGGCAGAGTGAGGAAAGCTTCCCGCGCCCACTTCTCCACTAGGTGGGGAGGAATCATAGCCAAAGAAACTGAATGGCCTTCCTTCGCTGTGAACATTGCGCCCAGAGAAATCAGCGTTTTGCCGGTGCCGCATTCCGCGATCACCATGCCTGTCCGCGCCTCCCGCCAGCGTTTGACGAGCCCCATGATCGCGATGGTCTGTGCGGGAAAGGGCTTCCGCAGCAGGTTCTCAATCCTGGGTGAAACGGGATCCTCGAACTGGTGCAGCGCGGGATATTCCAGAAGAATGCGCGCTCCCAAAAGGCTGGCATTGGCGCGCATGTAGTCGTAAATGGTCGATAGCTCAGGCATGGAAACCCTCTTATGGTACGAAAGGACGAAGCGGGAAGAAGGAAGAAGAAGTGTGATCGGGGAAAACTATTCGGCTTGCGGAAAGATATTTTCGAGACTCATGCTGGGCCAGTGGATCGAACCTGTGTCGGCCGGAAATGGGATCGCATCGCTTTCGACTCCCCAGCTAAGCCAGTCGAGAAACTGTTCTTTTCGGCCTTTGACAATCACCGGATCACATCCGATGCCGAGCGCGGGCAAGATCGGCCGATGCGTTTGGAGTTCGCCCGCGAACCAGTCGGCCCAGTCCGGCATTGCGGGGATTCCGTGAATATGAGCGATGGAGGCCCAGATGAATCCGTTTTCTGAGCTTGCCAGCAGAGTTCGGACCGAATTCGTCGATACACCGCTCGCAGCGAACTCTTCTGACAAAGCAATTTCGTTCGAGACAGACTCGAATTGGCTGAACGCCCGGTCCTTCGACCATGAACCTGTCGCCCAGCGAGACGGCCGCGCTGACGGCCGCAACCTGTGTATCCCCGCCAATCACAGAAATGAGATGGGCCTTGACCTGCCGGGGTGGATCGGCAACACCTCGCCGATAAAGCGGTCGAGGCGCGCGTGGAGATCTGGCTGTATCGGCACCGCATTGCCGCGGACGAGAGTTCTCTGAAGGTGTTTTGGCAGACCCTGGAAGTGAGGAATCTCGGACAACGGGATAGGCGAAGTCGGCTTGTGGGAAGCTCATATCATTCAGCGCGGTGGAAGGAACGAGATTCCCATCGAATCCGAGCGGCTGTCTCCTGCCACGATAGATGTGGACATTTTTAATTCTGCAGCAGCGTCGCTGGCTTGTTTAATTTGTGCTTCGGTCATCACAGAGGAGAGGCTTCTCAGCGCTGCGATACCTCGGCGTTCTCCTCGATCGACGGCTGCTTTGTACCACAGGTACGCGGAAATGTGATCCATGGGTACGCCTGTGCCATGCTCGTAGAGATAACCTAAATCGAGTTGGGCGCGGGCGTATCCCAGCTCGGCGGCGCGGCGGACCCACTTGGCTGCTTCAGAGAAGTCGAGCTTCACTCCCGTACCGGTGTAGTACATCCAAGCTAGATTTTCCTGGGCAGGGGGATAGCCGCGCTCGGCAGCGGTGCGGAACCAGCTTGCGGCCTGGGCGTAGTCACGGGACACTCCTTTGCCGTAAAAGTATAAAGACGCGAGATTGCATGCGGCGATGAATTCGCCGTGCTCGGCCGCTTTGCGATACCACTGCGCGGCCTGGCCGACGTTTTTGCGGACGCCCTCGCCGCGTTCGTACATGGTGCCGAGATTGTTTTCGGCGATCGTGTGGCCCTGTTCGGCAGCGGCAGTGTAGTAACGCATGGCTTCCCGATAGTTCCTCTTCACTCCCTTCCCTTGCGCGTACAGATAGCCGAGTCCGAATTCGCCATCGGGAGAATTCTGATCTGCCGATTTCCGCAACCAGATCGCGGCTTGCTCATAATTCAGGGAGACATTTGTACCTGTCATGTAGGACCAACCCAATTGATATTCGGCGTGGGGGTCTCCCTGCCTGCCGCGTTCTGTGGTCGAGGCAACTCCCGAAGCTGGAGCGGTCAAGGTGGGAGTGGGTTTCGTATCGTGTTGGCTTCTGGTTGTGGCGAATGCGTTGAACCACAACGGCATCAACGTAATAGCAAACAGGGCTCGCTTATTTCTCTGCATGTCTCCAGACCTCGTGCATCCCAATGACGATCGATTTCGCTGGGCCGGTTTGTTTCGTTCACGCCCCCGCGTGAGTCCATTTCGTGACAGGAAGCCGGATTCAGCAATGCAATGCGAGACACGACGAGCACACGGCTGGGTAACGAGCGAAGTCTGTGAACAGATTGAAGATTGAGGGCGAATCAGGGCAGCGAGAAAGCGTTTGCTAATGTGATCACTAACGTCGGTGATGGGCCGACGTCCAACGCAAAGGTGGGGAAATGCCAGTCATCCAGTCTCCCGCGGAAAAGGTCCGGTTCGACGTTTTTGAAGTCGACCTTCGTGCAGGCGAATTGCTCAGAGAAGGCCAGAAAATCAAACTACAGGAACAACCGTTCCATGTTTTGTCTTTGCTGTTGCAGCGACCGGGAGAGATGGTCACGCGTGGTCGCCATGGTGATGCGCGCGGCTATGCTTCAGACAGCGATCGGTCTGTGCGCCATCGGCATCCCTGTAGCCTGGTTCTGCGTCCGCTACATCCAGTCCCCCGTCGCTACCCTGACGCTAACCGCAGCCGCAGCCGCAGCAGGACTCATCCCCGCCCAGCGAGCGGCCTCCACCAATCCTTCACAAGCCCTGAGAACCGAGTAACAGAGTTTGGAGATGCTACCCGCCATGCTGTATCACGTTATAAAGATACGAATCACAGGCCGTACAAAGCTAAGGCAAAACTTTTTAGGTTCTAAAAGATCGGGTTATCGGATTGCGCTCAGAACCTTGGATTTGGGGACAAAGATGGAGTAGCTGGAGCCCCTGCGTCAGGGAGCGTTGCACAGGGCCGAGGAGTTGAGCGATGATGCGCTTACTGCTATCGAGGGGACTTTCTAAAGTGGCACAGGCGGGATCTATCGAGCGCGCAGAGGCTCGGCCACAAATCACTAGATAATCTGTCGAAGACGTAAACTACCTTGAACCAGATGCGCTTGATCTCGCCTTCGCTACCATCCGCCGTTTTCGTCTTGTCCTTGAAGAACATCGGCGCAAGTATGGCAATCCCCTTCTCGCCCTTACGAACATAGCGCCCACATTTCAGCCAGGTATTGAAACCACCCACGAAGCTGGCGTCTGGCCGCTGTCGCCAGATCAGCATCTGGTTGCCCCAGGAATAATCCCAGAAGGCCGCTGAGGTCTTGAGGTAGTTACGGAACAGCTCAGACTGTCTCGCGGCATCGGTCTCGTTAGCGAGGTGCTCGATGGTCTTGCGAATCCCTGCGCTCAGTTCTCCTGCATTGCGACATCGATCGGAGTTCTGGAGAAAATAAGGCCTTCTGTTTCTCGTCGTCCGAAACAGGAAGCCCCAATGATCGATCTCGTGCCTCGACTGCTCACTTCAGAACAAAAACCGCAAGGCAAACTGCATGAACCGCGGCGTGGTCAGGGTTGAAGTGTATTTTCCGAACTGCGTGGGGTCGTCCGACAGCGAAGGTTGAGCCGCCCGAACGTCGTACCGAACCGAGTTGGTGGCATTGAATGCCTGCCAGCTGAACTCCAGTCGCCGCCCCTCTCCAAGCGAGAAGTTCTTCGAGACGCCGGTATCGATGTTGAACATACCCTGGCCAATCACGTTGTTTCGCACGCCCGATTCCCCCGGCCACTCTGGCCGGAACGCCGCCTCGGCCGCTGCCGGATCGGCGAAGATGTTGGGCCCAACGTCTTCGCCATTGACAAACGCGTGCTTAGGGTTGGATGCCTTCGGAGCCGGCCCATTCGGCATGGCATCGCCTTCGATGTTCCAGTTTGTCGCCCAGGTGAATCCGTTGTCAATCGTGATGGGGAAGCCGCTGGTCCAGCGGAAGATGCCCGACACCTTCCAGCCCCCGATCAAGGCGTTGAGCACTGGGTTGATGTTGTCCATGAACCTCTGGCCTTTGCCAACGGGAAGGTCGTAGATGACGTTCGCGTTGACCTGGTGGAAGGCGTTGAAATCGGACAACCCGCGCAGCGACAGCGGATCGTAAGAGTTGATGACGATGCCACCGCCGTTCAGATCGTTGCCCGTTCCACCCGTTCCTTCATACGGACCGATGCGCTCGGCCGCCGACGCCTCGTCAAACGATTTCGACCATGTGTAGTTGAACTGCCCCTGCAGGTGTGACATGCGGACGCTGTAGGTTACCTGCAGCGCGTTGTAGTCCGACGTTCCGATGTTCCGCCACGAATAAAGCGAGCTGAACTGGTCATGGTAAAAGGCGTACGGCCCGAACTTGCTGTTGGGTAGCCCTGGGCTCAGGCCGGTGATGGCATCGGGTAAGTCCATTTCGAACAGCGAGAACGTTTCGTTGTGCGGGAAGCAGTTCCACAGTTCGTAAATGTTTTGCGTAGCTGTCGGACTGGCCGGCAACGCGCCGGGAGCGCAATTGTCGCCGCTGGGGTTGGTTGCCGTTTGGTTGTTCTGGCCCAAAGCACTCTGGACGGCCGCACCTGCCCAGCCAGGAAACACATTCTCGAAGAAAGGGACCGGCTGGATCGAGTTGACATCCGTCCCGCCAGCCGCCGCCTTCGACAGCATCGTGGCAGCCGTGAAATATCTGGTATTGCTGGCAGCATCCTTCAAGTTGACAGGCATGGCCAGATCCACCTGCAACGGCAGCCGCCGTCCGACGCTTCCCACATATGCCAGTTGCAGCGATGATCGCGAATTGAGCTGTCGCGAGAGAGTGAAATTGAACATGTGCGTGTAGGGCGTCTTCACACTCTGGTCCAGACCCCAGTTAATGGCAAACGCAGTGTTGCCCGGAGTGTACGGGAAACCGCCCGCCGGCGCCGGTCCAAACAAGCATCCCGGATCATTGATCGACGGACACGGCTGCGGCAAGCACGATTGGCCCGAGGATCCCGGGATCAGGCAGGTGAACCGAGGGGCATTCCCTGGCGACACCACACCCGCCGGATTTCCCAGAATCGTGGAAAGACCAAACGAGCCGTTCTGGTCAAAGCTGTTGACGACAGGGATGCCAAAGTGGTCATACACGAGGGTGTAACCTCCGCGGATCGAGAATTCATCTTTCTTTCCCAGAACCTTGGAAGCCCAGCCGTCGCCAGTGTCGGGCGACCAGGCTACGGCGACACGCGGCGAAAAGTTCTTGTGGTCCCAATTCCATAGGCCCGGCCCATGATTCTTGGGGCCGCCGAGGACAAAGGTGAGTTCGCCGGCGCTATTGGCCGGTTGCCCGGCAGTGGCGAGAGCCGCGCTGGAATTGAACCACGTGGCGGCATTGCTTCCGGCGGCACAACCGCCGCTGGCAGCCTGGATGCACGGCGCTACCTGATATCCATTGGTTTCATACGGCGGTGCTTCCAGCACCCACCGCAGTCCATAGGTCACCGTTAAGTTCCGCTTAACCCGCCACGCGTCCTGGCCGAAAAACTCATAGTCGTTGATCGCGTAACGGCGGTTGATGGGCGTACCCTGGGCCACGGCGGTGCCGTCGCGCGAGAAGTTATAGTGACCGTCGCCCTCCGGAAAAATTCCCATCGCGATCGTAGTGGCGCTGTCGTAGTTGGGTCCGAAGTTGCTGTCCACCGCGGGATAACCGTTGTTGCCCGGATCCAGCGGGCTGGAGGTGCCGGCAATTCCACCGGTATTCAGATACACGGCGTTCGTCCGGACATCCGAGAAAGAGTTCTGCAGGCTGGTGTGATCCGTGCGAATGAAAAACAAATCGGTGCCAAACTGAAACGTGTGATTGCCTCGGGTCCAGTTTAAGCTGTCGCTGAACTGATTCACCGGAACAAACGAGGCGACCGAGCGCGGGTTAAAAGGGACGAAGGGGGTGAGGCCGTCCAAAAGAACCGCAGGATAAGGGAAGCTTCCACCGGTCCTCCCACCTTGGCGGATGTAGCCCCACCGAAAATCGTTGATGAGCTTGGGCGAGATCAGCGACGTAAGTCCAGCGGTCACTCCCTTGCTGTCGTCCAAGAACGTGGTTGCTGGGGTTTGATTTGGAAATTGCGGCGACCCGGGTTCTTTGAAATTCTGCGTCTCGGCTCGAGCGAATAACGTTTCCGAGCCATTCGCCGTGATGTGATAGTCGAACCGGGCAAGGTAAGTGTTGAAGATGCGGTCCGAGGTGGGCGCAAAACGGTAGCCGAGCGTGTTGAAGCCGTCCCCTGCATTTTCATTAGAGGTCGGGTATCCTTCGAGAACGGCCTGAACTGCCGGGCTGATTCCGATCCCCTGAGGATCCATTCCCTGGATCTGTTGGTAATTGAGGCCATAGTAACCGGCCTGCACAGGGTATTGGTTTTGATCTGATCCGAGGACGCTACTGGCGGGACACTGACTGGCGACGGCACACTTGTACACAAGCGCGCCCGCTCGCAGCGTTGCGCTGGGAACCGTTCTCAATACGCTACTACCCTCGGCGTCACGCCGTCCTTCATAGTTGGCGAAAAAGAAGAGCCGGTTCTTCATGATCGGGCCGCCGACACTTGCTCCGAATACGTTGCGCAACAACTTAGGGGCTTTGTTGGGCTCGCCGCTGCTGATCTGGGAGGCCTTCAAGAACGGGTCGTTGGCGCTGAAAATCGTGTTGCGGTTGTACTCGTACACCGATCCGTGGAACGCATTGGTGCCGCTCTTGGTCACCAGCGACACCTGCGCTCCACTGGAATATCCGACGTCGGCATTTGAGTTAGCCGTGGTAACCCGGAATTCTTGCAGTGAATCGGGCGGCGCATTCAACACGCTGTTGAACGCATACCCAAAATTCTGGTCGTTGACTCCAATGCCGTCGAGCGTGACGTTCGACTGATCGCTGCGCGTGCCATTCACTGCGCCGCTACGTGTGTCCGTATCCTGGTTGATCTCCGTCCCGAGGTACGCCACGCCCGGCTGCAGGCTCAGAAGGTAAGTGACATTGCGGTCAGCAATAGGCAACTCCGCAATCTGCGCCTGCTCGACCACGTTGCCCAGTGTCGCATCGGTGCGATTGATGAGGGGCGCTTCGCCTTCCACATTCACTTCGGTCGTCCCGCCCGTGACTTGAAGTTTGATGTTGACGGTGGAGGGTAATTTGACAACGAGCGTAATCTTGGTGACCACATAGTTTGCAAAGCCCTTGGCCGCCGCTTCTAGCTTGTAATCCCCCGGAGGCACTTCCAGTAACTGGTACAGTCCTGAGGCATTGCTGGTCGTATTCCGCCGGAACCCGGTAGCGGTTTCGGTCAGCGTGATATCCGCTCCGGCCACCGTCGCGCCCGAGGGGTCAGTCACGCTGCCGTTCAACTGACTGGTTGCTTGCGCCGCCGCCCACTGGCTCAAAAGCGCCAAAGCAGCACACACCACGAGCGATCGCCTCGCTGCTTGCCCAACTCGAATGCCGAATTCGTACCACCGCTCCTGCCTGCCGCTAGCCTGCTGATAGATTCGTGTCATCGCCATAGCCCCCAAAGGCAACGGACCAGAAAGATGTGAGAAGAAACACTCCTTCATTCTTCTCACAGCGCCCGCTGGTGCCTTTTCGATTCCCTGTGCTTGTTCTGGATCGAGCGGATCCGACAGTGCCCGCACCGAGTGGCGCGGATTATACCTGAACACCGGATCAATGATCATGCAGAAAAAATGATCCGTGTGCGGCATTGTTTGTTATGCCACAAAGAACCTTATGGTGCCCCCAGACCATCGGTTATTGAGTCAACGCAACAGGTAGCTTCCCCCCGAAAAGCTACCGCTGATAGCCCAGCCCCGACTCCAGTCGGGGCTTTCAGTCAGCGCTTCCTTCAGACTCAACTATCCTTTGTCGATGAATGGACCTTCAACACTAATCACAAACTCTTTGGGGGCACGTTCCTCGACCTGAAAGTTTTCCCGTGTGTGTAGGTGCCCATCTGGGGTGTCGATTTCAATACGCTTGTCGGTGCTAAAAGCGCGGCCACATTTTGCGGTGCAGGCGAAGATCTTTCAGGACGGCGTAGTGCAGCGCCCATCGACCATTACCGGAGCGAAGTATAAGCAGGTTTCCACCGCCTACTTCAATGCAGTGAACTCCGTAGTCTGCGGACTAGACCATTCTTTTTGCGATAGACATCAGGCATCACAGGGGCTGCGAAGTCGCCGACGCGCGGAGTGAATGACTCTCATCTATAAGGAAGCCAACAAACTCACGAGCAACACCGACAATGCGATCTTCGTCTCTGTCGCGCGAAGGATCTTGTCCACAGCGTCTTCGCCGGGCCAGTAGACGCTACTTTTCGGCCATACGATCTTGCAAGATCCGCAGAAGCTTCGTGCGCGTTGGGATAGACAGGTGATCGTGAAAAAACATCGACACCTTGTCTCCGAGCGTCCGCGTTACCAGGCGTGTGAACAACGGAATAGCCTGCCCTATGGTTGCAGATCGAAACACCTGCTCAAGTTTCCTCGCTCGCGCGCCAAATCCGGCAACGTCATCGGCAGCGTACCGTGGTTGCAACAGGCTAATCAAATAAGAATCAGGAAGAGGCGCACTTTCCTCCTGAGCGGTTGCTCTGTCGGGAGTTGAGGGGAGTTCGGGCGAGTCGGGCCAACGCTGACGACTCTTGGGCGATATCCCATCGGCTAATGACAGCCGACCAATGTCTTGGCGGTATAGCGGACTTTCGGCGACTGTCTGGAACAACGCGCCGATCTCGGACGTGTCTATGTGTTTTCTCATTCCTTCGGTTTTATGTAACTCAAATCTCCTCGCCTGTTGGAGCGCAGCTTTATGGATCTTGCCGGTCGTGGTGTAATTCGGATCCGACAGCAGCAGGTATGTGGCTTCGGCGATGTAAGCAGCCGCCTCGTTGCCCAGTGCAGTAATTGTCACACGCTCCATGTCTTTAATAGCATGCGTGCATTCATGAATTAACATTGCCCGGTCATCAAGGCCCGCGGGGGAATTGGCGCCGTACCGCGTCGCTATCGTATCGGTTGCAGGATCATACGTAGACTTGTTGGGGTCTTTGCCATCCACCACGAGGATCTGCTCGTCTTCGATCAGATCACGGATTGTTTCATACGCCTCGACCCGGATGTGAAAGTCGTCCACAAAAAAATCCATCCTTCGCAGAAGTGGATCGGAAAGGGCTTTGACGACATCGAATTCTCCGAGAGCCATGATGAGTGCTCCCTTCTCCTATGGGTGCCTAAGGTTATTTCTGAAAGGAAACAGTACAGGCTCCCAGAACATTGGCAAGGTCGATCTTGCTCCAGAGGCTGCTCGAACTCGACGTTCAGAAGATGCACAACGGTTACCATCTGATCGGCGGCCACGGCCAGCCGTTACACCTTGTCACAGCTTGCAGCAATTTGCGCGAAGACTAAGGACGCGCCGGAGGGAAGGAAAAACCTTTTTCTGTGCACGAGTTGGCCTGTTCCCGCTGGCATTGTCAAGGTTTTAGACGGAAGGTTTTAGACGGAAGGGGTGACGTACCATTACTGGCCAGTCTCCCAGGAACACGGTAGACGATGAGCACGCGCCAAAGCGCCTGTAAGACCTTCCGTTTCTCGCGTCTGTGCCCGTCGGCTCATTTCCCCAAAAACTTTGTGGAACTATTCTCCCGTTCGCAACGAAGACAATATGAAGGGTCACTGCATCGAACCTGAAGAGAGATGGAAATCCCCCACGAGCTCTCGACCCACTCCGACGCCGAACTCTTGCGACTCGCCGTAGCCGGGGAAGAAGAAGCCTTCTTGCTACTGTATGGAAGGCTGAAGGCCGGGATTTTTCGCTATGCGTTCTATATGACCGGCTCGAAGGTGAACGCGGAGGAAGTCACGCAGGAAGTTTTTATCACTCTGTTGAAGGAATCACACAACTATCGGCAGGAGCGCGGCGATCTCGCCGCCTTCGCCTTTGGCGTCGCTCGCAATTTTGTGCGGAGAATCGCGCGCCGCGAGCGGCCCTACCAGGCGCTCCCAAAAGATACCGCCCTTGCGACCTTGTCTGGCAAACTCATTTCGGAATCGGATGCGCTGCCCACGCAGATGATCCGCACTGAAGTCGCCGAGCGCGTGCAGGCCGCAGTGGCTTCGCTCCCCGATCACTATCGTCAGGTTGTCGTGCTCTGCGATCTCTGTGAATTTTCGTATGCCGAAGCCGCTTCCCGCCTACGTTGCGCGGTAGGAACAATCCGGTCTCGCCTGAGTCGAGCGCATGCTCTTTTGGCGGAAAAATTAAGGCCGCTCCGCAGCCCGCAACCGGAGATTGGAGCAGCTGGCCCGGAGGGATGCCTCATATGACCTGCCACGAACTTCACCTGTATTTTGAGGATCCCTTGCGCATGGATGCCGAGTTCCCCGGTGAGGCCGAGCATCTCGCCCACTGTACCGAATGCGCCCGCTTGGTCGAAGCGCGGCGCGAGCTCGGAGCCGGGCTGCGTCTCGTTCGCGAGTCAGCCCCAGAACCCTCTGAGGCACTCAAGGCCGCTGTTCTCGCGAACTACCGACGACGGATCACTGGCGATCCGACACTTGGGCGGTCGAGGAGACGCAGATTTACGGTAGTCGCCTGGACCACGGCAGCTGCAGTGCTGGCTCTTGCAGGCGCTCTTCTTCTTCATCCCGCGCGGAGACTGGAGACTTCGAACTCAAAGCTGGTGGCTTCGAACTCAAAGATAGAGTCGGCGCAGCGGCCAATCGCGGAAACGGGGACCTCCGAGAAAGGCGCGAACAGAGTTCCTTGGACCAACTCTGCGTTCTCTCCGAAAACGCGACTGCGTTCCGCTCGACAACCCCGACGGGCTCCTAAAGTGGCGACCACCAAGAGCCCAGCTTCCGAAGATTTTCGCAGCTTGATGTACTGTGACGTGCTCAGTTGCGGAGGAGCCATGCAGCTGATCCGTGTGCAATTGCCATCTTCGGCGGCTGCATTCGAGCCGGCTGCAGCGTCGCCCTACGGCGCGATTTATGCGGACGTACTCGTTGGCTCAGACGGGATCGCTCGCGGCATTCGCGTCGTACGGTGAAAACTTTTTGTTGGCAGGAGGAAAAATCCTATGAAGTACCTGAAGCTTACCGCTATCGTCTCAATCGCAATCCTCACGCTCGCCGCAACTGCGGTCGCGCAGGGACAGCAGGAATCCGCCGTAGTCGCGGCATCCGCCACGATGCCTCCCCCTAAAGGCGCCATGTTCGGCATGCACTTGGACGACAACATGGACGTTACTCCGGTCAAAGGCGCGCCGTTCTGCGCCGCCGTTACCACCGAGCACACACAGTCCTTCGCCGACGGAAACCGCATTCACACCGCCGATAATTCAAGTATCTGCCGCGATAGCGAAGGCCGCACTCGCCGCGAAGCCAGCTTGAACCTTCTCGGAGCCGGTCCGCAGGCCTCGGCTCCCAAGTTGATCACGATTCTCGATCCGGTCGCAGGCGTGCGCTACATGCTCGACAGCGAAAACAAAGTTGCCCATAAGATGACTCTTCCGCCGCCCGGGAGCTCTCCTGACCGAGGTCTGCCAAAAGGCGGAGAAATGTTGATTATGCGAAGCGCGGGCGGCGCCGCAGGACAGACGTTTTCCACCAATATGCTGTACAGAAAAGCAGGGCAGGATTCCAACGAACCCGCGCCCGCGACCGAAAATCTTGCCGATCAGACGA
>Ga0307477_10001100_pt1 | contig 24130 bp, 27 predicted proteins | sample atmos_gasesECM2C_FD_203316 | JGI IMG/M metagenome (GOLD analysis project Ga0307477, IMG submission 203316) | Hardwood forest soil microbial communities from Morgan-Monroe State Forest, Indiana, United States - atmos_gasesECM2C_515 | ecosystem: Environmental > Terrestrial > Soil > Temperate...
CGGTCTTCACGCCGCTGGTCACGCCGAACGGCGCGCCGCCTGCCCAGACCATCCCCGCGTCGGCGAAACCTGCAAGCCCGAGCCCCACGTAGCGGGTGCACTGGCCCAGTGACCAGCGCTCCTCGAGCCGGGTGACGCTGCGCGCCGCGCCGACGACGCGTGAGTTGCCGTAGCCCCGCACGCCACCCGGCAGAGCACCGAGCGCAAGTTGGAACGGAATCCGGACGCGCGATCCGCCGGAGAATTCATCGCTGGCGATGACGAGGTGTGCGTCGGAGGGCTTTAGGTACCACGCCAGCCGCCCGCTCGCGACCATCGAATCCCACCGGTCCACGCTTGGATCGTAGCGTGCTTCTCCTTCGAAGCGCACCGCCGCGAAGGACCGCGCGCCTCCGAGCCCTGCGTAGAAGTCCGTGGAGAGAAACGTATCGTTTCCCCGCCCCAGGACAGCGCCAAATTGCACGCCCGTGGCCACATCTTGCACCGCGGCGAGCGCATCGAACCCGCGTACCTCCCGGAACGACAGGATGCGCACACCGCCGACGGCGTTCAGACGCACATTCTGGTAGCGAGCGAGCGGGCCGCCGATAGGGGCGGTCGGGTCGGCGACGAGGCCTGAGTCCGTGATGACCACTGCCTGTGCCGCCGGCGCGACGCTCTCATACGTCAGGAGGCCGCCGAGGAACCCGATCCGCCGCCCGAAGCCGATGCGCAGAACGCTCCCGATGTCCGCGAAACGGCGCACCACGTCGAGCGAGACGACTCCAGTATCCGGCCGGATAAAGGACGTATACGCATTCACGTTGCTGTAGCCGACGTGCCACCCTGTGCGCTGAAGGTCGGTGAGGAAGGCGTGGCCGAACGCGAGCGTCAGCGTACTACCGAGCGGGGCCCGGTTGGCCACGAGCGCGATCGTGTATGGTCGGCCGAATACCTGGTAGTCGACGATCTGCACGCCCCCGCCGGTGCGGTAGGCGAATCCCTGCTGCACATTGCCCGCGACGTACACGGCTTGACCACCCACGTTGCCGTCACCGAGGAGGAGCGCTGCGGGACGCCACCTCCGAAACGGCATTGAGAAGACGGTCGTGATCTCATCGACCGTCTCGACCTCGATGCGCACGCCGCCGAGGGAGTCCGCCACCGCGCGGACGACCACGTCGGCAAGAAACGGCTCAAGGCGGAGAATGCGCTCCGATTCCGCGAGCTGGGTGGCCGAGCAGGGCCGCCCCACACTCACGAGCAGAAAGCGACGGATGATGTCCGCCTTCGTGGTCGTGTGTTCCAAACCCAAGACATGCGCGAGCGGGCGCAGCGTTCGGGGCACCTGAACGAGCGACGGCCGGTGAGTGGTAATGACGATCGCCGAGACCGTCTTCCCCTCACACTGCGCCGCGACGGGTTTCGGTAGCACCACGAGCAGAAGGGCGAGCAACGGACACGGAGCGCAACGCATGCGGACGGTGGCGGTCAGGACTAACATCGCACTGACGCCATGCGGATGGTCAATCCCGCCGAGCCTGCCGGGCGAACGAGATCGAAGGAACAGGGACTACAGGCCGCGCGAGGCGTTGGATCGGCAGCCCAGGTCGCCTCGTTCGCGGACCGCAGACCTCAACCCCGGATGGGCCGTGCGACGGCTCGTGGACGGTCGCCCCCTGCCCCCGCCCTCCTCCTCGGATCACGAGATCGCCACCACATAGGTCGAGATCCGGCACGGTGGGCGCGGGCACCGCACCTTGTCGGGGGTGCACGCCACGCCACCGGTCAGGTCGGCCACAGGACCGCGATCACCGGGGGGAGTGCCGTGTCCCCGTGCGGCACCACCCCGCTGCGACAACGCCAGGACCATCCGTGCACGCGAGGATCGGAAGGGCTAGACGACCCTGCGACCCTGAATGACGCGAATCAAGACCACCACGATTGCAAGCACGAGCAGAATATGAATGAATCCCCCCATCGTGTACGAGGAGACTAAGCCCAGCGCCCAGAGAATGAGCAGGACGACTGCGAGAGTCCACAGCATTGTTGATCCCTTTCCGGTCGCGGCCTTGCGACCGTTCTACGCGTGAGAAGTCGGCGTCGCCCGACGCGGGCCGACACGACCAGTTGTACGCCACTCGCAATGTTCGCCGCGCTCGAGTCGGTCTGGTTGCTGAGGAATCTGCCCGCCCAACCGCGCCGCGCAGACCACGGCATACCGGTGCGGTGCGGTGCGGTGGCATCACCAAGGGAAACCCATCGACCGAGGCGACCACGCTGGTGCAACTGGATGTTGCACGAGTCCGCTCTCGCCGCAATGCCTCGGCGGGATGAAAGCTGAGCTAACTATTCCGGTGTCCTTGGCGACGTCTGCAAGCGCGCGATCAGATGTTTGCTTGGCCACTGGTCGGTTCCCACTCCACACTAGGAGCTAGTTCATCGGGCATCGCGAATACGCGGATGGGCCCGCGGCGCGACTCGTCGCTCACCCCGTTGGGCGATTGTGATCCTCACCACCTGCCGTTAGGGTCGATAAGACCTGGGGCAGCGGCGAGCCCGGAAGTCGGCGGCCTGTGCCGCTAGGTCGTGATTCCCTATCGGGAGCAGAGAGCAGACGAGAACGTCCGTCATCGTCGTTCATACGGTTGTCTCGTCACGTCACTACGCCTCGGAGGTATTTATGGCAAGGGACCTGCAAAAAGTGGAAAAGGAAATCAAAGAACACATCAAGGCTCTGTATAAAGAAGGACAGATGTGGGAACAGACGCTTGCGCGTGCGCAACACACACGAATGGGCAGTCCCCGCCCTCTGCGGCGCCGGGGGAAGTTGGTTGGGGGTCACAAGTAGCCCTCGTCCTGCGGCATCGCGTGGACGGAGGACACCTTTCTTCGATCTACGTTCGCGTCAAGCGGAGCCCTGGAGGCTTCGGTTCAGGGTTGCGCCAAGGGGCACTGCGAGACCGCCGTAGTCGATCGTCGGTTTCGCGTTGCAGAGCACGCAGTACGCAATGCGAAGCCGACGTTTTAACAATCGAATCCCCAAACGGCGGGGGACGCTCTTCTGGCGAGCCCGCCAAGCGACCGCGCTCCGGAGCGCACCTTCCCGTCCGCCATGCGCCTCGGCCGCTGAGACGAGAGTCCATCGCGTCGTCGAGATGAGAAGCTCATGCGGTCCGCCCGAGTCTACCGGCGTATGGGAGGCGTTGACGCCGGCAGCGGCGTCGGTCACCCGAAGGCGGTACGTCATAGGCTCTACATGTCATTGCACCCTTCGATCGATACTTGTCGACGACAATGTGAACTAACGTTTGAGGCGATAGGGTTGTTCTCTCTTCTGTGAAGGACAGCGGCAAACACCATTGATGCCTTGGTGTTCGCCCTCGGGGCCCGGGTCGACACTCTCGTGCTGTATTGCTGGGTGAATCGACCGCCGCTGAAGCCGGCCAGCATGAACGAGGCTTAGCAGCACGCCAGTACCGCCGGCAAACGTGAGAGGAGTGCCAATGAAGCCGAGCACGAGGGATTTGGTGAAGGGCAAGCTCCACGAAATAAGGGGCGAGGTCAAGGAATCAGCCGGGATACTCACGGACGATCGCCAGTTGGAAGCCGAGGGCACGGTCGAGAAGGCACGAGGCCGGGTCGAGCAAAAGATCGCTCAGATCGAGCAGGTCCTCGGGAAGTAGCGGGGCGGTTCCGGGAGACGGGCCTGGCACAGGGCCGAGGCGCCTTGCTCTTCTAGGGTGCACGCGGGACTCGCTTCGGTGCTGAGCGAGACTGCGGAAAAGTGTTTGAGGAATGGGTGGTAGACGGTGGTGTCCGCTATCGATTTGAGACGTCCCGCAATCTACGGACCAAGGAGGCGCTCATATGCGCGTTGACCTTTATACGAAGGCGATTCTCACAGTCATCGCTTTGCTTCTTGGGGTGGTCGCGTTGAAACCAAGCCTTCAGCCCCAGGTCGCCATGGCGGAGGGAACCATGGCGCAGGGAGACTACGGCCATATCCGATTCTCGTACAGCGGCGGTGAGCCCGCGTTCTTCGATACCCACTCTGGCGACGTTTGGATACATGGCAGCGATGGCCACTTTCGCCAGCACTACAAGATCCGTAGCTTCGGTAAGGATCTCGACCGCTAAAGGAATCTGGCCGGACACTCAGGTGCCCGGCCGGTAACTGTCGAACGAAAAACGAGGAGCGGGAGCATGGCAACGTGCTCCCGCTCTGTCCGTTTCTGGCTATGGGATAGAGCATCGTCCGGTCTTTGCCCGCGAACAATGGCAAAACAGGGCGCGACCGGGCGCCGCACGAGCGTCGTAGACGGGAGCCTCGGCGCCACCGGCACAAAGCCGCCTGCTGCTGTTCCAACTTATTTGGTCTCGAACTGGTTATCGTGTCCCGAACCAGGACGGACTCGATGACCAGACGGCCGCAGCTGCGCCAAAACGTGCGACCGCAGGAATTCCCTCAGCTGGTCCTCAGCGGGCCGGTAACAGAACAACCACTCGCAATTCATCAAGCCACTAACGACCGGCGTGCTTGAGACCCACTCTTGCCGGGCTCACACCGCCTGGCGCTATGGTGCCCCCGGCGGTTCTTGGTCGGTGGGAATTCCAACGAGGTAGCGATAAAACGCAACGGCCCGGTTGACCGCGGAAGCTTCGTTTCCCGCGATCAGGCGGTTCGCATTTTGTCCCACGCGTACGATGCTGTAAAAGCGCCAAACGCCATCCGATTCGCGATCGAAAAAGTAGATCGACTGCATGTCACCGGGGTGAAAGACAGGTAGGAAGAGATAGCGCATCGTGCTGACATTCTCGACGTCGACGACGAGCCGGTCCGCCGAAGCCTCGGCAATGTGCATTCGGTACATGGCCTTGCCCGAGAGATTGTCCACCTGTTCAAAATAGAGTACGCTGCCTTTGTTCATCTCATCGGATGTGAAGTCTGCACGACGTTGCGCACCTTGCACATCGGTCACCGCGTAGGCGTCCACAATCAAGGTTTGCCACCGCTTGTGCGTGGTCGACCAGTACCGCATCCCCGCGAGCTCCGTAATTGCCCCGAGGTGGCGAAGCAGGCCCTCAACCTCCGCAGCATACCGAAAGCGCGCGACTGTGGTCACTAACGTAGTAAAGCCTACGGCAACCCAACCGGTGCAAGCGGGCGGTATCCAGTCGGAGCCGAAATCAGACCTCGTCCATGACTTCACGGTGGCCACATCCTCCAGCCGAGGATAGGAGGGAATGGGTTCTCCTCCGCATGGCGGCTGGGGCCCTGACTGGGGCTCAACCACCAGGCGCACCGCCTGTAGCTGTGGGCGAGAAAGCAGCACGCGATATACCGCCTGAGCTGGGCGGTCGGTGGGGCAGACCGAGAGAAGCATCGCCACAGGCAGTGCAGCCGAGAGCGGGGACAGACTATAGCGAGCGCGCATGAGGATCATGGCTCCGACGTCCAAATGTAGCAGGTAGGGGTCTCCCGGCTGGATCGGCATATATCTCCCGCAGACGGGCACACCTGCATTCGAGCGCCTCGGTCGCGGATGCCACCTTCAAGCACGGCACCGGTTCCGGATGGAGTGCCCGTGCCCCTCGCCCAAGGAACTTCCCCCCTCTCTCCAAGGGAGGATCTGTCAGCCGACGCCGCGGCACAGCGGGGGTTCAACGCAATCGCCGAGTTGACGCTCGACCCCAGCGAGAATCCCCGTCACGTGGGGAGGCAGCCAGACGGGCTGATCGACCAGGCGGCTCGGTACACACAGGGCCCTGGGTTCGCTCCCATGCGCCCATCGCCGAAACCACGAATCCTCCGGCACGTCAGCTGTGGCGATTTCTCGCTTCGCACTATCGCGTCCGGCGAACAGGGAGGGCATCGGCGGAACACGGGCGCCCATGCCCGCTTGGAGCGACGCTAGTGGGCATTGGGTGGGGCGGGGGGTTGCAGAGCCACACCTCGCCGGCGCGCGACCTCAATCCCAGAGACACAGGCCGAGAGCCAGAGTACGCCGGCCGCGTACCCACCAAGGACGTCGCTAAAGTAGTGCACCCCGAGGTAGAGCCGACTGAGCCCGATGGCCCCGATGAGCAGCGCGGCACCGAGGACAACCGAGATCCGCACGCTGCGACGATGCGTCCACAGAACCACGAGCAGGTAAGCGAGCATGCCGTAGCCGATCAGTGAGCCCATCGCGTGGCCGCTCGGGAAGCTCCAGCTGGGGTGCGGGAGGAAGGCGGCGGCATGGGGCGGCCGCGGGCGTCGGATAATCACCTTGAGCATTTGATCGAGCAAGCCGCCACCGGCGAACGCGGCGACCCACCCGCCAAGGACAATCCACTGGCGCTGAAGCGCGAGGATGAAGGCCACCCCGAGCGCCAAGATGGTCATCGCCGCCGCCGAGCCGAGGAGGCTGATCGCATTGAAGACTGCGTATCCGGCAGGGGTGGCATGGGCGCGCCCCCAGTCGAGAAGGGTCGCGTCAAACTGCGTGAGGGAGTCGTGGTGGATGACGTCCTCCGTGACCCCGCCAAAAAGCCACAGCCCCGCGACGCTGATTGCCAACCCTATCGTCAGATGGAGCCCTAAGTATTGCCCGCGTGCAAAGCGGGCGGCGACGAGGGTCCAAGCGCGTGGGTGGCGCACCTTGAGCCGTTGGAGCGCAGGCGTCCTGATGACACGCTGCCAGACAAGCTCCGTGCGCGCCACCAACCTGGTGCGCGCCGCCACAAACCAGCGCCCCGCGACCACGAGACCGACGACCAGGGTCACGACGAGAGTGCCCACCCAGGTCGCGGGACCGACGTAGTGTGCAAGCTGCCGTAGGTGCCCACCGAAGACGAAGCCAAGCGAACGGAATTCCGCCGACCAGCATGCCGCACAGAGGGCGTCAGAGAGCATGAACGGGCGGTACGGCATCCAGGCCGTCCCGGCAAGAACGGCGGCCCAGGGTCCGGAGGAGCGCGACGAAGCGACCCATGAAGACGGCCTTGGGGCCGTGCCGCGCCCAAAAACAGGCGCGCCCGTTCGAGATGCGATTCTTTGAGGTGAAAGACGGGCCCATGGCGCCGTAGCAATCCCGTGCTGCCGTTCCGTCCAATCCAATTGCCGCGCTATCGCCCATGACTGCCGCGGTGACCGGCGTCGCCACGGCGGCGGAGATCGAGAGCCGCCCCAGTGCTGCGAAGGCCCCGGCTCTGACGAGGGCCACCTCGCCCCGGGAGCGGGACCCCAAGACTCTCCAGGCCAACCAGGAAGACCACAACGACGTAGCCGCAGGAGGCGCCGAGGCTCCCTAGGGGTTCTAACATGGCGTAAAGCTCGACCTGAATCGCCCCAGTGCCTAGTCGCGACGGCCACGTGCCGCGCGGCCTCAAGGGTTCCCCCCTCGTACGACCGGTCTTCCCCGATTTCTATCTTTCAAGGACTAATTCTTTCGGGTGATCGATTCAGATGGTTTATCGCCCGTCGGTTGTGGGTCGCTCTCATCTCGTGGTGCGATAGCCGCCCGAAGGCGTCCGACGTATAACTCGTCCTAAGCATCTCGCTGCTGCGCTAGTAAGGGACCGCGGCCGAGAGCATTTCGTCCTGCGGCTGAGGTATCGGTCGGAATCGAGCTCGCCACCCAGATGGGGGAAACATGAAACGGCTCATGGGATTCTTGGCAGTCGCCCTGATGCTCCCGGTCGTCGCCGTGGCCCAAGGGGGCGGCGGCGCACCGCAGCACGGTCAACAGGCACCTGAGGGTAAGAAAGCATCACAGGGCCAGAAAGCACCGCAGGGTCAAAAGGCGCCGCAGCACGCGCAACAGCCACAGCGTAGCGCCGATCGAGGCGTCGGCAATGGTCACATTCCTGCACGCGGTCCAGCTCCCGTTCGTACGCCGCGCGCGGCGCCGCCCGCTCACGGAGCCGAACCGGCCGCGCGGCCTCCGGCGGCGGAGAGCTACCGCGATCAGCCGAGCCATCCGGCCGCCCCGCACGTCCATGCCGAGACTGACACCTGGGTGGGACACGCGGCTGCACCCAACGACACCCACCTACACCTCGACACCCCCTGGGCGCACGGACGCTTCTCTGGCACTATCGGCCCGCAGCACGTATGGCGCCTTCAGGGCGGGGACCACAATCGGTTCAACGTCGGCGGCTTCTTCTTCCAGGTGGCCCCCTACGAGGACAGCTACTCTAACGACTGGCTGTGGGACTCCGACGATATCGTCATCTATGCCGATCCGGACCACGACGGCTGGTACCTTGCGTACAACGTCCGCCTGGGTACCTACGTCCATGTCATGTACCTCGGAAGTTAGGAGTGTGTGAGCCCGTCGTACGGACCTCGACTGCTGGAGAGCCCGGTAATTGGTGCTGGTCTGCAGTCACATTCTAGCCCGATGCAGCGACCCCAGCGATTCCGTGCAACCCGAAGTCGGCGATGACACCTACCCCACACAAGGATCTAGCCCCTCACCTTCCGGCATCGAGCCACAGCGACATCCGTCGCTCATCCCTTCGCGCGATGGTGACGCGGACCACCCAGCGTTAGACTCGGTGAGGGGGCAAGTGAACCAGTGTTTTTTGCCGTCTCTGTCGCGTCCCCGGCGACTACCTCGGAAGGATAGCTCATGAATGGACGATCGATTACCGCCGGTGTCTTGGCGTTCGCGCTCCTCGCCGTGTGTGGCGGAGTGGCCCTCGCACAAGACGGCGGACAAGACCGTGGGCAAGGAAAAGGCAAGGACCACGGAAAGAATAGCGCCGAATTTAATCGCGCGCAGCACACCACGTTCAATGATCAGGACCGTCAGGCCACGCGCGACTGGTACCAGCAGAACCAGAGTCGCGCCGGGGCGGGATGGAGACAGCGGGATCGCCTGTCGCCCGACATGGAAGGCCGCCTGCGCCCGGGCCAGCGGCTCGACCCCAGGCTGCGCCGCCAGATGCACTCGCTACCTTCGGACCTGTCGCGGCGCTACGGGCCCGCCCCGCGCAACTACCGGTATGGGATTATCGGCGGAAACGTCGTCATGCTTGACAACAACGATCAGGTGCATGACGTGTTCCACATCGACCTTCAGATCCGATAGCCGCGATGAGGCCCTCGGGCGGGACGCCCGAGGGCCGTTTTTGTTTCTGAGAACACTTGGGGAGGTCAGCAGGCATAGGCCTCATAGGCCCTCCGACAGGCGGGCGCGGAGCGACTCCTGCGAGAGTCAGGCCGGGCGCGCGCCCAACGCACGTTGACACCCACCAGCGCTCGGTCGTGCGAGGAGAATGCTGTCGCGCCCATCGCGCAGCGCCCCCGACCGCTCGAGCGGCCTCTACAGGTACGGCTGGGCCAGCCACGCGATGCCGTCGCGCACCTTGGCGGGGAAACGCCGTCGTTCGAGCTCGGCGACGGTGACGAGTCTAGCGCCGGCGATCTTGGCATCGAACACCTTTCCAAGCTGCACGGCCAGTTCGGTCGAATAACACTCGATGCCGTACTCGAAGTTGAGACGTAGGCTGCGGGGGTCCCAGTTCGCCGAGCCAATCAGAGACCACCCGCCATCCACCAGGAAGAGTTTTGAGTGGTCGAAGGGAGATGGCGACAGGTACACGCGGCAGCCCCACAGGACGATCTGCCAGAGCTGGGCGGCGGCGGCCCACTGAACAAGGCGCAGATTCCCGTGTTCGGGCAACACGACTTCGACTTGGACCCCACGCAGGGCCGCTACTCGCAACGCATCGATCAACGGAGCATCAGGGAGGAAATACGGCGTAGCGACCCGGATGGATCGGGTGGCTTGGGAGAGTGCGCCGAGGAAGGTCAGGAGGAGCGTCTCGAAGTCTTCGTCCGGGCCGTCCCGGATGCCCCGGGCGAGCATCCCGCCGACGGGCTCGAGGGGAGGAAACCAGGCAGGCCCCGCGAGTTCCTCCCGGGTGGTGAACCTCCAGTCGAACGCCACGGCGCTCATCAGCTGACCGACGACAGGCCCGCGGATACGGAAGTGGAGGTCCTGAATCGGCGCAGGTGCCTCGAGCGCCAGCAGGCAGCCATCCTGGATGTTGAGCCCGCCGCAGAACCCAACCATGCCGTCCACCACCATGAGTTTGCGATGGTTGCGGAGGTTGAAATACGGCTGGGGCCATGGAATGAAGGGGGGCAGGAAGCGCGCGACCGTGATGCCACCCGCGCGCAACGCCCCCACGATCGGAGGACGGCTGTAGCGGGCGCCTACGCCGTCGATCAGCACCCGTACGACCACGCCTCGCCGGACCGCGCAAGCGAGCGCCTCAACAAACTGGTCGGCGACGTGTCCGCGGTCGAAGATATACGTGGTGAGCGCGATACTGCGGGTCGCCGCATTAATCGCGGCGAGCATGGCGGGATAGGCTTCGTCGCCGTTCAGGAGTAGCTCCACCGTATTGCCGGCGAGAAGGGGCGCATCGGTCGTTGCACCCACGAGGGTGGCCAGCGGGCGGGTGGCTGGTGGCACCCCCTCTGGGAGCGCGGTCTCGTCTCTGGGTAGCACGACTGGGCCCGGCGGGCCCGTCCACGGGAGGATCCGGCCCCTGCGCATGCGCCCCGCTTGACGACGAATTCGGTTGATCCCGAACAGGGCGTAGAGGACCGCTCCGAGCACTGGAGTGAGCCAGACCAGCCCTGCCCAGCCGATCGCAGCACGGACGTCCGCTTTGGTCAGCACGATGTGGGAGGTCACGCCAAGGGCAAGCAGGGCGTGGGCCGCCAGAAGAAGGACGCAGATGGCCCAGGGCGCCATTTGGGTCACAAGTTGCGGGGGACGCGTGCTCGGTCGGTTGGTGGCTTCATGGCACGTGCATCTTCATCGCCGAACTCCGTATCGCGTGCGCAAGCGGCCCGTCCATGGCTTTGGCGAGGGTCTCCGTGCTGTGGCGCCGCGCGCGGATGGCGGTGGGAAGAACGTTGATCGATCCAACCTGTGGTGCCTCACAGCGTCAAACAATGACCAAGAACGACAGAGTTGGTACGATGGTCACCGCACAATAACGCGCTGCTAGGGCGCCCAGTGGACGTGATCCCGCTGCGAAACCCGCCCGGCCCTTGGCGAGCCCGGGTCCTAAGTCTCGTTCCATTCTCTTCAACGATACCGGCCGGCAGGAAATCGGACCACTGTCTGTGAACGAAGATCAGCCGTGAGGCAGCAACGACTGCGGCCGGCGACGACGTCAGGCGTGCGGCGATTCAGCATCAGGTGGATACACTGGCCGAGGAGTGGCGGGGTGCGAGACCTCCCGAAGCCACGGTGTAGCCTGCTGGACTTACGGACGAGCTCGCGCGCCGCGCACAAGCACCGCGCAACCCGCTAAGGACTGTGGCCACGGGCAAGAAAAAGCCGTCCCCCATGGACGGCCTCTCCTTCCTGCTCTGCGTTATGCACCCGCATTGCCCCGCGGAGCGGAGCAGGTCTTCGTCGTGCTCCTACTTTTCTACAACCGTGTTACCAGCCAACGTGACCGCGGTCTGTGCCAACAGCCTGCCGTTCGCCGATGCGCCCGTCTCCAGCGTGATCGACGTTTGCGAGAGGATTTCACCCTCCATGTGCGCGGTCGTTCCGATGTCCACAACCCCAAAGACCTGCCAGACGACGTTCTTCGCCTGTGCGCCACCGGTCAGGATGACTTTGGTAGCGGAGGCCTGGGTAAGACCGCCTGCGATCTGGAAGATCCAGGTGTCGTTCGCGCCGCCTGTGAGCGTGACATTCGTGGGGATCGTCACCGTGTTGGACCACTTGTAGAGGCCCGCGGGGAGCGTCAGCCCACCAATATTTCCAGAAGCCAGCTCAGTGTGATCGGGCGTCGGTCGTCCGGCGGCATCGACATATGCGGTTTGCATGGCGCCGATCGCCGTGGTCAGGTTCGATGGAGTTGGAACTGCATAGTCGGATGCATAGACGTTCCCAGTCACCTGGGCCGACGTGGAGAATGCCCCGTTTGCGGGAAGGTTGAGTGTCAAACCCGTTATGAAACTCGCCGCGGCCGGACTCAAACCAATGTCCCCGGTGATCGCCGAGGTCGGAACGTTTGAGGCTGCGGATTTGGCGAGAATCACATAGTTACCGGCCGGTCCGAGAACCACTGGTGACGGACCATAGCCTCCCCCCGTCCCTGAACCTGCGCCGGGCGAGGTCGGAGAAAGGCCTGTCGGGGCGGCCGCCGGGTTGTTATTGCTGCTACATCCGGCAGCGACCGCGACGATTAGCAAAGCCGGTAGCCACAGGCCTCGCGTCGAATGATCTTGAAGTCTCTTCATTTGCTGCTCCTTTACATCTGCTTATCGAGACTGCGTGAACCTACAAACGGCTCGGGAACCCTGTCTCTGATCGCGGTTCCCTCCTGATCACAAGTTGTCCGCGCGTACGGCGAACGCACATCCCTCGGCAGGACGAAAAGTGACTTAGCCATTCGTGGGAGCACACGGCATGCGCAGGGTGCCGGACTAGCTAGCTACTTCGGACAGGCAGGAGGGCGGGCAACTCAAATGACCTGTTGCCCGCCCGCACTCCGCTTCTCTTCGCTTCAGCGACCGCACCTCCGACTACTTCACCACGAGCAGCACCACGATCACGCCGATGAGCACAAGCGCCAGGGTCGAGAAGACGAAGGTGTGATTATCCCCTCCGCTGGCCAGCAACGAGCGTCCGGTCGCGGTGCTCGCTGCCACCCTCGGCTCGAAGGGCGCCCATTCAGGGTTGAGGCGGGGTCCTGGCAACGACGTGCCTGGGGACGTCGCCTGAGCGGCGTTTCCCTCGGTCCCTCGCCCGAGCCCGGCCTGCTGGGCCGCGAGCGTCGGCAGACCGGCGGTGCAAAAGACAGTGATCACAATCCTTGCAGCGCGATCGGCACTACTCCACCGACGGATCATACGACCTCCCGAGATAGTGAAGCGCGGGTCATCCTTACTGCGTCGGCGACGCCAGGTACACGTCGTCGTGGGAGGCGATCAGTAGTTGGAACTGATCGCGTCGGTTCTGCGCGTCAGCGGCCTCCCCGGGGCCCTCGATTAGCAACTCTCCTTTGCCACGGGTTGCGATCTCGATCCGGGTCGGGGCGATGCCCAGCGCGACCAAATGGTTCTTCGCCGTCTCGGCGCGCCGCGTGCCGAGCGCAAGGTTGTACGCGATAGTGCCAGGCTCGCTCGTATACCCCACGATGACGATCCGCAACCCCGGGTTGGCCCGGAAGATGGCGACCTTGTCATCGAGGATCGCCAGCGCCGAGTCGCTGAGGTCCGCTTGGTCGTTGGCAAAGTGGATCAGCGCCTGCATCGTCGTGAGCGCGGCAGCCGACGACGCCACTGCCTGCTTCACGTCACCGGGCTCCTTGGCCGGGGCACGTGAACACGCCATCAGGTCCAGCGCGAGGATTCCCGCAACCACGATTCTCGACATATCGTCCTCCCTCCTTCTCGTCCCGGAGCCGTAACCCCTAGCTCCCAGCGACTTAACCTTGATGAACCAGCAGCGAGCTGAGTTTCGCCGCCCGCGCACCGTCAAACTGCTTCCGGGCGCCGCGGCCGACCATCCCTCGCCGGGATGGAAACCGACTTAGCAATTGTGGGCTGGCGCGCCGATGCGCGGTGAGTCGACCGAGCTAGCCACTTGGAACGGAGCGGCGATCCAGCTTCCGCGGGCTCCCCTGCCGTTGCCCCCGGCGCTTCTTCCGCGCCTGTGTCGCCTCTTTCGAATCAGACGTGCTCGACCCGAGGCCTTGGAGCGTTTGCCCGATGACAAGCAACGAGGCAAGCACCACGCACACGGCCGATATGAGTCGTCTGCCGTTCATGGGAGTCCTCCGGTTGGTCGCTCAGCCGTGAACCCCTCTGGTAAGCCAAACAGGATCCACGCCCCCGCCACCACTAGGTTGTCCGTCGCCCGGTGGACCGCCCGGGTCAATTCGACGGTCGACCTCACCGGGTACATACGGTCCCGGACCGTCACGGACGTCACGTCGAGCGCGATCTTCGCCTCATCCGCCCAGCTCTGATCGAGAGCCACTCCCCGGCGACCGATCGTAAGTGCCACAGGGGACCCTGCCGGAATCACCACCCAGCGGTGGGCATTCCTCACGTCGGCGTTCACCGCGGCCACGAGCGTTTCGCCGGGCCTTCGGCGACGCCACGAGGGCGAGTCTTGAATCGTCGCCTCGATTAATGTCCCCACGACCAGGGTCCGGTCCAGCGCCCGACTGCCAAGCTGCAACCGATCGGCGTCACGGGCGTCGGGGTCTCGTGCCGCGGCACTTGCACACGCCACGAGCCCAAGCCCGACAATCCCCGCAAGCAACGTTCTCGTCATTCGTCCTCCGTCCCGGTGCGTTTACGGAACCTGGTACCGAGGACGGCGGGCGACCATCGCTCGTCGGGACAGAAGACGACTTAGCAACTGTGGGTCCGCGCGCGAGTCTCCGCTGGGCCAAACGAACTAGTTCTTGGGGTCGGGTGACGTGGGACGCAAAGCGCGCCCGGGCCGGAGCGATGGGACCGGCGACGCTCCCAGCCCATCGAGGAAGCAGTCTCGACCGGCACTCATAGGCACGCGAACGCGGCGGCACGCCGCGACTTCCGTCCTTGCGAGCTACCCCGCAAATCGCTCGTCCGGCCGATATCGCCGACCTGGGGGGCCCGGTAGGTTCACCGCGTGCTCCGGGATCCTGTGCGGAGCCCCTCGGCCCTCACCCCGCCGACAGCTTCGACGCGAGGGTGGTCGCCATCGGAGCCCCGTTCGGTGCTCTCGGCACTCGGAGATCGTATGAAGGTGCCCGCGCAGGGTACGACCGTTGTTCGCTTCGAGATCGCCCCGCGCTCAATCGCGTGGATCCTGGCGACCGTTGTCGGCGTGTGGTTGTTGGTGCAGCTCCGGGTGGTCGCGCTGCTGCTGGTGGTGTCCCTCGTCTTCGCCGGCACCCTCAACCCGCTGGTCGAGTGGATGGAGCGGCGCAGGGTAAAGCGCGGCTACGGGCTCACGCTGCTCTTCGTCGCACTGCTCCTCCTCACGTCCCTGCTGATTTTCCTGACCGTGCCACCGCTCATTGAGCAGCTGACCCAGATCGTGCGCGACGCGCCGCGCCATCGCGAGCAATTGATCGCCCTGCTCCAGCAGCGCGACGTCACGGCCCCACTCGCCCGTGCCCTACAGAATGCGGGTCTGGAGCAGCTGTTCACCCGTATCGAGAGCGCTCTGGTCGGCTACTCACCCCGGGCCCTGACGTCGCTCGGATGGGCCGCGACCGCCTTGTTCCTGTCATTTTATCTCCTCGCCGACGGCAAGCGCACGCAGGGTGCGCTCTACGCTCTCGTGCCGCGCGCCTACCACATGCGGCTGGCGCGGATCCTCCAGAACCTGGAGGCGATCGTCGGCGGCTACATGCGTGGCCAGATCATTACCTCCGCGGCGCTCGGCGTGTTCACCTATCTGCTCCTGGTCTTCTTGAACGTCCCCAATGCGCTGTCCCTCGGGTTGTTCGCGACGCTGGCGGACGTGATCCCGTTCATCGGCGGGTTGCTGGCCAGTGCCCCCGCCGTGCTCTCCGCGCTTTCCCGGGGCCTGCCCGTTGGCATCGTGGTGCTGGTCGCCCTGTTCGTCTATCAGGAGGTCGAGAATCGGGTCCTGGTTCCGTGGGTCTACGGGCGTGCACTGCGGCTTTCACCGACGACCCTCGTCCTCGCGCTGTTCGCCGGCGGCACCTTGCTCGGCATGCTTGGGACGCTACTGGCCCTGCCGATCGCGGCAGGGCTGCAGATGATGCTGGAGGAGCTGCGGGTGGACATGCCAGGTGACGATCGCACTGATCGACTAGCCCTCGCCCGAGACGCGAAGACCGAGGCCACCTATGAGCGCATGAGCGCCGGCGCGACGGCCCCGGAAGCGGGACAGATCGCGAGGAACCTCGCGCACGACATCCGTGATGCGGTCGCCGTCGGTGCGGCGACGGAATCAGAGGGAATCGCGCCATGAACGCCCCGCTACTCGCCCCACCTGCCGTGACCAGTCCCACCCTGGAGGCACTCACGGAGCTGAAAATGGGAGCCCTCCAGGACGCAATTCTCACGAGCGCGAACTTCTCGATCATCGCCACCGACGAAAAGGGGGTCATTCAACTTTTCAATATCGGGGCCGAGACCATGTTGGGGTACGCGGCCGTCGAAGTGGTGAACAAGATCACGCCGGCCGACATTCACGATCCGCAGGAAGTGATCGAGCGCGCGCAAGCCTTGAGCCGGGAGCTTGCGACTACGATTGCGCCGGGCTTCGAGGCCTTGGCCTTCAAGGCCTCGCGCGGGATCGAAGACAAGTATGAATTGACTTATATCCGTAAGGATGGAAGCCGCTTTCCCGCCATCGTGTCGGTCACGGCGCTGCGCAATGCGGAAGCGGGCATCATCGGATATCTGCTGATTGGGACCGACAACTCCGCTCGCAAGCAGGTCGAAGAGAAGCTGCGGTGGACCGAGGAAGGGTTCCGGTTGATGGTGGAGAGCGTGACCGACTGCGCCATCGTTATGCTCGATTCAGGGGGTCGAGTGGTAAGCTGGAATAGCGGCGCGCAGCGGATCAAGGGCTACTCCGCCGACGAGATCGTGGGCCAGCATTTCTCGCGGTTCTATCCGCCTCAAGATATCGCGCGCGGCGCGCCGCAGCACGACCTGGACGCGGCGGCCGCTGGGGGACGATTCGAGGTCGAGGGTTGGCGCGTGCGCAAGGATGGATCCACGTTCTGGGCGAACGTGGTCTTCACGGCCATTCGCGATCCGGCGGGCAATGCCCGCGGGTTCGCCAAGCTAACCCGCGACCTGACCGAGCGCCGGCAGGTCGAGGAAACGTTGACCAAGGCCAAGGGCGCCGCGGAAAAGGCCAACCAGGCGAAATCGGAGTTCCTGTCAAGCATGAGCCACGAGCTGCGCTCCCCGCTCAACGCGATCCTCGGTTTTGCCCAGCTGATGGAGTCCGACGCCACGCCAGCGACGCCCTCCCAGAAGGCGAGCATCGACCAGATTCTGCGCGCCGGATGGTATTTGCTCGAGCTGATCAACGAGATTCTCGACCTGGCGCAGATCGAGTCCGGGAAGCTGTCGCTGTCGGTCGAGCCGGCGTCGCTGGCCGACGTCATTCTCGAATGCCAGGCCATGATCGAACCGCAGGCGCAAGGCCGGAAAATCCGCATGACCTTCCCGCAGTTCGACGTCCCGTGCTTTGTCCAGGCCGATCGCATGCGGTTGAAGCAGGTGCTCATCAACTTGCTTTCGAACGCGATCAAATACAACCAAATGGGGGGAACGGTCGTCGTGGACTGCGTCGCCAGCACCGCGGGACGGGTTCGCATCAACGTGAGGGACACCGGCGCCGGATTGCCATCGGAGAAGGTCGCGCAGCTGTTCCAGCCGTTCAACCGTCTCGGACAAGAGCACGGCGCCGAGCAAGGCACGGGCATCGGCCTCGTGATGAGTAAGCGACTGGTCGAGCTGATGGGTGGTGTGCTCGGCGTGGACAGCACCGTCGGGGTGGGCAGCGTCTTCTGGTGCGAGCTAGGCGTGGCTGCGGCCCCGGCGCTCGAACTGGCACCAGCCCAACCCGCGGCCGTCGTCCAAGCGCCGCTCCAACCCGGCGCGCCCCTGCGCACACTGCTCTATGTCGAGGACAACCCGGCGAACTTGAAGCTGGTCGAACAGCTCATCGCGCGTCGACCCGGCATGCGCCTCGTGACCGCGGTGGATGGCAATATGGGTATTCAGCTGGCGCGCGCCAACCAGCCGGACGTGATCCTGATGGACATCAATCTGCCCGGCATCAGCGGTCTCGACGCCTTGAGAATCCTACGCGACGACCCGGCGACCGCGCACATCCCCGTTGTCGCGCTCAGCGCCAATGCGATGCCCCGCGACATTGCGAAGGGCCTCGAGGCAGGATTCTTCTCGTATCTCACTAAGCCGATCAAGGTCAAGGAGTTCATGGAGGCTTTGGACACCGCGCTGGAGTCCGTGCCGGCCCATGCTTGAGACCTCCGACATCCTCAAGGCTCGGGTCTTGGTCGTCGACGATCAGCAAGCCAACGTCCTGCTCCTCGAGCGCCTGCTGGTCGGCGCGGGGTACCAGTCCGTCACGTCCACGCTGGATCCGCACGCGGTGTGTGAGCTGCACGGGAAGAACCGGTACGACCTGATCGTGCTTGATCTCCAGATGCCCGGCATGGACGGATTCCAGGTCATGGAACAGCTGAAGCAGATCGAGACGGACGGTTACCTACCGGTGCTGGTGATCACGGCCCAGCCGGATCACAAGCTCCGCGCGCTCCGGGCAGGGGCGAGAGATTTCATCAGCAAGCCGTTCGATGTGGCTGAGGTGTTGATGCGCGTCCACAACATGCTCGAGGTCCGCCTGTTGCACGTCGAGATCCACCGCAAGAATGACGAGCTCCAGAAGATGTTCGATCAAGTCGTGGCGGAGCGGAAGACGTCGGAGCGGCTAGCACTCCACGTGCCGCCTGATTCCATTGCCGCGCGGTTGCACGTCCGCCCGGACGGCACGGCGGACAGCTTTGCAGACGTGAGCGTGTTGATCGCGGACATCGTGGGATTCACCGAGCTGACGCCGGCCGTGAGCCACGAGCGACTGGGACTCCTCCTCGAGGAGATCTTCGGCATCTTCGACGGCCTCGCGAAGGAGGGCGGCGTCAAGAAGATCAAGACCCTTGGGAATTCGTACATGGCCGCTGCCGGCGTGCCCGTCCGATCGGGCGATCATGCAGCGCGGGCGGCGCACCTGTCGCTCGACATGGTCGACGCCCTGGACCGCCTTAGTGAGCGTACCGGATACTCGCTGCAGGTCCGCATCGGCATCGCCAGCGGAGCCGTGGTGGCCACCGTCATCGGCAAGCACATGTACCTCTACGATGTGTGGGGTGAGGCCGTAAACACGGCCAGCCGAATGGAATCCCACGGCGTGGCCGGCCGCGTGCAGGTGTCCGAAGGCACTCGGCGGCTGCTGAGCGAACAGTTCCTGCTCGAGGAGCGCGGTGCGCTCGAGGTTGGGGGCGGGAGCGAGATGAAGACGTGGTTCGTGGTCGGGCGGAATGGCGCATCACACTAGAAGCCATCTCGCAACCGTGCATGGCGGTCCTTTCAGTGAGCCCAGAGGCGCGGCATGAGCAAGCGCAGTCGACGGTTATTGATCGGGGCGGGGATCCTTGCGGCGGCATTTCTTGTCCTTGTCGCGTGCGTTGCGCTGTTTGTTCACGTTGATCGTTACAAATCCTCGATCGAATCGGCGGTTTCCGAAACACTCGGCATGGAGTTCAAGGTCCGGGGCAAGGTCTCGCTTGGGCTTTTGCCGCGCCCTCGACTGACGTTGGCGGATATTCACCTGTCCAAAGGAAAAACGGACATCCTCTGGGCAGATGACCTTCAAGCTTCACTGCGCTGGATCCCGTTCCTTCTGCACCAGACGCTCTCGATTGACGGGATTTCGCTCGAGCACCCGACGATCAGGATCGAGCAGAGCCCTCAGACCAGCCGGACCAGCCAGACCAGCCACGGACAGGTGTCTGACCAAGACACCACCTCTCGGCCTGGCACGATGAGCCGCATTTCCGTTCTCCGTGGCGATGTCACGTATGTCGATCGCACGTCGGGCAGGAGCGTGCTGGCTGGGAACCTGGACCTCAGGCTAACGGATATCTCATGGCATCACAGTACTGCGCTCCAACCCCTCACCCTGCTGAAGTCGCTTGGCTTCCACGGAACCCTGCACGTGGCCACCCTGCAACTAGGAACGTTCAAGGCCTCTGACCTGAGTTGCGGGATTAAGAACGAGGCCGGGCTGCTGCAACTTGATCCCACCGCAATCGTTCTCTTTGGCGGGACCTCTCGTGGTAGCCTGACCCTTGATTTGACAGGATCGTCGCCGCGGATACGACTCGTCCAGGCAGCATCTCAGATCGATCTCACTCAGGTCTTTCCAGTACGGATCTTCTCGGGAACGGCCCAGGCGTCGCTCGATGTCGAAGGCACGGGAAGCGATCAGCAGGCAATCACGAAGACCCTGAAGGGGCGGGCGGCCTTTCGGAGCGAGCACATCACCATCAATTCCCTGAATATCGATGGACTGATCGCAGACTATAACAGAACGCAGAATTTCAGCCTCATTGACCTGGGAGCGCTCGTCATCGCCGGCCCCTTCGCGCCGCTAGTGACCAAAGGTGTCGATTTTTCAAGACTCGCGGTCTTCGGACGCATGGGCAATGGAAAGAGCGAAATCCGAAGAGTGGTCTCTGACTGGACCATTGTGGACGGAATCGCCCAAACGAAAGATGTGGCCTTCACGACACCGAAGAACGCGGTTGCGTTTCGAGGAGACTTCGACTTCGTTAATGGACGCTATGTCCACTTCTTCGTGGCGACGGTCGATCAACAAGGTTGCGCCCAAGTCAAACGCGAGGTCTCGGGCCCCCTTGGGCACCCGCATGTGGAAGGACCTGGCTCCGCGAGCCTCGGACCGTTCAAAACGGCGTTTCAGAACACAAAGAAACTCTTCCAATCCCAGAAGTGTGACCTGTTCTATTCGGGTTCTGCGATCCAGTAGCCGATCCCGGAACATCGGACGGAGCGCACAATGAAGGACCAGGCGGCACAACGCCTCTCCAGGCGCGGATCGGCACGATTGCCGTCGGTGCTCTTCGCCCTCGTGTCCTTGCTTACGGGGTGCAGCCTGATCGCGCGCCAGGCGACGATCGCGTACATCGCCGTCAATGCCGAATTCGCCCCGAAGCAGGTCGAAATAGAGATCAACAAGTCCTTCATCGAGGCATATAAGAATCGCGTCGCCATGCACGTGACCTTCACCGTGGACAAGGCGATGGGCGCACCGCTCCCGGCGGTGCTTGACGGCGATCTGCATGTTGCGGGACGGGCTCCCCAAGTCGCTCTTCCCATCGTCGCAGAGATCGCAAACGCCGACGACGAGCAGGCCGCGATGGCTCTGGTCCACGCCGCCGTAGGTACCCGGAGACCACTGAAGGTGTCCGGCGTATGGAGGATCTGGCCGGAACACGCGGGGAGCGCGGAGGAGACGCAGGGGAGGTCACTCCCTGCATTCGTGAGCTACAAGCCCGACCACGTCTTCGAGATTCACCCCGTCACCATGATCGGCGGGGTCGCGCTGCATGGTTTCACGCCGGTCAACGGCTTCAAACCCGGGGGTGCCCAGAGAACGTTTGGGATCTATGAGGGAGTCCCGTGCACCATCACGGTCAAACGGACGACGGTGTCCATCGTCACCGAGACGGGGCTCTACAACGACGTCGAGTTCATCATGAAGATCGCCGACGTGCCCCAGGTTGTGGTCGCCGACGGGAGGTTCGTGCTCGCCTCGGCGATGGACCTCAACGGCCACGTGCTCGTGCAAGGCCTCCGGATGGTCTTTGCCGAGGGGACGCCTCCTGAACGGGCGGTCAGACTCCTCAAAGGAGGAGGCCGCCTTCATGTCTACGGGATACCGAGGCTCGATTTTGCGGAGATCTCACGGAGGGTGGCTGGCCACCAGATGAACCCGGGCCTGCTCACACACCCGTTGCCCTATGAGATCGTGATCCTCGGCGTCTACCCGAACTGACAAGAAGCCGAGCGTAGCGAAGGGCCGCAACATGCAACCCTTCTCGGCCTGCAGTAAGGTCGGCGTCACGGCGGGCGAGCGTTGCTCGGCGGCTAGGAGACCACCGAGCTACTGAGGAGCGCGTCAAGACGCTCGACGGTCGCGGTCGCCGACGCGCGCGGCTGGTTCACGCATGTGTCGGCGTCATCGCTGGGGCCGCCGCCAGCGGGCACCGGCACCGGACCAGCGACGTTCCCGGCCTCGGTAGGTCGGGCCTCTCAGCGCGATGAAGGCGCGAAGACAGGCAAATGCTAATCCGGCAATGATCAGAAGCCTCGTACCCTGCCTCGCTTGCTACACGATTACACCCTACGCCGCCCCTGAATGCCGACTGCCACAAGAAGCACGCCGCCAACGATCGCGACCCCGCCCACCCACGCGGGAACGGTGCGCGGCTCGTCGGCAGATACGTGCAGGTCGCCAACTCTGATGACGCTTCGCTGGGAATCGTAGCTCAGCCCTTTGAACATCACGAAGGCGCCAAGCATAGCGAGTACGATTCCAGCAATTGCCAGCTTCATACATTGTCTCCCTTCGTGTCCGCCATCCGCGCCTAACTCCTCATGCCAAGTCAGCGCGATCTGCGCTCGCACGTCTGGATGTCGATGAATTCTCCCCTCGCGTCTCGCTCGGCATGAGCCATCCCTTCGCCATCAGTCCAACATCGGCTTGATGAGCTGGGCGAACGTACGCCGGGCCCGGCTCAGGCGACTCCTGACGGTTCCCAGGTTGCAGCCCGTGATGGCCGCGATGTCCCGGTAACTCTTCCCCTCAAGCTCGCGAAGGACGAAGACGTGCCGGTGACGCTCCGGCAGCTGCCCAACGCATCGGGTCACGGCATTCGCAACGTAGGCCCGACGGAACAGGTGGTCGGGACGAGCGGTGACATCCTCGACCTCGAGCGGACGCTGCCCGGCGTCCGAGTCCATCTTGACGTTGGGGAACAGAACCAGGGGATTCCGACTGCGGCTCCGCACCTCATTCTTGGCCAAGTTCGAGGCGATCGTGTAGATCCATGTGGAGAACTTCTTGGTCCGGTCGAACCGGTGCAGATGGCGGAAGACGCGAATAAAGACCTCCTGCACGAGATCCTCCGCCCGCTCCCGGTCCCGGACGCTGCGGTTGATGAAGTTGAGGAGGCGAGTCTGATAGCGGTCCACCAGGGCACCAAATGCTTGGGGATCGCCTTCCAGGTGCCGCTCGGCTAAGCGGCCATCCCCGAGCTCATGCAGGGTCCGGCGATTGGTCGCGCGCGCCGCCTGCCCGCCTAGGGGCTGCTCCTGTAGAGCTGTCTGCGCCAGGGGTCCTGTGGCGTGAGAGACGGAGGCCGTCACAGGAGCTTGCGACCTCGAACGAGACGAACCACGATCACGACGATCGCGATGACCAGGAGCAGGTGAATCAGCCCGCCCATGGCGTACGCACTCCCCAGGCCGAACGCCCAGAGAGCGATCAGGACGATCACGACGGTCCAGAGCAACCGGTCTCCCTTGAGCGCCATCCTCCACCTCCGCAGACTGACCCCCTGAGCAGCAGCGCGCTGGACCGCGCAACTCCGCCGGAAGGCGTCACGACGCGCTGCCGTGTGAGGTGAACCTCACCCTCCCGAGGACTCGGCTAGGACTCGCCCCAACGACCGCCGGCGCCGCCCGTTTCCTCCGGGACTACAAACCTGCCAGAGTGTCCTCCGGGCGAACATCCGCCAGCAGAATGAAGAAGGACTTAGCAATGGTGGGCGAAGCCTGCGGTCCTAGAACGAATCGAACGAACTAGCTATTTGGGTGGGGCTTACAACGCACCGCCGACGGGCACCTAGCGTCCGTTCCCTTCGCCGGTGGCCAGCCTCTTGACCGGCTCGGCGTGGCCCGCCACGGCGAGCGGCTCGGTCACGGAGACCACCCCCTCGAGTCGCTCCAGCTCGGCTTCCAGCCGGCGATTGATCGAGTGGCTCCGTCCCGGGGCGTCGCTTACGATCAGGATGTGCGTCGCGCGCCGTTCCAGGACGAGCCTCCCCGCCCACCTGCGGGCACGGCTACGCGCCGCCGCCGTCTCGTTCTTGAGCAGGGTGCGGACCGGGCCCAGCCGGGTCGACGGCTGAGCCGGCACAATCTGATACGCATACGCCCACAGACTTCGCACGACGAGCTCCGCACCTAGAGCGCACAACCTGTAGGCAAGTGCGGCAGGCGAACATCCTCCGACCGGATGAAAAGCGACTTAGCGCGACTGGGCGGGCGCGCGCATCTGTCGCGCGCCGAACGAGCTAGCTATTTGGGTGCAGGGGACGCGGTGAGCGCGGGGAGGGTGGTGCGTCGGTCTCCGGCGCCCGCGTCTTGTGCGCGTGGGCGGCGATCTGGAGGCGGCTATGCAGGGCAAGCTTCTCCAGAATGTTGTGGACATGGCTCTTGACGGTGTAGGTGGCGATGTTGAGGCGCTGGGCTATCTCCTTGTTACTCAGGCCCTCGGCAATCAGGTTGGTAATCTCCCGCTCG
>Ga0307477_10001101_pt1 | contig 24111 bp, 12 predicted proteins | sample atmos_gasesECM2C_FD_203316 | JGI IMG/M metagenome (GOLD analysis project Ga0307477, IMG submission 203316) | Hardwood forest soil microbial communities from Morgan-Monroe State Forest, Indiana, United States - atmos_gasesECM2C_515 | ecosystem: Environmental > Terrestrial > Soil > Temperate...
GGCTGCCGTGAAGGCGACTGTAGAAGTAATAAGAGGACAAGAGTAAGGTCGTTAGGAGCAGCGCAAGAGCCACCCTCATCCGCTTGGAGACACCAATGCTCGCCCGGTTGAGACGCATCTGTGGACGTACTTCTTACTCACAGAGGAATGGGACGGAGCGGCACTGGGTTAGAACCCACAGCCTCGATGAAAGTTGCATCGTTTAGTGCATGCTTGCACCCTCTAAAATGGGGCGATTGACCCCGCTTGCGGAGATCCGACAGCCACATTTGTTTCCGTAAGTAGTGTTATCTTCATTTTTATGGATCTGGCCCAGGCGTTGCAGGACGCCTTGTACATTTTCGAGGAAGAGCGTCTTCGCCCCACTCTCAGCTATGGCTACGTCGCCAAGGAATGGCCAAAGAGCATGAAGTGGGAAGAGCACACGCTGAAACCGCAAGGCTATTCCCCAGCCATGGCGGCCATCACAGGGCTGGGCAAGATGCGGGGAAGACGCCCTCGTGAGGTCGAGGAAGACCCGAAGGCTTTCCAGTTCGAAAGCGTCAATTTCAATCTATTGCTGACGATCATGAACCAGCTCGCGGTGGAGAAACGGGCTGAGTTCGTCGCTGGATTGGTGAAGGTTCTTCTGAAGGCTGCACCCATCAACCGCCATGCAAATCAAATCCCTTTCCCCTCATGGAATCATGAGACATCAAGCCTCTCGCTTCTCGCCGAGTTCTGCATTCGGAACGGCTATGCGCAAACGCTGCTTGACGGCACACTTCAACTGAAAATGCCATCGGCGGGCGTAGCGATCATGCTGATGGAAATTGAGGAGATCATTGCCCTCAACTACAACCTTTTCAGCCGCGCCGAGATTGACAACCTTCCGAAGGCTTTGGCTCATCTGCGAGAGGTCGCCGACCTTCAAACATGGTCTTCGAAAAGACAGCACGGGAGGCCGGAGGTTAAAAATCCGCAATATCGTCAGGGGTATAGCAGCGAGGGCGCGGAAATCGTAAAGGTCATCGACGCCATTACGCAGCAATGCAATCAGGCAAGGTATTTTTACGTGAAGGGCGTGCTTCAGCAAGATACGAACCTGGAAGTCGAAAGTGACAAAACCAAGGTAATCGGTTTCCTCGGCAGCCTTGGCTTCGATCCGATTCTGACCGCTTCTCTCGCCAAAGCGGAGGATCTGTACCGCGCGTCGTCCGACGCTTTCGATTTGAAGAGCTGCCTTGGACATATGCGCAGCTTTTATGAGCAGCTCAATATTGATGCGGGTCAGGCCATTGCGAAGAATTTGGGAGTAACGGTCGTTGACGATTGGAATTCAACGCTAATATTCTTGGCCAACAAATCTTTTCTCTCGCCGCAGCAAGACAAGTTTGCGCGCGGCCTATACACCCTCCTCAGTGATGAAGGCGTGCATGCGCTGATAGCGGAGCGCGAATTTGCGCGCTTGCTCCGAAATGTGGTCATAGAATACGGCCTGATGTTTCTGACGATGTTTGCGAAAAAGGGCGTCAAAATCCAGGCGTCGAATCCCTGAATAACGGGAAGACAAGGCAGAGGAACAAAATCGCTAGTGCGGTCGGGGAGATGTGGCTATCTACTTTGGTTGAAATCGCCTTTCAAACTGTATACGGATACCTATCGATTCTTGCATGCGAATGATACTCACTCAGTACTAAAATCATTAGGTTATGGCCATGTCCCTGTGGCTCGCTGTTGCCTATGCCCCTGTCTGTCCGCCGCTGGAAACAATTCGCCGAATCGCGATACGCTCACGAACGTGAAGCGCTTGAATTCCTGCGCGATGTTTTGCCGGATCGCGACCCGATTTATCTCTATTCCAATTTTGAATTCATCGCAGATGACGGCTCAGTGAACGAAATTGACGCGCTAGTCGTCACTCAAGCCGGTGTCTTCTTGATAGAGGTCAAAAGCCGTGGAGGAATTGTCAACGGCAACCGCCATTTGTGGGACTGGAACAAGGACGGCCACACCGTTACCGTAGACAGTCCGCTCACCCTCGCTAATTCTAAAGCGCGCAAGCTAGCTGGGCTCTTAAGCAAACAGAGGGCCTTTCGTGGACAGCGTCCACCCTGGATTGAGGCTCTAGTGTTTCTGTCAGCGCCGGGACTAAGGGTGCGCCTCGCGGAGTCGGAAAGGATGCGGATTTGTGAACGCGAGCCACGGGACAAGAAGCCGGGCATTCTCGCGGCACTGCTACAACGTGAATACTATGGCAATGAATCTGCGCATGGCCCTTTCATTGATACGAGCACTGCCCGCCGCCTTGCTAAGGGCCTTGAAGAAGCCGGCATCCGTCCTTCCCAGCGCCAGCGCCAAGTAGGCGACTACGTTCTGAAAGAACTAATTGAGGAGAATCCACTTTTCGCCTGTCAGGATTTCCAAGCCGAGCACCCCACAACAAAAGCAAGTCGCCGGGTTAGGCTCTACACCGTTGCGGGCAAAGACAAAGCCACCCGCGAAGCCGTGCGTCGAGCGGCGCTTCAGGAGTTTCAGATCCTTGAATCGCTCGATCACCCTGGTATCCTACGAGCCCTCGACTTCAGCGAGCACGAACTCGGTCCCGCCATTCTGTTCCGGCGGGAGCCCAACGAAGTTCGGCTCGATCACTTTCTCCGCCAGCGTGGCGCGATGCTTCCGCTGGACGTCCGTCTGAGTTTGGTTCGGCAAATAGGTGACGCCGTGCGCTATGCGCACAGCCATCGTGTCGTTCATCGGACGCTCAGTCCAAAGAGCATTCTCGTGGTTAACGCAGATTCCGATCGTCCAGAAGTCCGCCTGTTCAACTGGCAGGCGGGCCGCGTCCTTGCCTCGGGCTCAACATCAGGTTCACCTTCGTCGCGAGCCAGCACTCTGCACCCAGGACAGTATTCCGAGGAGTCTACTCTTTGTTACATCGCGCCCGAAACCGTTCTCGATCCTCGTGGACGTGATCCCATGGCCGATGTCTTCTCGCTCGGAGCGGTGGCATTTCACATATTTAGCGGTCGCCCACCCGCCGCAAGTGCTACCGAGCTCAACCAGATACTTACGGAACATAAGGGTCTTTCGCTCGGAGCCGCTCTCGACGGGGCCGCATCAGGACTTCACAATCTCGTTCGTGAAGCCACTGCTCCCGACCTACTACTTCGTACTGAAAGCGCTCGTGATTTCCTGGACAATCTCGACCGTGCGGAAGACGAACTGACCGCGCCTCCCCAAGAGGAACTTGCTGATCCACTCGAAGCTAAACCCGGCGAGCAACTTTTCCATCACCTTAAGGTGCTGAAGCGTCTTGGTGGTGGGACCTGTGCGGTCGCGGTTCTGGTTCAACGTAGCGATGACATCCTCGTTCTAAAGTATGCTCGCGACATCAAAGATAATGAGCGAATAGAAAAAGAGTACCGAACGCTTGATGCTTTACGTCATGAGCTAATCGTCAGCGCAAAGGACTTGCTGACTTTTCCGAACGGCCATACAGGCTTCCTCATGGAGTACGCGGGTGAATGGGATCGCAAGAAAGAGCCAGCGGTGAAGAAAAATGGCGACCCTGAGCAACCCCGCCGCGACACTCTCGCTAGAGAGCTCAAGGCCGTCGGACGCCTTTCGATCGAGTTCCTCGGTCGATTCGGGGAGGATCTCCTCCATGTCGTGCAGTATCTGGAAGAAAAGGGCGTCGCTCATCGCGACCTAAAGCCGGACAATATCGGCATCAAAGAATACGGCAAAAAGCTTCACCTAAAAGTATTCGACTTCTCGTTGTCAAACGCTCCACTTGATAACATTCGCGTCGGAACCCCGCCGTACCTGGAACCGTTTCTCCAGCTCCGCAACCGTTGGGACACGGCTGCGGAACGGTATTCAGCAGCAGTGAACCTTTACGAGATGGCGACCGGCACCACACCACGTTGGGGCGACGGTCAAAGCGCGCCTCATTTAATCGAGGCCGATGTCACGATCGACGCCGATCTCTTTGATGCACCGGTTCGCCAGGATCTGAATGAGTTTTTCCAGCGCAGTTTCCAGAGGGACCCTCGCAACCGTCACGACAATGCGACTGACATGCTGCTTGATTGGCAGAACATTTTCTATCGCGCGACGGTGAGCGATAGTCGCCTCCCCGACCCTGACGCCCAAGAACTAGCGCTCAATAACCTTCGGACCGATACGCTCCTTTCTCAAATAGGATTGAGCACTCGCGCTCAAAATACGCTGGATCGGCTCGGCATTTTCACTGCGCAGGAACTAGCGGCCCAACCTCCGGGCAAGTTCTCCAATCTTCGCGGCGTGGGAAACAAGACACGTCGAGAGATTATGGACCTTGTCGGCAAGCTAAGGTCGAGGCTTCCTCAGCCAGCGATTCCGGAACGATCTTCACTGGAAGAGACCACAGATAGTGGGGACACTGGACTAACGTCACCGCCGAGTGTCGACGCCTTGACTGGCTTGCTCGTTCCCTTGGAACGCGGCGCTGCCGGCAAAGTCAGCCGTCAAATCCTCACTCAGTTTCTCGGACTCGACGACTCTGTCACTGTCATGCCTCAATACCCGACGCAAGCGCAGATCGCCGAACGGAGTGGGAAGTCGCGCGCTCAAGTCAGCCAAGTGATCACAAAAGCGCGAGATCGATGGCGTCGAAGCGTCCCACAACTGACACCGATCCGGTCCGAACTCGCTGAATTCATCACCGCCGAAGGCGGTGTTGTTCACATCGCAGATCTCGCCCAGTTCCTGCTCACAAGCCGCCGCTCGGATGCTCCTGAGCCTTTGGCCACTCGTCGAGCTGCCGCCGTAGTTCGCGCTGCGCTTGAAGCGGAAAAGCCATCGGAAAGTTGTCGTTTTGAGGAACGGCGTCACGAGGATCTCTACTTGGTCGCTCGGTCCGAAGCGCCGTTCGGAGAGGCCGCAACGGGTTATGCCGAAGAGTTGGCGGACGCAGGTAGGGTGTTGGCCGCTACTGATCCGCTGCCGTCTCCCACTCGCGTTCTCGAAACTCTCCGATCCGTCCCTTGCCCAATCCCCGGCCTCCGGGATGAGCGCCTCGTTCGAATTGCCGCAGCACGCCAACAAGTAGCCGTCTCACCGAGGCTGGAACTCTATCCTCGAAATCTCGACGCACTGCGCGCTCTCAAGCTTGCACAGTCGTCACTCGCCGGCATCACCCGAATCACGGCCGAAGAACTGCGGACTCGCGTCCGCGACCGCTATCCGGAATCCGAGCCGCTGCCGAATCCGCCCGAACTGCACAAGTTCGTGGAGCAAGCCGGTTTGGGTCTCACGCCAGACCCTTCCGGAAACGTCTATGTGGCTCCATCAATCAGCGGCCTGGCCTCGTCAAGTAGCCTACATCGTTTTCAGACCCTCGTTACGCCCGGGGCCACCTCGTATCTGCCTCCGATTGAGCGGCCGCGAGATATCGAAGAAGCTTTGGAATTCGAACGACGGCTGAGAGCGGCTTATCGCGCCCCCAGCTATCTCGTACTTGCCACGGAACCCAGATTGAAGTACCTGGAAATGGCTCTCAAGAATCTGGGTAAGCACTTTCCGATGCACGTTTTCCACTGCGAACGTGAGTTCATTTGCGCGCTCCAGAAAGAAGCAGAATCGAAGCGTGTCCGTTGGGATGTGGTCCTACGCGCTGACGCCCTTAAGCCCGACGGAGATAGTCACAACGGTCGCGATTGGGAGAACTTGAAGAGGCTGGCGGCCGCTGCCGCAAGATCAGTTGCAGATCAACTTCGCGAGCGCAGTGCTCCTACCTTGATCATCTATCCGGGAGTCCTGGCCCGTTATGACCAGCTTTCCATCCTTGACCAGTTGGCGGATTCGATTGGTTCCCACAGTCTATGGGTTCTCGCTGGCAGCGATCGGCAAGCTGCATCGCCGATGATTGACGGCCATGCGATTCCCGCACGCTCGACACAGTGGGGTTGGATACCTTCGAAGTGGCTGGATAATGAGTTTCGCAAGGTCAAAGGCCTGCCTCTTGAAGGAAGGTTCGACGGATGATTGACGAACAGCTTCTCCGCTTGGGGCTGCAAAAACTCCTTAAGCAGACCGAGGCGGCTATCAGGGAACGTCTCGAAGACGAGCCCAGCCTTCAATCTCAGCTGCGCGAGCGCCATGGCGCGGCCGTTCGTGCGGAGCGGACCGAAGGTTCGGCGAAGGGCTACACCGCCTTCTCGGATGAGGCCATCACTCAGGCTGCCGCGCATTGGCTGCTCGGTTGCGTGTTTATCCGTTTTCTGGAGGATAACGGCTGGCTCGACGAACGCAGTGGAAAAGTTGCTTGGATTGCCGGTCCGGGTGAGCGCTTGGCCATTGCGAAGGATCGGCGAAGTCGCTTTTTGCGGCCGGACCCCGGACTCACCGACCGCGACTACCTCATTCATGTCTTCGTAGAAGCTGCTAAGCTCCCCGGTGTCGCGGGCTTGTTTGATCCTAAGCACAATCCGCTGTTTTGGCTACAACCTACAGCACAAGGCGCCGCCAAAATCGTGGAGTTCTTCCAGAAGGTGGACCCGGATTCGAACTCACTGATCCATGATTTCTCAGATCCTGCCCACGGCACACGTTTCCTCGGCGATCTCTATCAGAATCTCTCAGAATCAGCGCGGAAACGCTATGCGCTTTGCCAGACTCCCAGCTTCGTCATCAACTTCATTCTCGACCGTACCTTGACTCCAGCGTTGGACGCATTCGGGCTGGAGACTGTTCGCATGATCGACCCGTCGTGTGGAAGTGGGCACTTTCTCCTAGCGGCTTTCGCTCGACTCTTTCGAGAGTGGCAAAGCAAAGAACCGGGAACGAACCCACCGGCCTTGGTTCAGCGTGCGTTGGATGGCATCTACGGAGTGGATCTCAATGCGTTTGCTATCGAGATTTCTCGCTTCCGCCTCCTCATCGCCGCCCTCGAATCCAGTGAAATCCGGAGCCTTAAGGATGCACCCAATTTCCAATTCAACTTAGCCTCTGGTGATTCCCTCTTACACGGGTCGAGAGTATCTGGTGGTGGCATTGCGAGGGACCTGTTCAAGGATCGTCTTCAGCACTTTTACGAGACTGAAGATGCGGAACATTTGCGGAGAATTCTCGGCCAGGCCTACCACGTTGTCGTTGGTAATCCGCCCTACATCAACGTAAATGACCCCGTACTTCGCGAGGCCTATCGATCTCGATTCACAACTTGCTATGGAAAGTATCAATTGGGCGTTCCGTTCACCGAACGGTTTTTCGACCTGACCATCGCCGCCGAAGAAGGAAGTAGTTCAACGGCAGGCTGGATGGGCATGATTGTGTCTAACGCATTCATGAAGAGATCATTCGGTAGGAAGCTCATCGAAGAATACCTTTTGAATCGAGATCTCACCCATGTGATCGACACGAGCGGAGTGTATCTCCCTGGACACGGGACTCCGACAGCGATTTTGTTCGCTCGTAACAGATTGCCGGTCTCGCAGTGTGTACGCGCTGTTCGAGGTATTAGAGGAGAGGCTGGGGTACCTGAAGATCCCGGTAAAGCGCCCGTTTGGCAGGAGATCGCCCACAGTGTCGATCAACCGGGTGTCGAAGGTACATATATCAGTGTCGTTGATGCCCCACGCGAGGTGTTTTCAAAACATCCATGGGCCATTGGCGGTGGGGGGGCAGCCGAACTGATCGATGCAATCGCAGGTGCTTCATCGCAATCTTTGGCCGATCTATCTGATTCGATCGGGATCACGGCTTTTACGCTAGAGGATGATCTATATCTTTTGCCTGAGGCCACGGCTCGGAGAAACAGACTGCCCAGCGATTCCTTGCGGCCCATGGTCATCGGCGACATGCTGAGAGACTGGCTTTGTTTGCCGGAAGTGAACGTCGTTCTATTTCCTTATGATACTGACTTTCGGCCGATGGACGAGAGAGAGACAAACCACCCTCTTTTGCGCCACTTGTGGATCGGTAGAACATCAGCCGCCAACAGCAGGATGTTCGGTAGCAAGACAAAACTTCAGGCAGGACTTAAATGGTTCGAATATGGACGCCTGACAGCCACCAAGCTACGGACTCCACTGTCCATCACGTTTGCATTCGTGGAGACTCATAATAATTTCGTACTCGACCGAGGTGGGAAGATCTTCAACCGCAGTGCTCCGGTGGTAAAGCTTGACGGCAATGCAACCGAGGATCAACACCTTGAGATACTCGGTCTCTTGAACTCATCCACTGGTTGCTTTTGGCTCAAACAGGTTAATTTTCCCAAAGGTGGTGATCACGTCGGAAGCGAGGGAGCCCGAGTTAGAAAGTTACTTTGGGACGTCTATTTCGAGTTCGATGGAACGAAGCTGAAACAATTCCCAATTCCCGAGGAAAAACCGCTCGCCCTTGCTACCTTAATCCAACGCGAAGCAGAACGGCGTTTCCTTAACCTACCGCACCGGGTGTGCCGCCAGGGGTCTCCTAACCGAGCGAGACTAGACGCGGCGCGAGATCAAGCTGCCAAGTCTCTGGCCCGCATGATCGCAATGCAAGAGGAACTCGATTGGCAATGTTACCGCTTATATGGCCTGATAGAGGAGGATCTAACGATGGCAGTCGATCAGGTGCCCCCCTTGAGGGCGGGCGAGCGTGCTTTCGAAATTCTGTTAGCCAGAACCGGTCAAGAGCCGATCTGGTTTGAGCGCCACAATGTTTCACCCGCTGTCGAACTTCCAGCGCATTGGGGAGAAAGCTATCGCCGCATTGTCGAACGGCGCATTTCAGTAATCAAGACGAACCGAGACATCGGGCTGATAGAACGGCCCGAGAACAAACGCCGCTGGAATCTCTCAAGCTGGGAGGAAATGGAACACGAGGCCTTGAAAGGCTGGCTCCTCGACCACATCGAACAGAATTCAGTCTGGAGAAATTGCACGCTTGTGTCGTGTGCACAGCTCCGTGATGCGCTGGCGCGCGATTCCGACTGGCTCTCGGTCGCTGAGGTTTATCACGGTAGTCCCATCGAATCTCTAGATATCTTCGTAATCGAGATGACTGCACCGGAGTCGGTACCGTACTTGCCAGCTTTCCGCTACACAGAATCGGGTGTGCGCAAGCGTTTCGAGTGGGAGGCCGCTTGGGAACTGCAGCGCCGCCAGGACGCTGGCGAGAAGCTCGAAATACCAGTGCCACCGAAGTACGTTTCCAAAGATATGCAGAAAAGCGACTACTGGAGGCTGCGGGGCGGTTTGGATGTGCCAAAGGAACGTTTTATCCTCTACCCGTTCTTCCAACGCGATTCGGATGCCAGCCCAGTACTGGGTTGGGCCGGATGGACGCACTTGGAGCAGGCTAGGGCGCTCGCTACTTTTTATCAGCGCATGCGCACCGAAGAAGGATGGGACCCGGAGAGATTGAAACCTATTTTGGCTGGTCTGCTGGACCTAAGACCTTGGCTGCTGCAATGGTATAACGAGTTTGACCCCGAGATGGGAGAGCGCCTCGGGGAGTACTTCGTGCGATACGCTGAGAGCCAGTGCCAGGAGTTGGGATTCTCTCCGGAGCAAGTCCTTGCTTGGCAACCGTCCGCCAGAATCTTGGCGCGCCGCGGTAGGAAGAAAACGTCATGACGAAGTTGCGCGACCTCTTCGATCTGCCAGAACACGTTAACCCTGGCGATTTCGTCGTCAAGCTGTCCGATGTTGTTCAGCATCCCGGCGAAGCACTAAAAGACTACGTAGTCACGGATCAACTCGCCCAGTGCTTTGACGATGCTCTGGCCTTGGTGAAGTCTGCTGTAACAACGGGCGAAAGCAAAGCAACATACCTGCACGGCAGCTTCGGCGCGGGCAAGAGCCACTTCATGGCTGTGCTCTATCTGTTGCTTCAAGGCAATGCCGCAGCGCGCTCCCTGGAGAAGCTCACTCCAGTCGTTACCAAGCACAACCGTTGGACTCAAGGAAAGAAGTTCCTCCTCGTGCCGTATCACATGATCGGCGCTAACAGCGTGGAAGAAAGACTTTTAGGTGGTTACTACGACCTCGTGATGAAACTTCATCCGGATCGTCCACCCGCTGGGCTATTCCCGTCCGATGCTCTCGTGGACAATGCTCGGATCTTGCGGGAGCAGATGCATGATGGACCATTCTTTGATGCTCTAAACGGAGGCGCTAGTGGCGACTGGGGCGCCATGGAGGGTGAGTGGGACGTCACGACGTTCGAGGCAGCCGCGCGAGCTGGTGGATCATCTGACGAGCGCGGCCGTCTCTTGAACGCTCTCGTTCGAACCTTGTTCCCCGCTGCGCGTCAGACGGCTGGATTTGTAAGCCTCGATGACGGACTTTTCGTTATGAGTCGTCACGCGCAGTCCCTTGGGTACGATGGCGTCATTCTGTTCTTAGATGAGCTCATCTTGTGGCTGGCAAATCGATCCGGCGACACCGCTTTCATTAGTCGCGAAGCCCCTAAGTTGGTCAAGTTGGTTGAGGCTGGTACAGATCGTCGTGCGATTCCGATCATAAGCTTTATTGCGCGGCAGCGGAAACTGTCGGAACTGTTGGGGGAGCATACACTAGGCGCCGAAAAGATGGCGTTTGAAGACGCGTTGAGTCACTTTCAAGGCCGGTTTAGCGAGATCAAACTCGAAGACCGAAACCTAGCGGCCATAGCACAACAGCGTATCCTGCGGCCCAAGGACGAAACCGCACGATTGCAGATCAAACAGGCCTTCGACAAAGTTAAACGTGAACCGGAGTCCGTCCGCGATGTGTTACTTACCAGCGAAAGCACTATTGAAGAGTTTGAACAGCTATATCCTTTCAGCCCGGCTCTTGTGAAATCACTCGTGGTGGTGTCCTCCGCTTTGCAACGTGAACGCACGGCATTGAAGATCATGATGCAACTCATGGTTGAGAATGGCGACACTCTTACGCTGGGCGAGCTCGTGCCGGTGGGCGCATTGTTCGGCGCGATCACCGAGGGGCATGAGGCCTTCAGTAAACAATTAGGACAGCAGTTTGAGAAAGCCCGCAAACTCTGGGAGCAGAAGCTGCGCCCGGCATTGCTACGCTCGGCAGGATTAACGGACGATCAGTTGCGTACTCTTCCTGCCAGCAATTCTCAAGTTCGGCGCTTTCGCACTGATGAACGGATCATCGGAACGCTAGTGCTTTCCGCCTTGGCTCCAGAGTCGGAGACTCTACGTGCTCTGACCGCGCGTCGCCTGGCCGCATTAAACTACGGAACAATCAAGAGTCCAATTCCAGGCAACGAGGCGCAAGTGGTTGAGCAGCGTTGCCGCCAGTGGGCCGCCGAGGTCGGTCAACCCAAGATTAGTGGATCGGGTCCTGACCCAGTAATCAGCCTTCAACTTTCCGGGGTCGATACAGGTGAAATAATTGCGAACGCGCAGCACGAGGACAATACTGGGAACCGCCTTCAGAAGATTCGGCAACTCTTGTTTGAGGAACTGGGTATTGACTACGAGAATACGTTTCAAATTCAGCACAAGATGACCTGGCGTGCAACACCGCGTGAAGCGGAAATCCGCTTTGCAAGTGTGTGGGAAGCTGATGATTCCACTCTGCGCTCGGACGGGGATACTTGGCGTGTGCTAATCGATTTCCCGTTCGATCGTGACCATCACACCGCTTTTGACGACCTCTCACGCCTGGAACGCTTCCGTGCGACCGGCACTAAATCCAAGACGATTGCTTGGCTTCCGTCGTTCTTCTCTGCCGGAATTCAAACGCAATTGGGCCGGTTTGTCGTACTTGAACACTTACTTTCAAATGATGATCGGTTGCGGCAATATAGCTCGCACTTGTCGATGAGCGATCGTGCCGAAGCGAAGACTGAACTAACAAATCATCGAGACCAGCTTCGTGAGCAACTCCGGCGAGCGTTGCGCATGGCTTACGGAGTAATGAATCCGGAGCCAGGGATCCTGGATGAGTCTCTGCAACTTGAGAGAGATCAGCAGTTTCAGTCGCTCGATGCAACGATTCCGATTCGTCCTCCTGCCGCAGCAGACTTACGAGCGGCACTAGATAATTTGATCGAGCAAGGCCTCGACGGGCAGTATCCGGCGCATCCTAAATTTAGCAAGGACGAGTTGCGTCTGACAGCGGGGTTGGTTCAGCAGGCCTTCGAGAAAGTTCGTGAGGCCCTGGAGTCGCCCGACGGCCGGGTCGCGATCGACAGGGATGTTCGCAAGAAGCTCCGTCCACTGCTTGACCCGCTCGAACTCGCCCACGTAGGTGAGCAGTTCTTGGCAGTGAATACCGTTTGGTTCGATCGATTTGATCCTCGAGAAGCGCAATTGGCCACGAAAGCCGCGTCGGTTGGCCAGGTTCGCCGGTGGATGAACGAGCCGAACTCGATGGGTCTCCCAGAAACGCTTGAGAATCTGGTGATCCTCACGTACGCGCGACAGGCAAACCGGATGCTGACGCTGCAAGGCATTCCCATGCCGGAATCTTTAACCAGCCTTCGCGATGACATTGTGCTGGAGCGCCAGAAACTACCATCACAAAAGGACTGGGATCAGGTTTGCGAACGCGCCGGCTATTTCTTCGGCGTGACGGTTCCTGCTCTACCTACGCTTGCGAATCTCCAGAAGCTCCACGATCAAGTGGCTGGACTGTGCAAGCAATTCGGAACTGACGTCGTGAACTATCTTGGGAAGTTGCGTACGATCTTGCCAGTAGTAATAGGGGCTCAAGCCGAGGTTCCTCGATACAAGACTGCTGCGGCGACAAATGCTTTGTGCCAAGCCATTCAGCGATCGAAGAAGCCCGCAGATACTTTTGACGCCATTCAGGCTGCGCAAGTGACTGCTCCGTCCGCCGTTGGTGAGGTGTTCAAGCAGTCCGCCAAGGCACATCGTGCCTTGGATCAGATTCGTCTTGACGTGTTTCAAAAGCTCAGCCAGGTCCAAGATGAGCCAAGAGCGGAAGTAGCGAAACTTCTTTGCCAGCAACTTCAAGACGCATTGCGAGCCGATGAACACGTGACCGCGCTCGACAGTGTGGTCGACCGCTGGCTCGACGATTCGATGAAATTGTTGCTAGACACCCCACGTCTCGTGTCGAAGCCCTCAGTTGTTCCTGCATCGGCAGAGAACGAGTTGGGTTTGACGCCCGTGCTTCCACCGGCTCCGCCTCTGAGGCCGGGAATCAAAGTTTCGACTGGTCAAAGGAAAGTCACCGGGAAGAAAGAATGGCAGATTCTTAGCGACGAAATAGGGCAAGAAATGACTGAAGATGCTGAACTGGAGCTAACGTGGCGAATCGTTAAAGGCGCGGTCAAAATAGACCAATGAAAGAATCCGTTCTGATTTCGCAAATCAAGTTGATCCGGGGAAAGTGGACTCCCGGCCCGACTATTGGTGTGCAAAGTCAGAGCCGCTGGCAGGGATCGAGCGAAATTCGCATCGACAGTGAGAAGTGGCGCGTGCAGCAATGTGATTCTGTCTTGGAAATGAGACAACGTCTGTCGGAGGACTCTGCAGTTCCCCTCGTGCTGATTACGCCGCTTTCCACCGCGGCGATCGGGGATGACGTCAGGGCGCGCCTCTTCCGACAGCAGTTAATAGCTGTTGATCCTTGGAATGGGCTGGCCGAACGATTCAAGGCTCGCCAAGTTGATCCTGTGCTCCGGCAATCTACGGCTCTGGCGGATGTCGCCTCCGAGGCGTTGGGTGACGGCGAGCCGCCAGTTGCGGCGAGCGGAGTCCTTACGCCCGAGTTGATCTGGCAAGTGGTGCTGCAAAACCGTCTGGGCTTGAGGACGGCGAAACCGGATCTGCTTGAGTTTTTGCCTTGGGTAGCGTCGGACGGAGCTGTCACGAAGCTGAAAGGCTTAGGGGACGCACTCCAGACTCCATTGTTGTCTTGGCTCTCACCGAGTGTGGGCGACCTGGCCCCAGTCCTTTTTGGGACCCTTGCAGATGGGCACGGACACGATGTGATTGCTGTTGGCTTAGCACTGGGAGCCTTGACCGGAAGCGGCGCTGACCCTCGCGCTCTGGGGCGGCTGGAGCGGTTCACCGGAAACCGGCCCCTGCCCAGGCTTTTGGCCCGCCAGTGGAACGATGCCGCCGAAAAATGGGCAGTACGAGAGCCGCAGATGGATCGCGTCCGAAGGGAACTTACTCGCGCCGATCAGATTCTTGAAAGTCTTGGTGCGACCGACGCAGCTGTCGAGAGCCGCTGGTCGCCCTTGGGATTCCAGAGGCGGCTTGACCTCTTCGCGGAGGAGCTGGTCGGTGGAAACCCCCAAGAGTTGCAGCAGGCCTATAAATTGGTGGCGTCACACGAGGGCTCACGACACTTAGAGGAACTACTAGGCCGAAGAGAACGAGCAGAAATGGCGATGCGCCTAGTACGTTGGCTGGAGCAATCGCGTGCCCTGCCCTCCAATCTATTCGATTCGGTTAGGGATTTCGAGGTGGACGGATCTTGGGTCGATTGGGCGCGCCACCAGCTACTGGGCGGTGATGAGCTCGAAGGGATTAGCCGCTCCTATCGCAAACTATTCGACAGCGTTACGTCGCGGAGGGAAGAAGAGAGCCGCCGCTTTGCCGAGTTGCTCGCGGCGAACACAGCTTCGGGCGTCAAAGCCGCGGGACTCCTGATGATCGAAGACGTGCTTTCTACGATTGTGGCTCCGCTGGCGAAGGCATCGCAAGCGGGCGTCCTTTTCATTGTCATGGACGGCATGAGCTTGCCGGTCTGGCGGGAATTGGCCGGCGACCTGCACAATCATGGTTGGCAAGAATGGAAACCGGTCGACAAACCGGCCTGTCGTTGTGCCATTACGGTTATTCCTTCCGCGACGAACTACTCCCGGACAAGCCTCTTGTGCGGCGAGCTAGTCACTGGCGCGCAGAGCATAGAGAAGAAGGGCTTTCAAGAACTGCCCGATTTCCGCTCGTGGAAACCCGTTCTATTTCACAAGGACGAAGTGGGTTCCAGTGGGGCCGACCTAAGTGAGGCTCTTAGGCTCGCCGTTGGAAAGAATGAGCGAAAAATCGTTGGCGTCGTCTTGAACGTTATTGATGATTCCCTCGGTGGCCCCGAACAGCGCTCGTTTCGATGGACCTTGCTGGACGTTCCAATCTTACGGACCCTGCTCAGCGAAGCGAAAAATGCTGGACGCATCGTTGTTTTGGCGAGCGATCATGGACACGTGCTCGACCATGGTTCCAAGTTGAGCCGCAAAATCGAGAGTTCCGATCGTTGGCGGCCTGTCGATGAAGGGGCCCCTCTCTCTACTGACGAACTGCTTGTAGAGGGTTCACGGGTCCTGGCGGACGGCGGTCGTTTGATTGCTCTCACGTCCGAAACGCTCCGATATACGCCGAATCGGCGACTTGGCTACCATGGCGGATTGACGAATCAGGAATGTGTTGCACCTGTTGCCGTCCTAGCCCCGGCCTTAATGGAAATCGACGGTTGGGAGATTCTGCCAGAGGCTCCACCAGATTGGTGGTCCGAAGGCGATGTCATTACGCAATTCGAACGTCCGAAAACCACTAAGGCAAGCAGCAGGAAAGACCCCCCAAGGCCCGCTCTACCCCTGTTCGAACCGTCCGACGGTCGTGATGATTGGGTTCGTTCCTTCATGGAATCGAGAGTTTTCGCAGAACAAATGTCCACTTTCGCCGGACGACTCAAACAGAATCAAGTGGAAAAATCGCTCCGGATTTTAGCGGAACGGAATTTTGTATTGTTGAAGAGTGTGTTTGCCCAACGGCTTGAATTGTCGGGTCTGCGGATTGACGGTTGGATAGCGTCATTGCAGCGGATTCTAAACGTTGAAGGTTACCCCGTGCTTTCAGTGGATTCGTCACAGACGGTTCGCCTCAACCTCCAACTACTGCGGGAACAGTTCGACATCGGTGAATCAGATGGCCGTTAGTCGCCAACGAAGACGCGAAACGATCGATGCCCTCCGCGCGGGTACGGTGCCGAAGCGTGGTCTCGATCTGCTGGCCGTTGGCATGGATCGCTTCGCCGTGGCAGTCGATGCGGAACTGGATTCTGTCAAATCTGGTTCGGGAGTTCTGAAGGCAGTGCGAGGAGAATACGGCAGCGGCAAGACCTTCTTTGCGCGTTGGCTTCAAGAGCGCGCTAAGCGCGCAGGGTTCGCCGTCGCCGAGGTGCAGATCAGCGAGACCGAAACGCCGCTTCATCGACTGGAAACGGTCTATAGACGCTTGATGGAGAGACTCTCGACGGCTGATCAAGAGCAAGGGGCATTTCGGTCAATCGTAGATGCATGGTTCTTCGCTCTTGAGGAGGATGTCCTTCAAGGCGGCGGAACCCAGCAAGTCGAACCGGCCGCTCTATTGCAGCGAACAAACGACTTAATGGAGAAGCGCCTTGCGTCCATTACAAAGTTGGCTCCTGCATTTGCGGCTACTTTGCGAGCCTATCGATCGGCCTTAGCCGAGGGCAACGTGTCGGAGGCAGAAGCCCTTTTGGCGTGGGTGGCCGGACAGCCGAACGTGTCCGCATCCGCGAAGCGCCGCGCTGGTATCAAGGGCGACGTCGACCATTTCGGAGCCCTCAGTTTTCTTCAGGGCCTGCTCGTCCTGCTTCGAGACGCAGGCTATGCCGGCCTCCTAGTGGTGCTGGACGAGGTTGAGACGTTGCAGCGAGTCCGGGGTGACATTCGCGAGAAGGGCCTAAATGCCCTCCGGCAATTAATTGATGAGCTGTACGGAGGTCGATTTCACGGCCTCTATTTGCTGATTACAGGTACCCCAGCCTTTTTCACTGGCTCGCAAGGTGCTCAACGCCTTCCCCCACTCTCCCAGCGCATTCACGTGGAGTTCGGGCCAGATGACAAATTCGACAATCCTCGGGCTATTCAGATCCGTCTCAGGAACTTCGACATGTCGGGGCTGGAAGAGGTCGGAAAGAAAGTCCGTAATTTATTCGAGGAAGGATCTCCCGCTGCGGAGCGTGTTCGCCTATTGGCTAGCGATGGGTATTTAGAGGCGTTTGCCCACGCGATGGTCGGTGCGCTCGGCGGAAAGGTCGGACTTGCGCCTCGACTCTACCTAAAGAAACTTGTTGACGTTCTTGATCGGATTGAGCAGTTCCCAGACTTTGATCCACGGAAGGATTATGGCCTCTCTCTTGCCGACGCGGAATTGACACTGGAGGAGAAAGCCGTTGCGTCTGGTACCTCCTCTATGGCACTTGGTGTTGACGACATCAAACTGAAGATGTGATGGGATTCGATCGCCTACATCCGAGCATCCAGCATCACGTTGTCAATAGCCTCGGCTGGCGAGACCTGAGATTCTTGCAGCAGCTATCGATTGACCCGATTCTCGACGGGGAACATTGTCTTTTGCTTGCTCCGACCGCTGGCGGAAAAACTGAAGCGGCAGTCCTGCCCGTTCTTTCGCGAATACTAAGCAATGAATGGGTCGGCCTGAGCGTGCTGTACATCTGCCCTATTCGCGCGCTGCTGAACAACCTAGAAGAGCGCCTTTCTTTTTACTGCTCACTCGTGGGTCGTAGATGTGGATTGTGGCATGGCGACGTGGGGCAGACCGCGCGCTCGGCCATCTTACGAGATCCTCCAGACATTCTGCTCACGACGCCCGAGAGTCTTGAAGCGATTCTCATTTCTCGGCGTGCCGATCGCAGATACTTCTTTGGCAATCTGCAGGCCGTGGTCATCGACGAGATCCACTCATTCGCGGCTGATGATCGAGGATGGCACCTTCTCGCTGTCCTTGAACGAATTACTGTGCTGGCCGGCCGCCAGCCGCAACGCATAGGACTATCCGCGACCATTGGGAACCCCAAAGAGATACTTTCTTGGATGATACGGGGTGACGAACCATCGCGAGTCGTTTCACCGCCTGCCACCGGACTCGCCGACGCGGATGTCGCGCTCGACTACGTGGGTAACATCGAGAACGCCGCTCTCGTGATTGGAGAGTTGCATCGGGGGGAGAAGCGTCTTGTCTTCTGTGACAGTCGCTCCCAAGCAGAACATCTGGCGTCCCTGCTTCGCTCAGCGGGTACGAATACTTTTGTCAGCCACAGCTCTTTGAGCGTTGACGAGAGACGCCAGGCGGAACGAGCTTTCCGTGACTCGCGCGACTGCGTGATTGTTGCCACCAGCACATTGGAACTTGGGATCGATGTGGGAGATCTCGACCGCGTATTGCAACTCGAAGCCCCAACTGCTGTCGCTTCCTTCTTACAGCGCCTTGGGCGAACAGGCCGCAGACCCGGCAACCACAGAAATTGTCTGTTGCTCTGCACGAACAGAGGAGCTTTGGTCGCTTCAGCAGCCCTCCTTCGCCTTTGGCAAAGTGGCTTTGTCGAACCCTTACACCCTCCTTCAGATCCCTATCCAGTGGGCGCACAGCAAATCATGACGCTCATCAGACAGGAAGGTAGCGCATCCATCCGATTTGATGATTCGGCGATACGACGGGCCCTTGGTCAGGACGCCAAAATCACTGGCGACCTGATCTCGCATATGTTGGAGCAGGGGATTCTCTTCCAAGACTCTGGAATCCTTGGGATTGGCGCCGCCGGCGAGCGGCTATACGGTGCGAAGAACTTCATGTCCTTAATGTCGGTCTTCGATACCCCACCCTTGTTCCAGGTTATTTGTGGTGTTGAAGAGCTCGGATGGGTTCACCCCCTCTCGTTCATTGGCTTTGGCAAGAAGCCCGTCGTGATTTCACTCGGGGGGCGCGCTTGGGAAGTGATTGGACTTGACGAAGAGCGAGCGATTGCTCACGTGCGTGCTATAGAAGCACCTGGCCGATCAATGTGGCTCGGTAGTAGCAGGGCTCTCAGCGGTGTTCTTTGTAGCACCATCAGATCTCTATTGCTAGATCAAGCAGTAGATCCACTCTGGTCCAAGCGGGCTGAAGCAGAGATTCATGCGGCTCGGTCAGAAGCGTTTGCGGTCCGCACTTCCGGTCGGGTGGTGGAAACGGATGCTCAAACCGGGCGGACAAGATGGTGGACTTTCGGAGGACTAAAAGCTAACTATTCCCTCGCATTGATGCTGCGTACGGAGGACGGAATCATTCCGCGTTTCGACAATTTCTTCGTTGAGATTCCTGGGGCCGCTGGGCCTCGCAGAGTGGAGGAGTTAGTCCAGAAGGCAAGCAGTACGGTACACTCCTCTCCTTCGGTTCACACTGACCCGCCCGGTCGCATCAAGTTCTGGGATTGCCTCCCCATGCATCTCCGCCAGCAGTATTCCAAATCGCGCTTTACCGACTCTTCAGCCGCCCTCGCACTCATCGCTGAACCGAGGGTGCATCAGTTGGACACTCAGCGTCACCTTTCGACCCAAGGCTCCGGCGAAGAAGTACGAACTTAGAGCTGGCGAACCTTGCACGGAACGCGGCACCTTGACGTCGTAAAGATTGGGAGCGTGGCGGGCGGACTTGTTTTCGCCCGCCACCTTCCCACTACCAACCTTTTGGCGCCGGAATGATCAAGATCATTCCCGGGAGTAGCGTATCGGGCTGGCTGCCAAGCTTGGCTTCATTGGCTTTGTACAACAGCAGCCAAGATTCAGCGTTGCCGTACGCGGCTCTGGCAATCGTCCAGAGTGACTCACCTTGGGTCACGGTGTGAGACGACTGCCACACATCACCACGAACCTCGATACGAAATACTCTTCCGTTCCTGTCCCCGCTCCAGTTCTTGGCGGTGGCGATCAGCATGTCGCCCCGCTGAACGTAGTACCACGCCGCCCAACCGATTCCGCATTTATGGAACCCCTTGTCGAGTTGTGTGCAGGGGAGGAATCCACCACCGGCTTCCGCAGCGTACAAATTTATGGACACGTTTCGTGTTCCCGCTGGTACCCGCATCACGACCGTGCCACAACTCGAAAAACGTCCTCCAGGGCCGTTCAACATCCGCGCGAAATCACCACCTTGACCTGCTGCGTATTGTTTGACTGCTTCGGCAAGCGGCACTACCACGCCAATCGGTAATCCCGTGATCCGCGAGGCAAATAAACTAAAGATCGCCGTTCCCGCCGGATCATTCTGCCGCTCATCCGAGCAGGCCGGGTTGTCCGACTGCGCGTAGTCGCCATGGTTGAGTATCACACTTCCAACACCAATCAACTGGTCGGCTGCTAGGGCCGACGAGCTTATGAAGATACACGTTGCTAGGGCACCGATCATGAGTTTACGCATAGTCAACCTCCTCTTGAGAGCGGCCACACGTCGAGTGTGTCCACAGCATTCATTGATGGTTTTTCGCTGAAAGGAAGGAGATGCCATCTCTCATCTCATCCTTTTGATCTTGGAGCCCCCAAGAACTACCTACTCTGATGCGAACAGTAGCGCGGGAAGATCGGCTCGTCAATGGTCTTGCCCCATATTGCCCCTAATCGCTGTATGCTATTGAAAGAGCACGAGAGGATAGATTGTGATTAGGAAGACCGCGAGATTCAATGCCTCCAAGACATCTACGAAGAAGAGTGTCGCCAGGGAAGCATCCGCTATCGACCACAATGAGTGGTGGTTTGGTAGAAAACAAGCAGCAGGTTTGCTCGGGGTCTCTGAAAGAACCGTCTATAACCGCGGCAAAAATGGAAAGATAAAGACAGCTGTAGTTTACGGAAGACTGAAATATAAAGTTGAGACATCGCCGCAGAGTATGGCGGGCGTAGTACTACCTCTGCAGCACTTCAGAATTAACTCTACATTTGTAGCGTGGATAACATTCACTTCGGATGCCTGTCAAAACAACTGGAAAAGCATCGAACAGTGGTCGAAGGATATGAAAGACATGATCGAGGAATACATCAAAAAGAACATCACGCGAGAGGACGTTAGCGCGATGCAGGCCGTGAGAACTAAATCGAACGCCAAGTCTAAATACGTAGAGGTGACGGGAATGAGAAGTCGATTGGACATCAAGAGAAAGTACGTAGATGTAACCAGCGTCTTTTCTCCGAGTCGCCCGACTGGGATGCCCGTCGAAGGCGCTCCGAGGTTGAGATGAGGCTTTTGGAACCAGGAAGATATTAGGAATCGAAAGTTGTTGGTGTATTCGCGCGAACCGTCAGAAGCGACTCTTCGTTGGTCTAGGCGTGCTGCTGTTTCGGTTAGTCAAGCCGCGCGGGTCTCGGTACCCTGCGCGGCGGCCTTCTGATTGAGGTAATCGGCGGCTCGCTGGGCATGTGCGGCTGCCGTAAAAATGGCACGCTTGTCGTTCTTGAGAACTCCCAGCCAGGTTGCGACATAAGCGGCATTTTCCTCACGCGCTTCCTGTTGCAGTTGGAGGTCAGCACACAAGAAAGCAGATCCCAGCTCGGCCACGAGCTCCTCTCGACTGTAGCCTTCGTCTCCCCAGCTCTTGCGGCCGAAGTCGCGGTCAAGGCGTAGCGGGTGCTTTGTCCAGTGCGTCAATTCATGGGCGAGCGTGGCGTAATAGCTCTCGGCGTCACGGAAGGCTTCGAAGGGAGGCATCCGAACAAAATCCAGTTCCTGCGAATAGTAGGCGCGGTTTCCGCCATGTTTGATCGTCGCGTCCACGCTAGTGAAAAACTTCTCCGAATGATCAATGCGAGCAAGGGGATCGAGCGTCGGGGTAGCCTTTGCATAGTAGATTTCAGGCAGACCGTCAATCTGCTCAACGTTGAAAACCGTATAGCCCTTCATATACGGAATTTCACGCTCGACATCCTCGCCCGTCTTGTGGTCGTGCTCCGTGCGAGTGATAGCGTTGGCATAGACCACGATCGAGCCCTTCTCGCCCTTGCGGACGTGCGCGTTTAGTTCGCTAGCCTGGCGGTAGGTCATCCATATCGGAGCGGCAAAGTTCTGGCTAAGCGCGGCCATCCAGAGTGACAAGACGTTGATTCCGGAATAGGGCTGGCCGTTAAAGCGCAGAGGACGGGTGATCCGACCGGCGGCGTGCTCGGCATTCCACGGACGGATCCACGGACGGACACCTCTTTCGAGATACTCAACAATCTGCGCGGTGATGCGGGTGTATACGTCTTTTCTTTCGGTGGTGTTTTGCATTGTCTTCTTCTCCTTCAAAACAAATTTTTTCTTCGCGAAAACCCGCGACGGTTTTGAAGGCGTTCAGCGGCGCGGACCTGTCAAGGGCGCGGTTTGTGCGCGTTCATCGAAGACCCTTGAAAGGGAGCACCGCTGGAATAACGCCGGTTTTAGAAGGCGCGGGTTGAGAGGCAGAAAAAATAGGAAAGGAGCGGTGACTTCCACCAAGAACTCTGAATGGAGAGAGGCCGCAGATCGCAGGGTTGCGCGTGTTTTGTTAATTGATTCCGGAGCAGAATTAGCCGCCCGTTTCGAAAACGAAATTTAACGACTCGCGAAAGCCTATGTCTCGTCTCGGAATTGAACCTTGACATGCGAAAGTCTTTCATTTAATGTTCCCAAAGAGGGAACAGTAAATAGTCGCACGTTTTGGGACCATTGTCTCTGCGCAGTTTGGTGATTCTCGATGCGGTTGGTTGGCCGACAACTCTTGGACGACTTTGCTGCGCAGCACGCGGAAATACGCGGCCCGCTGAATGCGTGGATCGCGGAGGTGGAAGAGGCGGAATGGCGGGGACCAGCAGATGTAAAAGCCCGATTCCCGAGTGCAAGTTTCTTAGCGGACAACCGGGTAGTGTTCAACGTCAAGGGCAACAAATTCAGGATTGAGACGAAAGTGAGTTACGAAGTCTCTGTGGTATTAGCCATACGGATCGGCACCCACGCTGAGTATTCGAAGTGGAAGTGAGGCCTACGATGATCACTGCGATAAATTCGGAGAAGGATTACAAGGCCGCGCTCCGTCAAATCGAGGAGCTGATTGACCTAAATGTCAAGGCGGGAACGCCAGAGGGCGACCGCCTGAACATCCTCACTCTGCTGGTCCAGGATTATGAGCAGAAGCGAGTCGAATCGGAGGCTCCCGACCCAATCGAAGCCCTCCGATTTCGGATGGAGCAAATGGGACTCACACCGCGAGACTTGTTACCGCTGATCGGGAGCCGTAGCAAGGTCTCTGAGGTGCTTTCTCGAAAGCGCCCTCTAACCCTGTCGATGGTTCGTGCTCTGCACAAAGGGTTAGGAATTCCTGCAAAGTCTCTACTCCGAGAGCAGTCGTTGTTTGAGTCAGACGAAGCTGATATTCAGTGGGACAGGTTCCCGCTACGCGAAATGATCCGTAGAGGTTGGTTGAAATCGCGAGCATCCGATCTGTCGCATAATGCGCATGAGTTAATGATGCAGTTTCTTGCGCCGCTTGGTCGGGAATGGGCGCCAACCGTTCTATACAAGCATGGGCGATATGTGAGGTCTGCTCGGCAAATGGACCCCTACGCATTAGCCGCTTGGAATGCTCGCGTGTGCATTCGCTCTTTAGAATCTCCTCCGCGGGCAGAGTTTGATCGAGCAGTTTTGACGATAAGTTTCATGCATGAACTGGCTCATCTAAGTACTCTCAGCGATGGCCCAAGACAGGCCTGCGAATATCTAGGGAATGTTGGCATTTCTGTAATAGTTGAACCTCACTTGCCTGAAACGTTTCTTGACGGCGCTGCGCTGTTAGTCGAGGAAAATCGTCCGGCAATTGGTCTGACAATAAGACATGACAGGCTAGATAATTTTTGGTTCGTTTTGATGCACGAATTGATTCATGTCGCTCGACATCTAAGCGCCGACTGGGTTGGGTTCTACGATGATCTGGACATTGACGACACGTCTAATCCTCAAGAACGAGAGGCGGATAATTTGGCAGGCGAAGCGTTGATTCCAGAGAATGAGTGGCGGAACAGCCCGGCCAGAAATCTTAGGACTTCGGATGCTGTTGAACATCTTGCACGTCGGCTTCGGATTCATCCGGCCATCGTCGCGGGAAAGATAAGACATCATTACAAGTCTTACAGAGTACTCAATCGTCTAGTAGGACAAGGAGAAGTGCGGCGTCTTTTCCCGGATTTCGGAGACGCCGACCGTTGAAAATGTTTGGCACAAACCATTACGTCCCGATCTTGCGCTGGAAGCAGGCGGAGCGGCTTGCCTTGCATCGGCTTCGTAGCGACGACAAAGCGAGGATGACTCCGGTCATTGAGATCACTCCAAAGTCCTTCTTCCCGAAGAAGCGCGTTGAAGCT
>Ga0307477_10001102_pt1 | contig 24108 bp, 27 predicted proteins | sample atmos_gasesECM2C_FD_203316 | JGI IMG/M metagenome (GOLD analysis project Ga0307477, IMG submission 203316) | Hardwood forest soil microbial communities from Morgan-Monroe State Forest, Indiana, United States - atmos_gasesECM2C_515 | ecosystem: Environmental > Terrestrial > Soil > Temperate...
GTTCCACCTTGCTCAGCTCCTTGAGCATCGAGCCACCTCCCCTCGCCGGTGAGCGAAGGTTGGTGGGGCAAGGTGTCGGACATCAACCGAACACGTGTCGGGCGTCAGCCGAACACGTGTCGGGCGTCAGCCGACCACGAAACGTCGGAGGTCAGCCGAACCATCACATCAACATGGTGCGCCTCGGGGGATTCGAACCCCCAACCTGCGGATTAAGAGTCCGTTGCTCTGCCATTGAGCTAGAGGCGCACCAGCGAGTGTACGCAATCGAGCGAGCGCCTTGGACTGGATTTCGACCATGATGTGACACATCATTCGCCGATGACGTGACACATCACATGAGGGTGACCGAGGGGACTTGAACCCCCGACCTCCAGGGCCACAACCTGGCGCTCTAACCACCTGAGCTACGGCCACCGCGTGCCCTCAAGCATGGCACACGGCTCTTCGGGCCCGACCCTGACCGATCTGCGGTCCCTTCCGGGGTGCCCGGGGCTGCTGGGCGCGACTTCCAGCTGCCCGTTGGCGTCCGAATGACGTCTCGAGCGCCTATCGTTGTGGACGCGGCCGAGAGCGACGTTGGGAAGCGGCTCCCAGCCTCCGTAGCTCAACTGGATAGAGCGGGTGGCTTCTACCCACCAGGTTGCGGGTTCGACTCCTGCCGGGGGCACAAAGGCCTGTTGAGAGACGTTGTGACTAGCGCGCGGACGGCTGGCGTGCGCGATTCGTGCGCGAAGGATTTCCCCTGGCCCGCGCGATCGGCAACACAGAGGCCCCGCGTGCCAGCTCGCCAAGTGCCACTGCGATGGCCTTGTCGCGATCCTCGGTGGCATGTTGGTAGCGCAGTGCGGCAGCAGCCGAACGGTGTCCAGCGCGTCGCATTAGCTCCGCCGTCGACGCGCCAGTCGTCGCGGCCATCGTCAAAGCGAAGTGACGAAGGTCGTGGAAGTGGGCGTTGGGTAGCGTGCATTTCGTGCGCGCAGAACGAAATGCACTCGCCAGTGTCCTTGGTCGCATCGGGACTCCTCCGCGTCCAGTGAACAGCAGAGCGTCTCGCTCGGCTCCGACGTGTGCGTCGAGGTGCCTGCTCACCTCGCTCATGGCTGGCTCGGGCAGATGCACTGCTCGAACGCCTGCGTCCGTCTTGGGCGATCCGAAGATGAGGCTTCCGTCGTTCAGCTCAACCTGGGCTTGCTCAACTCGAACGAGGGACCGAAGCGGGTCGACGTCTCGACGTCGGAGCCCAAGCACCTCGCCTCGACGCAGCGCGCCCCACGCAGCGAGAGTAACAGCAGCGCGGAGGTTATCGGGCATCGTGTCGGTTAGCGCCTGCACCTCTGCCATGGTGAGCATAGGGCGTTCGACCGTCCGATCCATTCCGCCCTTCGCTACGCGACACGGCGAGCGCAGCAGCTTGTCGTCGCGCACGGCCGAGGCGAAGATCGCACGCAGCAGCCGGTAGGCGCTGGCCGATGCGCCAGGGCTTTTGGCGACGAGCACCGCCTGCCATGTGCTGACAGACGATGGCGTTACTTTTGCGATTGGAGTTTCGCCAAAATTCGGGATCAGGTGTACGTCCAGCAACGAGCGGTACAGCCGCTCGGAGCGGGGACGGAGGTCGGGACGGTTGGCGAGCCACTGCTCGGCGAACGTGCTGAACTTCACCTTGCCGGCTTCAGGGTCGACCCACGCGCCTCGGCCGATTGCGGTGCGTTCATTCGCTACCCATGCGTAGGCGTCAGCCTTCGACTCGAACGTGTTCGGGGCGATATAGCGCTTGCCTTGATACCAATAGGACGCCTGGTAGCGCCCAGATGGGAGCTTGCGAGCATTTCCAAAGGTGCTACGACCAGCCATCGTGTCTGCCTCCACGCTCAGTGCCCGTGCGACCAACCAGAGGCAGCTGGGGGTCGCGCTGGCCCCACTCTCTCGGAACCTTACGGGCCGGGTGTGGTATTGGTTGACGGCGCCGCCACTACCCCCAGACAAGGGGATCAGCGGCCCAACCAGTGTGCTGTGGGTGATCTTCATCCAGGACTGACACCTCGGCGGGAAGGGGCTTTGAGAAGGAGCCTCCTGCCTTGTCGGTGATTGCGTATCCGAAGCGAGATCTGCGCCCCAACACGTCACTGCACAACAAGACCACCGTCACAATGTCGCCTTCCTGAGCGCCGGGCATCTCTTCAAAGAGCGAGTTATGGTTCCCGCCGTCCTTCCAAGCACCGCCACCGACCTGCTTCACAGGATCGTTGGGACGTATGTCCCCAGCCCGAACGATGGACCACGTATTGACGTTGTCTGATTGGCGCGCCACGCAGACCACCTGGAGGGCCGGACCTCCGCCCGTATTGCGAACCTGAAACTGGAACTTGTCGATCGCCTGCGAAAAGAACGCGAGTTCGAGCTGAGGTCGCCAGGCGAGCTGGCGATCAGTCCTCGCCTCAGCTGCAAGGGTCTCAGTCGCTTTCGCCTCTCTGAGCGAAGATTCCACGAGATCGCTCGTTTTCTTGGCGACTTCGTGCGTACGCCGTGCCATCCATGCGGTAACCCCGGCCAGGGTGAGGGTCCCGCATGCCACCGCTAGTTGAGCTCCGACGTCCACCCAGTTGGTAGCCACGGAGCAAAGCCTCGCACGCCCAGCCCCGATCAACGCCCGATCGGCGCCGTCCGGCTATCGCGTTCAACGTGTGGTGCCGGAGCCTTCGGGCGAATTCGTCAGAAACCATCGGCTTCGTCCTGAGTCCGTTTCACGAATCCCACGGTCCCCTGCAAGCGATGACGGGACGGGCGAAGATTCCCTTTGCCCTGTGCTTGGGTACTCGGCCGGCGGACACAAACCGGGAAATTACCGAAGGTCGCCCGATGCGGCACTACTTCGTCGCCGTCTTCGGGGCAGTGCCGCCAACCAGGCGGACACAACTTCGAGGAGGTCAGCGCCAAGGGCGGCACAGAGTTGGCGCAGCTCGTCAAGGTCGAGCCGACGCTCACCGATTTCTACTTTGGACACCCACGTCTGCTGACGACCCAAACGTTTTGCCAGCTCGGTCTGCGAGATACCAGCCGCTTCTCTAAGGTCCCTGACCTGTTCGAGCAGGGCTCGATATGCGTCGGAATGGATCGTCTTGGCCACCCCGACAGTTGCCTATTCCAAGACGGGTTAGCCCAAGTTAGGGTAAGCCTGAACGACCAGCGAGATTCTCCTTGGCTGGACCGTCGTCAGTTGGCGAAAGGAGGCGACAGGCCGAATGGACTACTGGCACATTTCCATAATGGCCGTCTCAACGGGCCGGCTCGCGCTGGAGATAGGACTTGGAGCTCTGGTTTACCTTGTGGTGATTGTCGTCGTCGCTGCGTTGGTGACGCGCATGTTTGGGGACGTGCCAGCATTGGTGGCTATCGCAGCGGTTCTGTGGCCGTGGCTGCTCATCCCGGTGCTCCTCGTCGCAGCGGGTTACCGGCTTGGCGGAGGCCACAGAATTGATGGCCGACGCCATCCGTAGCGGTCAAGATTCTCACAGGTTCGTGCGAACCAAGTATCAGGGTTCAACGCTCAACCGATTGAAGGCTCACCGATCGAATATCGACGGGGGCCTAAAGCAACAGAAAGCGGGAGAGTCATGGGTTTAGGAAACCAGAGCAGCAACAACGTCATCATCAGGCAGACGAAGGTCATCGAGGAACTCCTCGCAGAGCAGAGGCGCGCGAACGAGCTTCAAGAACGCACAAACCAGCTACTCGAGCAAATCGCAACCGCGGCGCATTGACGTTTGATCTCCGTGGCTCGGACGCGCACATGAGAACCTGGATAGTCGGAGCACTTGCAGGGATCGTGGTGATTGCCATTGTCGGCATAGCCATTCTCATCGCGAGCACTCCGAAGGGGTCACTAAAACGATCAACTCAGCCGATTCTGCCGACCTCGACTGTTCCTCCGGTGACCGCGTGGCCGATGCCTCCAGCTGCCCTAAGCCAGGCGCTCGACGCATACCTTAGTAATCCTCAGAACAACGCTGACTATCCGTTGAATGAACTGGCGTTTGCCGCATACCGCGATCCGCGCGACCCATCCTGGGCAGTCTTCTCGATCAGCGGGGCGCCGGGCTTCGAGTCAGACGTCCAGGGCGAAGGCGGAATCGCTCGTCTTGTCCGCGGTGTTTGGACGATTGTGGACGCAGGTTCGGTCCTGAATTGCTCGCTTGTGCCCCAGAACGTGCTGAGAGACCTTGATGTGACGCCGGCCGAGTGCGTGGAAGCAACCACAGCCACTACCGGCGCTTCGTAACCCTCCGTCTAGACGCTCACCAAGCGGTACGGGAAGCCCACGACACCGGCAATCGCAGCGGGAGAGGCCGATCACGTCTGGTCAGACGTGGGAGATTGCCGGGCTGCTCGACTAATTGGTTTGCATCGACAATCTCGATATTGCCAGCGGTACGCTTGGTTCCATGATCTCAAAGAGCGAGATCCTCGCCGAGATTAAGCGATGTGCTTCCGAGAATGGCGGACGCCCGGTGGGGAGTCGTCAATTCGCCAGGGAGACCGGCATTTCTGAGCGATATTGGAAGGGCATCTATTGGGCTCGCTGGAATGATGCCGTTACGGAGGCCGGGCTTACGCCGAACAAAATGCGGACGGAGATCTACTCGGACGAGGATGTTCTGCGACGGGTATCCGAACTTGCAGTAAGTATCGGTCACCTTCCGAACCAAGCTGAACTGAGACTCAAAAAGCGATCAGACCCAGAGTTCCCTGGTGAGGATGTGTTCAGCCGTCGGTTCGGAGGGCGAAATCGTCTGTTGGAGCGCCTTTCCGATTTTGCCTCCACCCATGCGGAGTTTTCGAGCGTGTACGACATGTGTGCTCCGCATCTTACGGGAGTGTCCCCGCCACCAGGGGGAGCAAAGCGTTCAGCAGACCCAAGCGTTGGATACGTGTACCTCATCCGAATGGACAAGTGGCACAAGGTCGGGGCCACTAAGGACATCCTCCGGCGCCAGGGGGAAATTCGCCTCACGCTTCCCGCCAAGGAGGTCTTGGTCCACACCATAGAGACTGACGATCCTTTCGGGGTGGAGAGCTACTGGAAGAAACGGTTCTCTGATCGGCAGACCAAGAGCGAATGGTTCATTCTGAGCCCAGCGGACGTGAAGGCGTTCAAGCGGTGGCGGAGGATCTACTAGGCAGAGTCAAACTGACCCACTACCGTCTCAGCTGACGTTTTCTCGAATGGCGACATTGCGAACCGCCATCGGTGACCAAGCTTTGGCGCGGCGCGGCGGGTGGCCTTCGGCGTCCAGTGTCGAAGCGATGGCACGGTAGCTAGCGCCCTCTCGGCGCAACTCATTGATTCGGCGCACTCCAGCCTGCTCGGCATTGTCGGGCACAGCGTCCCTCTCTCGTCCGGCGCCGTGGCCCTTGTAGCCATACGCGTACGCGCCTACCGCCTTACGACCGGACGCGGCCTTGGACCGACGACCGTCCCGCAGACGCTTGACGACCTGTCCACGGTCGAGTTGAGCGAACACGCCACGCATTTGCCGCATGGCGGTTCTCATGGGGTCGTCCGGATCGTCTTCGCGGACCTCGCCGCCATCAACGGCGAACACGGCCGCTCCAAGGCGCCAGGCGGCTGCCAGGGCCGCCTCTTGGACCGCCAGAGACCTTGCCAACCGGTCGAGCCGTGCCACCACAAGGCCGTCTGCGGTGCCGCCAGCAAGAGCGTCAAGGGCGGACGCAAGGCCAGGTCGGTCTGCGGCGTCGAAGGTTCCTGAGACTCCTTCGTCGCGACAGGTGTGAACGATCCGGTGACCGTTGACCTTGACCCACGACCGGACGGCCTGTTCCTGGGAGTCGAGCCCGAAGCCGTCGAGCTGAGTCTCACTGCTGACCCGGAGGTAGGCAACCAACCGCACACCTCAATCATATGCCCAGTGAGCTGGGATGTAAATATTTCTGACGAAATATTTACGGCTCGACGTCTTCGAGGGCGCCCCCTCCGAGCAGGTCGGCGCAGGCCTGACAAAGCCAGAGGTCTGGGCGCTCGGTCAGGAGCACCTCGGCCGGGCCTCCGCATTGAGCACACCGGGTTGCCTCCTCGTGCTGGCGCGGCGGCGGGCTCATTCGGTTGCCTGCTGCTCTGGTGGTTCGGTCGGTTCGATGGACGGCAGGGCCAGCGCCTTGCGCAGCTCGCGTGCCATGCCCTGCGTCAGCATCTCGCGCTGCTTCTCGGACAACGGTACAGAGTCGAGCGTGCGCTCGAAGGCTTCCAACAGGCGGCTGCCGTTCGCCTCCGCTTCGAGGTTGCGGTCGTAGACCGTGTGCTCCATACGGTCGCCGAACTCCTGGGGCGCCCTGCGCTTGAGCAGCTCAAGTGCCGCTCGCCAGTCGGGCGACTGGGTCTCGCGCACGATGAAGTGTTCGGTGATCCGACCGCCAACGACCTGACCACCCTTCAGCTGGCCGCCGACGACACGCGTCGTTGTCCGAATGCGCACGGGAAGACCCATTGGCTGCCCTGTCGCAGAGTCGATCTCTCCGTACCCGGCACTGCCTGCCACGACTTTACGGGCTCGGTCGTTCCCCTCCGTTATCGCCGCCTTGACAGCTTTCCAAAACGTCAGGCAGCGCCGCTCGTAATAGCTACGAGCGGCAGGGCTCTTGGCCTCTGTGGCCGCAGCTACTCGGCACCAGCGCTCGTAGTCCATACGCGGCACGTGGAGCGTGTCGCAAGCCCAGTTGACGGGCATCCCTGACCGCAGCATGTCGAGGAGGTCGATAGCCCGTTGGCGGGTGAGGAGGGTCGGGCCCAACGATCCGCGGCTAGACATCGCGATCCCCTATGAATGCACAGACGGATTCAGGCCCCGATACCTGTTTCGGACGACATCGGGAGATGGTACTCACGCGTCGCACCGGGAAAAGCAAGCTTCAGCTTCGCGACTGCCTTGTCCTCGCTCATTCCAACCTGTAGTCCTGACAGACCCCGGAGCGTGTCAGGAGTGAGCGACAGATCCGTGTTGTCGCAGCTAGTGCCAGTCCTGCCAGCCCTGACACCGTCGGCGTTGTCAGGACTGACCCCCGGTCGGAAATAGCACCTCTCGCCACCGAAACCCGAGGGTGGTGTGTGGTGAAGCCCCGCCCTGTCTCGTGCTCGCGCCAACTGGCGGATGGAGACGCCGTAGCCCTGCCGGCGCAGTTCCTCGCGAACGACTCTGATGGGTACCGGCTCCTCGCCCACGAGAGCGTTCATGGCGTCCGCCAGCTCTGCCACCTGACTAGCGCCTTCATGATCGGTCGAAGCCAAGAGGCTGCGACTGGTATGAGCTGAGCGACCTTCCCATTCGACGCAGGCGACCGTCCCATTTCCCGGCGACGGGACTAGGCGATATGCCAGCGCTGGCGACGGCGGGGCAAGGTTGCATGCCGTCGTGGCAAGAACGTGTCTCGCCCTACTGTTGTCGTCGGGATCGGGTGCGGTCAGGAGAATGCTGCGCGCGGCGCCCGTGATCCCGATGCTGCCGCCACCGCGGTAGAGGGGGTTATTGACTCCGCTCTTGTTCAGGTGACGGACAACAACGATCGCGGCTGTGGTTCGTTCCGCTACTTTGGCCAGTGGCATCAATGCATGACGAACGTCTTGATCACGGTGCCCGTCCACCTGGTGACCAAGGTACGCATTCAACACGTCGATAACCACGAGAGTCGCTTTGTTCTCGCAGATCATGTCCTCGAGGAGCATGCAGTCTCGTGGGATCGAGGGTGGGCGAAGCCCGATCAACTCTCCGTCACTGAACTCTGGAACCGACTCCCAAGCGACGACGTGAGCAGGATCGCCACCTGCGGCATCAAGGCGTGGACGGATCGTATCGGCCAATCCATCCTCTGCTGAAAGCAAAATCACTGATTCGCGATGATCTAACCGAAATCCATCGGGCATCTCTGAGCCCGTCGACACTCTGGCGGCAAGGTCGAGGAGCACTGTCGACTTGCCAGTCTTGGGATCACCTTCAACGACTGTGAGCTTCCCTCGTGGGACACGTCCCGGCCAAAGCCATTCGACGCTCTCAGGTGCAACATCGACGAGGCGAACCGCGCCAGCTCTTTGTGATCGAGATTCCTGCTGGTTACCACCATCCCCGGCGGGAGCTGAATAAGTCATCGAAGGGCCTCGCGACGGCATTGCTCAAGAAGGGAATCGAGATCGTCGGGAGAAATAACGATCCGTCCACCCACCTTGTAGTGAGCGACGCGCCTCTCTTGAATCAAGCGACGAAGATGCCGGAGGCTGAGACCGGCGTAATCGGCCGCGTCCGGTACGCTGAGCGGAGAGCGGCGGGTGGAAGAGACAACCCTGCTCCTACGGCTCGCCTGCGATTCGTGCTGCATCATTCCACCTCGGTACTTGGGCGTGATGGCATCGCCTCACGCACGGCTCTGAAACTGCATGCCGCAATGCGGCCTGTTTCGCTTGAGCCGGCTGCCGCCTGATGGCGGCATTTCCTCCCTAGTACCGGGTCGCACAATCGCAACCTCGGTTGAGGTTTTAGCAGACATTGGTGGCTATGTGGGATTGCCTGGGTCATCAATCCGCAAGTTGGGACAGTTAAGGCGACCAACGCAAGGCCAGCGGTCGCGCACCGCCGCCGTGCGCGATCGTGCGCGATCGTGCGCGGAAAACGGGTCAAGACTGCGGGCCGGCGGCTACCGGGGAGTGAACCGTCGTCCCAGGTCAGAAGGCGAGTAGGCGCATTCGTCCTGGCTGACGTCCGAGGGCCTGACACACCCACCAGGTTGCGGGTTCGACTCCTGCCGGGGGCACTCACTCAACTCATTCGAGCGGCACCGGTAAGCATGTCCTCGGACGTGCGCCCAGCCGGGGGACCGGAAGCCGGAAGTATCGAGCGTTTGCGCGGAGCCGCGGTCAGAAGTCCTGCTCAGCCGAGCGGACTTCGCCCCGTAGCGAACCAGTCCGCCATCATTGGTTCCAGCGACCGGCTGACCAGTTCGAGGCGCGGCGCACCGGGTCCATGGCAGTACGCCCAGAGGGACGAGCCGTCGGGCATCGGTGCCTTGACCTCGACATGTATTCCGTTCCGGACCAACTTCTCTATATCGCTGTCTACGTCGTCGGACCAAAAGCCGAGATGGTGGGCTCCAGAACCTGACGGCGCCCACACGGTGTCCGGCACTGCTTCTACGACCTCGAGACGTGGTTCGCTCATCGAGTAAGCGAAGTGGATCGGGACCTTTCGCTCACCCTCGGGAGTCCAGACCTCTTGCTCGACGGCCAGCTCATCGCACCAGCGGTACCCAGCCACGTCTGTGAACCACCGCATCGCGGCGTCAAAGTCCTCAACGACGATGCCTGTGTGGTACAAGTCCTCAGGGTTCATGCGAGCCTCCTCTGGTTTGGAGTGCCTTTAGCACATCAGCCCAGGCTGGCGTCGGTGTCGAGAATCTCGGACTCCAGCCACTGCACTTCGCTGAAGTTCTCACGGCGGCTGATTTCCAGAAGCTGCTCTAGAGCGGCGCGCTTCAGGGCCCGGGCTGCAGCGTTTGCGGGTGTGTGCCTTAACACAATGTCGATGAAATGGAGGGCATGTAGGGGACGCTTGGCCTCGACGTGATCTCGGGCGCGTTCGGTGAGCGCGTCGTTGCCACCGGCAAGTTCCACGAGATCAGGCCATATGGCAGCGGGAGGTACGTCGTAGAGCTCGGTCGTCGACTCGTATCGGAACCATCCGGTGTGCTCTTCCCAGATGGCACGCACGATCCACGGCACCTTGCCATGGAGCTGAGGAAGGGCCAGCTCAGATGGCAGCGATACACGATCCATCACCGTCCACAGGTCAGCACCGTCGTTCATGGCGTCGATAGTCCGGTCGCGAAGAAGGACCGTCGCGTCGCGGATCTTCGTCAACGTCTCGAGGATCTCCGGGCCCCTGAACACGTCGTGTCCGTTGACCAGCGTCTGCGGTTCGAGAGCGATGATTCGCTCGACGGAGTGGATGAATGTGATCGCGCTGCGGATCTTGTCGCCTCGGATGGTGTAGAGGTTCGGGACGTGGCCGAACATCGGGCCCAGGAGGTTTCCTATGAAGACGATGCGCTCCTCAGACAACCACAGCGCGAGCGCATCGGTCGTCTCGCCACCTGGGGTCGAGTAGAGCTCAATACGGCGATCGCCAAGTTGCATCGTGTGGCTATCGATGAACGAGGTGGTCAGTACGGGTTCAGGTGGCAGTGTCGAGGTGTCGATGTCGGATGTAAAGCGACCCCAGAGCTTTAGGATGCGTCGGACGTAGAAAGGGTGGAGCCGGCGCCAGTACTCGCGCACATCCGAATGGTTGGCTTGCGCGATGGTCTCCACTCCGGGAGCGTCGAACTGCGACCAGCCCCCGACGTGATCGGGGTGGCCTTGAGTGAAGACGATCGCCCGCAACGGGCGGGGGCTGACGCGCCCGAACCGTGCCTTGATCGCGGGCACCTCGAAGTCGAGGCCCGTATTGATGAGGAGGTCGCCGCCGTCACCGGTCACCAGGTAGGTGTTGGCGATCCCCCTCGACATGAACACGCCATCGCCGAGGTCGACGGCATCCTGAGTGCCCTCACCCTGCCTGATCAGCGCGTCCAGCGACTCCGCCACCCGCCCCTCCCAAGCACCTGTGGTCCGGGCGAGACTAACGTTTGTTCCATGCCTCGGTCAAACACCTCGCAGGCAGTGGCGACCGTTGACGAGTTAGCGATGAAGGCCTGCCGGCGGGCTGAGCTCGACGACCTCGGGGCGGACTCATGGCGCGAAGGACTCTCGATCCTCGTTGACACGCTCGAGTCTTCGCCCGAGGTCATCGCGACCGGACGAGACGACCTCTTTCGGCAGTTCGTCGACGCCCTCTGGAACCGGCTTCGTGTCGTCGACTACGTGAAGCGGCAACCGGCGGTAACCGAACAGGCGATCGAGCGTCCACTTGTCATTCTCGGATTGCCACGCACAGGCACGACAGTCGCTAGCTATCTCCTCGACCAAGATCCGAACCGTCGCTCGCTGCTCAACTGGGAAGCAGGGGACACGGTCCCACCGGCGACGACCGAGACCTTGCACACCGATCCCCGGTGTATCCAGAAGAAGGCAGTGCTCGACGACTTCGCAGCGGCACTCGAGGCGGCGCAGACGCCCATTCCCCACTGGGAGGAGGCCGATGGTCCAACGGAGTGCACGTTCGTCCAGAACCAGGACTTCAAGGCCTTCCTCTGGGAAGCGTTCATGCCGACGCCGGCCTACTCTGACTGGCTGCTCTCGGTCGATATGACGAGCGCATACGAGTACGAGCGCACCGTCCTCCAAGTGCTCCAGTCATGTGCGCCGGGAGCCTGGGCGCTCAAGATGCCTTCGCACGCCGTGCACATCGAGGCTTTGCTCGCCACGTTCCCTGACGTTCGCATCGTGTGGGCACACCGCGACCCCTACAGGGTCACCGGATCGCTGCTCAGCATGAACCACCTGGCCCGGAGCATGATCGTGCCCAATCCGGACCTGGCGACCTTCGTCCCGACTGTGCTCGAGCAAGCGCGAGCGCACGTCGACCGTGCCTTGGCAGCACGCCGGCGGATCGGAGAGGACCGGTTCTTCGACCTCCACTACGCCGAGCTCATGCGCGACCCCATTGGCCAGATGCGCCATCTCTACCAGTGGGCAGGCGACGATCTGACGCCCTCTGTGGAGACAGCGATGGGCCGTTGGTTGGAGGCCAACCCCCAGGATCGCTTCGGAATGCGGCCCTACTCGCTTGACGTCTATGGGGTCACCGTGGCCGACCTCGAACCGCTCTACGAGGATTACCTCTCGACCTTCGATATCGATCTCGAGGGCGTCTGAATGCAGGCTGCCATCACCACCGATACGGGGGGTTTCGAGGTCACAGAGCTTCCCGACCCAGCACCGCGCATCGACGAGGTAGTGGTGCGGGTCGCTGCCTGTGGGGTCTGCGGGTCCGACCTGAAGGCACGCCCCTTCATGCCTGCTGGCACTGTGATGGGGCACGAGCTTGGGGGCGAGGTGGTGGCTGTCGGCGCTGACGCCGCTGCGCAAGGCTGGCGCGAAGGGGATCTCGCCGCCGCTCTGCCGGTGATCTCCTGCGGCACCTGTGTCCGGTGCGCCGCTGGCGATGTGGCTCACTGCTCGTCCGTGCGTTTCATCGGGATGGGCAGTGACGGTGGGGGCTTCGCGGAGTTCGCCGTCGTGCCGGCCCGGCACGCGTTCCCGGTCCCTCACGAGATTCCCCCACTTCACGCCGCGCTGGTCGAGCCATTTGCTGTCGGGCTGCACGCAGTCAATGCCGCAGAGATCGCGCCGGGCGACGAGGTCTTGGTCATTGGCGCTGGAGGTGTCGGGCTCACGACAGTGGCATGGGCCAGGGCACGAGGCGCCGGACGGGTGACTGCAGTCGACCCGGACGCTGGACGGCGGGAGGCGGCCCGGGCCACCGGGGCACACGATGTGCTCGCCTCGCTGGATGACGCCCTGCGTGAGGGCTATGACGCCGCCATCGAGTGCGTAGGCCATCCCGAGTTGGTGGCCGCCGCCCCCGCCTCCGTCCGTGCGCGTGGGCGTGTGGTCGTGGCCGGCGCGTGCGACCGGCCGATCCCCGTCGAACCGGTGGCGGCGCTTCTCAAGGAGCTCACATTCCGGTTCTCTGTGTGCTACCGACCTAGTGAGTTCCGCACGGTGATCGACGCGTTCTCCTCAGGTGTCATTGACCCCTCGACGGTCATCGGACCGGTAGTCGAGCTCGGCCGACTCGACGAGGCGTTCGACCTGGTACGGACGACAGGCACCGAGGGCCGCGTTCTGGTCACGCCGCTGACGTCGGCCTAAGTATTCGGTTCTGTCCTGGGAGATGCCATGATCGATTTCAACGAGCAGACGGTGATCGTCACGGGCGCGGGCCGAGGGCTTGGCCGCTTGTATGCCATGGAGTTCGCTCGGCGTGGTGCTCAGGTGGTCGTGAATGACCTTGGGGGATCGGTCGATGGTGCCGGGGCCGACCCGTCGGTGGCCGATCACGTCGTTGCGGAGATTCAGAGCGACGGCGGCGTCGCCGTGGCGTCCCACGACTCCGTGGAGACGCCCGAGGGCGGCGAGGCGATCGTCGCCTGCGCATTGGATCACTTCGGACGGATCGACGCCGTGGTTTCCAACGCCGGTATCTTCCGCACCCCGAGTTTCGAGGACCTATCGCCCGAGGAATGGCGACAGATGCTCCGGGTGCACCTCGACGGTGCGTTCTATCTGAGCCAGCCCGCGTTCCGGGCGATGAAATCGCAGGGCTATGGGCGTTTCGTCTTCATTGCCTCGTCCGCAGGACTTTTCGGTCAGCCCAACAGTGCGCATTACGCAGCCGCCAAAGCGGGCACGGTCGGGTTGACCAACGTGATTGCCATCGAGGGAGACCCACACGGCATCCTGGCGAACACGGTCCTTCCCTTCGGCTACTCGCGAATGGTCACTTCGACGCTCGGGGAGGAGGAAGCCGAGGCGTTGCGCGAGGCGTCAGGTTTCATGCGGGCGATCGACCCGGAGCTGGTGGTCCCGATGGTGATCTTCCTGGCCAGCCGAGCGTGCCAGTTCACTCACCACAATTACTCGGCTTGCGCCGGCCGCTTCTCTCGGGTCTTCGTGGGCCTTGGCTCGGGGTGGGTAGCCGACGCAGTGTCCAAACCCACCGCGGACGACATCGAGGCTCATCTCACGGAGGTATCGGCAACCGAGCCGTTCATCGTCCCCACGTCGATCTTCGACGAGGTGGCCGACACCTGCGACCGGCTCGGGATTACCGCCTGACCCGCCCGATAGAGGAACCCGCCACCGCAGACGACGGAGCTGATTGGCCGGCCCAGTCGTAGCGGGCAAACCAGAGCTGTCGTTGCCCAGTGCGGGAATCGCCCCATGATGTGTAGAGGTACTTGCCGTCGAGGTAGAGGTTGCAAGCGCAGTCGTCCCCCGGAGCTCCCGAGGCGACGTCAGGGGGAGCGGTGCTCGGCGTGAGTTCGACCTGCGGCCCGAACGTGGTGCCACCGTCGGGGGAGACGTCGGCGTAGACGTCGTAGGATTTGTCAGCGTGCTCTATTCGCCAGACGACGCCTAGAGCGCTGGTTGACCCAAACCCAACCCACGTGTGGAGCAACGTGTCACCACCGGGGACGTTGGCCGTGAGCGCAAGCTTCCATGTCGCGCCAGTGTCGGAAGTGACCCACACCTGGAGGTCCGACGATTGCGGTACCACCACGGCGAAGCGCCCTTTTGTCGACGGGTCGGCGGCGACTTCGAGGCCGAGTGTCGTGGGTGTTGATCCGACGGGGGGGTTGTCGACCGGCATCACTGTGCGCGACCAGGTCTTGCCGTCGGAGGTGCTCGTCTCGAACACGGCGCAGGCCTGATTGCATGTCACCTCGGGCGGATGCGATGCCTTGTATTCCAGCGAGTTGGGGTCGACGGTGTACGCCGCGGCCACGACGCCGAATGCCGCCGAGATCGTATCGCCCCAGATCGACTGGAAGTCCGGGTCGAGCGGGTACGCGGGGCCCCAGGTCACACCGTCATCATGTGAGGCGAGAACTACGCGCTGGACGAGGGCGTCATCCGAAAAGCTCGCATACAGGGTGCGGGTAACGGGGTCGATGACCAGCCAGGGTCTATCGAACTCGGCGTCCGGATCTCGGCTCTCGACCGTGTTGTCGGCGCGGTACTCGACTGACCAAACGGTCTTTGGCTGGCTCCAAGTGCGCCCCTGGTCTCGGGAGGCACTGACCGTGTCCAGACTTGCCAAGGTGGGATAAGAGGTTCCGACTCCCGGGATCACCGAGCCTCCATCGAACACCGAGTAGAGCGTTCCGTCCGGGGCATCGGCGAGCGTTGGGTCAGCGCATCCCCCGGGGTTGACTGGAAGGCCGACCCGCTGGTACGGCAATGCGCTCACGTCCCAGGTCCTGCCGCCATCGGTTGAATACCCCACGCCGCACTCCACCGGCGAAGGGCCCGGCGGTGTGGTAATCGCGGCCCCAGGTGCTTTGTATGGGAACGATGTCCACACCGCCGTGACCAGCTGCGGGTTTCTAGGGTCGACGATGATCCACCCCTCGCCAGAGGACCACTCCGGCGACGTAGTGACTTGGGTCACGAGAAGCCGGCCGCCATCACTGAGGGTGCCAGCCCGACTCTGGGTACTGGCTTGACTCTGGGCGCCAACTTGCGCGAGCAGCCCGGACGACGCGATCAGCCCGAACACGAGGGCCAAGCGCCGACGGACCTTGGTCCGCCCCGTGTAGGTCACTGTGTTACCAGCCTCCCTCGGGAGCTCTTCGCTTTCGCCAATCGATGGAACTCAACGGCGCTTCGCTAGCTTGCGGACGGAAGGCTCGACACGAGGTCCATCACACTCACGGGTTCGCTGCCCTGCTTCTTCAGGCGAGCCGAGGACCTGTAGCCGAGGTCCACGTCCGTAGACTGGGCGCGAAGCGCCCTGACGGTCGCCTCCTCCATGGGAATCTGCGGGAATGGATCGAAGGAGAAGATGCGCAGCGCATTCTGGTGCGTGATCTTCGTCACTTCCTCGTCGGGCAGCGCCAACAGATAACTGGCAAGAGTCTCGGGCGCCACAGGCCACACGGAGTCGGAGTGCGGATAATCGCACTCCCAGGTGACCATATCGATGTTGAGCTTGCCACGAGATTCGATGCCAAACGCGTCGTCGATGAAGCATGTGACGATCCGCTCGAGGAAGACCTCGCTTGGAAGCTTTTCACCGAAGTTCTGATGCGTCCACGCCCTGTGGTTCTTGTAGACAGCGTCGATGCGCTCGAGGAAATAAGGAATCCACCCAATGCCTCCCTCGCTCAACGCAAACACCAACTCTGGGAATCTGCGCAGCACTGGTGACCAGACCAGATCGGCAGCCGCTTGAACGATGTTGATCGGTTGCAGCGTGATCATCGTGTCGACCGGCGCTTCGATCGAAGTGATGACCACCTGAGACGAGGACCCTATGTGCAAGCACACCACTGCGTTCTCGTCGCTGCAAGCCTTCCAGAACGGATCCCAATGTTCGTTGTGGATGGAGGGGTATCCGAGCTTCTCCGGGTTCTCCGAGAACGTGACCGCATGACATCCCTTCTTCGCCACTCGGTGCACTTCCTCGGCCATCGTCTCAACGTCCCAGATCGGTGGGAGGGCGAGGGGGATCATTCGGCCGGGATACGTGCCACACCATTCATCGATGTGCCAGTCGTTGTATGCACGCAGAACCGCTAGAGCGAGGTCCTTGTCCACGGCTCGCGCGAAGTACTGGCCACAGAACTGTGGATAGGACGGAAAGTTCATGGACGCGAGGATTCCGTTGGCGTTCATGTCCCGGACCCGCTCGTGGATGTCGAAGCAGCCGGGTCGGATCTCGCTGAAACGGGTCGGCTCGACTCCGTACTCGTCGGGTGGGCGTCCTGCCACCGCGTTCAATCCGACGTTGGTCGCCTCCTGGCCCTCGAAAACCCAGGCATCGGTGCCGTCTGGCTTGTTGATGACCTTGGGAGCTTGGTCCTTGTACTTGTCGGGGATGTGACCCTCGAACATGTCGGGAGGTTCCACCACGTGGTCGTCGACGGACACGAGGATGAGGTCGTCGATGTTCACGCTCTGCTCCTTCCTGTCTGGATCAATTGAGAGTGACGGGCGTCAACCGAACAGCACGGGGATCGAAGTTGGGGAACGGAAGACCTGCCCTCGAATGTGGGGGTCGCCAGCTCCGGGGTCGAGTCGCAAGTTCGGCAAGCGGTCCAAGAGCAGCTTGAGGGCGACACGCATCTCCATACGGGCCAGGTGCATCCCGAGGCATACATGGGGCCCATGGCCAAACGAGATGTGTGGCTTGGGATCGTTTCGGAAGATGTCGAAGTGATCGGGATCGGGGTTGCGGCTCTCGTCCCTGTTGGCGGCCGCGAGCATGAGCATGACCGTGGACCCGGCAGGGATCACGACTCCGCCGACCTCAGTATCGCTTTTCGCCAGCCGAGTGATGTTGAGGAGCGGTGTCTCGAAGCGCAACACCTCCTCGATGGTCCGCGGTATGAGGCTTCGGTCGGCCCGGACCGCGTCGAGCTCTTCGGGATTGGATAGCAGGGCGAAGAGTAGGTTGCCGGTCGAGCGGAACGTCGTCTCGACGCCCGCAGGCAGCAACAGGAGAACGAACGAGAAGATCTCATCGTCGCTCAGGCGTTCGCCGTCTAGCTCCGCATGGGCGAGGTCGCTGATCAAGTCTTCGCGCGGCTCTCGCCGCCGGTCAACGAGGATTTTGGCTACGTACTCCTTGACCTCCTGCGAGGCTGCTATTGCCTGTTCCTGTTTGGTGTAGAAGCTGAGTATGGACATCGACCAGCGCCGGAATTGCTGGTAGTCCTCGCTTGGCAGGCCCAGAATGCGGGCGATGATCTGTGTGGGAAATGGAAACGTGAACTGTCGGACCAACTCGGCGCGTCCCTGGTCGGCGAACTTGTCGATCAGCTCGTTGCCGACCCGCTCGACGAGCTCGCTTTCCCAGCGCGACAGGACTTTCTGCCTGAAGGCCATGGAAACGAGGGCGCGGTAGCGACTGTGCTGGGGAGGATCCATCCCAAGAATGATGTGTTCGCCCATGACGGGGCCCATTATCAGATCGATGATGTGCGCTGAGGAGAAATTCTCGGGATCACGAAGGACGCGTGCGATGTCTTCGTGGCGATAGACGAAGAAGACCGCAGCGGCCTCCTCGTGAGGCATCAACGAGGAGTCGAGTCGTTGGACGGGGTGCTCGCGGCGCGCTTGTGCGAGCTCCGGATAAGGGTCTCGCAAGTCCCCGGCGACCGCGTCGTCGAAGAGCCCGAGCTCGTCGCTGTCGTCGTCAACCCGCTCCGTGTCGGCAGCGACGTCCGCCGACCCGTCCACCGACGCTTCCACGTGGACCTGGCCTCCCAAGGAGATGGAACCAAATATTCGTTCCTCAACGTAATCGGGCTCGCAGGAAGAGGTCAACCGAGGCAGCAATCGACGGACGGCCGGCCTAGGTTGCAACGAACACCTCGCGTCGGGGCTCTGAGAACAAATGTTAGGCTCGGACACTTGGTGGGCAGAGGAGGGCACCGGTGAGTGTCAGCGTTGATCTCCGAGGCCGGCGTGTGCTCGTCACCGGAGCGTCCAGCGGCATCGGGGCTGCAGTGTGCCGGTCGATCGTCTCGTGTGGCGGTTCGGTGGCGATGCTGGCGCGGCGTAAGGAGCGGCTCGAGGAGCTCAGAGCGGAACTTGGCGAGGGCGCCGTAGCTGTGCCGTGCGACGTCACAGACCTCGAAGCGCTGGAGACTTCCGTGGAGGAGGCGGCCCGTGCACTTGGCGGCCTCGACGGGATAGTTGCGGTGGCCGGCAAGTCGATAGTCGGGACGATCACGACAGGCAACCCGGAGCGTTGGCGCGATTTGATCGACTTGAACCTCGTAGCTCCTCTGGCGACGGTTCGTTACGCGGTTGGACATTTCCCGTCGGCTGGTCGTCGCGACGTCGTGCTCGTGGCCTCGACCGGAGGAATCACCCCGAAGGCCGGAGTAGGCATATACGCGGCGTCGAAGCGAGGACTTCGCGCCGCGTTCGACGCTATGCGCCTGGAACTCGCTCCTGTCGATGTGAACGTGAGTTGCGTCATGCCCGGCATGTTCGAGACCGAGGGCCTGACACTAGAAGGTTTGGTGTTCGACGGTGAAGTGCCACCAGACGATGCCGAATGGTTCGTGCCCGGAGCTGGGCCCGCTTCGCCGGCCGATCTGGCCGACGCCATCGCTTTCACGATCAGTCGCCCCGAAGGTTTCTGCATCAACGAGCTAGTGGTGAGGCCGACGGGTCAGCTCAACCCGTAATCGCTTCAGTTGATCTTCTGGGCTGCAACGGTCTTCGGACTGCAACGGCTGCCGTTCGATGCACTGACGCTCGGGCGCCCGGACTGGCCGCTTTCCCAGCCGTCCCAGATGCCGGCGGAGTACGGTCCGAGTTGTCCGGCCTTCTCGTAGAAGCCTTGCGGGTCGTAGACCTTCGCCTCGGGAAATGGATAAGGACAGGCGACCGACGTGGCCGCTCCGCTCGCCCTGATGACGGCGAAGCTGCCACCGTAGAGGAAGAGGTAACACGCATTCAGGATCGCGAACATGACCACGAAGGTGCCCAAGGCGGGGCGAAGGCTAAAGGCGCGAATGCGTTGGGCTAGCTTCTCGGCCACAGTCCGGCCGGTGTCATCGCGGTACAGCAGCACTCCTGCCGGGATCATGACGGTGGTGACGAGCGACGACTCCCACAGGAGTGGGAACTGGTAGGGCTTTCCGTCGAACACCGAGCCGAAGGGGATCACCTGCGAGTAGATGTAGAGCTGCGTCCGCACGAGGAGGATCTCCTGTATGGCGTCGTATACGAATCCGACGGCGTAGATCAACACCGCCAGGCTGATCAGTGGATGTCTCCACACGAAAGAGTCAACCGGGCGTCGCCGTTGCATTCGTCTCAGGATCCAGACTGCAGGGAAGAATGGGGCGAGGTAGAAGGCAACGTAACCGATGACGATGAACGGCTCGACCGTCGGAGAAAGGGAGACGAGCCCCCAGGTCTCAGGCCAGTGCCACAGCTGTGGGTTGTAGACCGCGTAGGGCGACCAGTTCATGATGGGGTCTTGCCAGACGATTCCCGTGCAGCAGAGCGCCATGAGCAAGATTGGGTGCTTCGGGTAACGCCGCCACATGACGACGAACACCGCGACGAACCCGACGATCATGAAGATCGTGCCGATCTGCTCCAGAGCGAGCCAGTGATGCCAGCCGAACAGGGGTGCCACGGGGCGGGGTGCACCAGGCACTCCGGCGTTCTTGATCCTGGACGCGACGGCACCATGACGGGCGTTGTGCGCAACCACGACGAAGAAGGCGACGACGGCGCAGGAGAGCAGCGCCCAGCCGAGGGCGACCCGATCTGGACTCGGCGACCTCTCCCTTGACGGCGCCTGGATCGCCGTAGGTCTCGGAGCAGTCAGCGGGACGGCCACGCGACGTTCCTCCTGGGGGTACTCACTCCGAATGGAGGTGAATCGTGCCTGTCACTGCTCACCGAAGCGACCGATCAGGTGAGCCTTGCCGAACGTGGGGTCGAGCTGCCGCGCCACAAGGTATCCGGCGCCAACCCACCCTCGACGCGTCCAATTGCCGAACGACAACCGGGTGCCGGGCGCTCCCGACGCAGCGGGGAGCATCTTCACCCGCTCGAGAGCCTCCTTGACGCCGCGTGGTGTGAGTGGATGTGCATCCGCGAATGCGTGAAGAAGCACGGTGGCGAGGTCGTGGTTCACCACGGGCACGCAGTACTCGGGACGCCGTCCGTAGGCCTTCTCGTATTCGTCGAGGAACCGCTGGCCGACGAGGTTGGACTCGTCGTACTGGTCCAGGCCGGTCCAGCCGAGGATGGCGTCCCACATGACCTGGTGGATCCATGCGTTCTGGAAGGCCGTTCCTAGAAAGCGCGGCGGGTCCCAGCCGAGCTCGGAGAGTACCCGGTTGACGTGGAGGAGCCCGAACCCGAAGCCGCAGTGCACGAACGCCGATACCTTGGCCTCTTGAAGCCGGCGGACGTGTTCGGTGATGTCCTGGGCAGTCTGTGGGATCCATTCCTCCAACACCACGCGGATCCCCCGACCGGCGGCCGCCTTGCGGAAGTTTCTGATGTAGGACTCTCCGACGAGCGACTGCTCGATTAGTGCACCGACCTCCGTGTGGCCCTCTTTGGCCAAGAGATCTGCCCAAAAGATCGGCTCGTCGGTCATCGATCCCATGGACAATGAGAACGTCCACTCACCCAACCATTCCTCGCTACCGGTCACGCTGATCGCCGGGACGTGGAACCGATCTTCGATGGCCTCGCGAGTTGGAACGCAGTTGTCGCTGATCGCCGGGCCGAACACGACGAGACAGCCTTCATCGACGAGCTCGCCGTACGCGTCGATTACGGCCTTGATCGTTCCTTTTGGAAGGCCCTCGACTTCACGGAACACGATCTTCACAGGGCGGTCGATCATCCGTTGCTCGAGGCCCTTGGTGAAGACGAGCTCGAACGGCAGGACTAGGTCTTGGCGGGCCTCCTCGGGATAGCCATCGGGGAGCTTGAAGTCGAACAGATAGCCGAGCTTGATCGGCTCCGCGGTGCTTTCGTAGGACACGGACTTTCCTCCGTCGCGGTGGAGCGCTCCCCGGTCCCTCCGGCGACCGTCGGAGGGACCGTAACCTGATGTTTGTTCCACAAAAAAACGTAGCCGAGTAGCTGAGGCGGGTCAATCAGTGCCGTCAGCGGAGTCTTCGCTCAGGTAGGCGTCGATCATTTCGAACAGACCTCGAGTTACCAGAGGGTCGTCGGTAAGAGGACCGGCGACCGCCGCACGCGCGGCCGCCCGCATGCTCAACCCTTCTGCGACCAAGCGCGCGGCTGCTACCAGGACCCGCGTGGACGCCACCTCGCGCAGACCTGCAGTCTCGAGCCGGCGAATGGCGTGGCCCAGAGCCACGAGCTGCGCCGCCGTCTGATGGTCGGCTCCAGCCTCGTGAACGATGATCTTCTCCTCGACGTCGCCTGGCGGAAAGTCCAGCTCGATGGCGACCATGCGTTGGCGGGTGGAGTCCTTCAAGTCCTTGAGCACGCTCTGGTACCCGGGATTGTAGGAGACGACGAGGCAAAAGCCGCGCTCGGCTTCGAGAGTGATTCCGAAGCGATCGATAGGGAGCTGTCGCCGGTGGTCGGCCAGCGGATGGAGCACGACCGTGGTGTCCTGGCGAGCCTCGACGATCTCGTCGAGGTAGCAAATGGCGCCCTCGCGCACTGCGCGCGTGAGCGGACCGTCCACCCACTTCGTCTCGCCGCCGTGGAGTAGGAAGCGCCCCACGAGGTCTGCTGTCGTGAGGTCGTCATGGCAGGCAACCGTGATGAGGGGCCGCTGCAGATCGAATGCCATCGCTTCGACGAAGCGCGTCTTGCCACAGCCGGTGGGCCCCTTCAGCAGGACGGACAAGCCCTGGTGGAATGCCGCTTTGAAGACCCGCTCCTCGTTCCCGACGGGGAGGTAATAAGGGCGTGTCACGTTGGTCATGCGGTCCCCCTCTCGGTGCCCCTTCGCCCCTTCGTACGCTCATAGTTCTGAGTCACCTTTCGTTGGAGCTCTGCTGAACCCAACGCGGATCGGAATAGCGGTCCCACGATTCCAGGGAGCACGTCGGTGTTCGGGATGGACGCGTGCGCCGCTGTTCCGAAGACGCGTCTGAGTGCGCCGACATCGGTGCGTGCACCCACGCTCAGGCACAGACTTCCAATACCTCGGCGCCTAGCTTCGGCCAGGGCTCGCCGCGAGTCGGCTTCTCCGTAGAGGGGCTCGTACCCATGGTCGTAAGCGAGCCCATCCGAGATCACAGCAAGCAAACGCCTCGATGTCCCGGAGTCCTTCTCGAGGATCGCCACGGCATGACGAATGGCTGCTCCTAGGCGCGTGTAGGCCCCGGGAACGAATCCACCTAGACGCTGAATCGTATGTTGGTCGAGGTCGTCGCGGAAGCGCTTCACACGCAGTAGGCGCACAGCGGCGCGCCCCTGCGACCGAAAACCGTAAAGAGCGACGCGGTCGCCGAGCTCGTAGAGGGCTGAGACGAGCGCCGCCGCGGCCGCCCGTTGGTGCTCGTGCACCGCTACCCCCGTGGCACTCGGCTCCCCGGCTGAGCCAGAGACGTCCAACAAGACCAGCACCGCAAGGTCGCGACGCCGTCTGAGCGTGTCGATGTACACCGCTTCGTCGGGCGCGGAGCCAGCCTTCAGTTCGACGAAGGATTCGACGGTCGCGTCGACGTCCACGTCGTCGCCTTGGAGTTGACGGCGATGGCGCTCCAGGTCCGTGCCGAGGCGCTCAAGCGCCCTCCGTAGACGCAGTGTGTCGGGAACTGCAAAAGACTGGAGCAGGCTCGGTTCGGGTTCCACCTCTTCGACGGTGCACCAGTGGGGCTTGTAACGCCTCTTGTGCGAATCCCACTCCGGGTACCTGAACCCGCGTCGCCCAAACCAGCTTCCTTCGGGAACGGGCGCGGCCACCGTCGAGACTGCGATGAGGCCAGAGCCCCGAGTGGCGCGAAGGCTCCAGTGCGTGGGCGAGTCCGCGCCCGGATGACCGCCCCCGGAGCTGCGTCGCTCGCCGAACAATCTCCGGAGCAGACGGCCGATCCCTCCTCCACCTCCGACCGGGCTCGAGAGAAGTTCGCCGACCGGACCCACCACGTCGTCCTCGCGATCTAGTTCGTGCAACTGTCGGGGGCCTTTGCCACGTGGAACGTAGCCTTGCGCCGGATCACCATCCTCGTTGCGCGTAGTGGGCGACTGCACCAGCCGAGGTCGAATCGTCCCGAATTCCTCCCGGGGCTCGGCCAGATTCTCCCGACTCGCGGCTATGGCCAGCGAGTCGGCGGGTGAGCGGCTGCGGTCCGCCAGGTCGTGGTCGACAAGCCCTCGCACCGACAGTGGCAACAAGGGTTCTAGCTCGCTGAGGGCGCGCTGAGCTTCGACGGTCAGGTACCGGAGGCACAAAGCCGGACGCCGGAGAAGCTCGGTGAGGATCGTCGGGTCGAGGCTCCCAGCGCCGATGAGCGACGATTGCACAACGAGTGAGGCGAGCCGACGGGTTGGATCCACATCTGCGTCGACAAAGACGGTGACGCCGTCGGTCCAGGCTGGCTTGCTCTCCTCGACCGCTGCCACCTCGAGTGAGCGACCTGCGATTGCAGATGCGAGAAGCTGGAGGTGGCCCAGTCCATCGGCATACCGACGGCTCGTTGGACTCAACTTCCGCCCGGCCTACAGGTTCGAGGGAACGGGACTCAGGGAGCGTTTGCGCGTTGCTGATTGAGCCGTTGAGCGCGCTGCAGCGCCGCGCAGCACCGTGTCGCGGGCAAGTGCGTGGGCCGCGCGGGCCCCCGCGGCCCGGATGATGTTGGGAGACACGATGATCGCTTCGAACACGCAACGTGCTCTGACGTCTG
>Ga0307477_10001103_pt1 | contig 24101 bp, 19 predicted proteins | sample atmos_gasesECM2C_FD_203316 | JGI IMG/M metagenome (GOLD analysis project Ga0307477, IMG submission 203316) | Hardwood forest soil microbial communities from Morgan-Monroe State Forest, Indiana, United States - atmos_gasesECM2C_515 | ecosystem: Environmental > Terrestrial > Soil > Temperate...
GGATTCCCGGTGATCGGCGTTCCCAAGACGATGGATAACGACGTTCACGGCACCGAGTATTGCATCGGATTCTCCACTGCCATCACGCGCGCCAAAGAAGCGATCACGCGGCAGCGAACGACCTTGGGTTCTCACGAGCGCCTTGGGATTTTCCGCATCTTCGGGCGCGACGCTGGTTTTACCGCTCTCTACACAGCCTATGTAACCGCCGCTCGATGTCTGATTCCTGAATACCCATTTGACCTTGCCCGCGTCACCGAGCTCTTGATGGAAGATAAGAAAAATAATCCCAGCAACTATTCTCTGGTGGTCGTCTCGGAAGGCGCGGTGTGGAAAGAAGGCCAGGTTGATGAGTTGGGGGAGGCTGACGCTTACGGCCACCGCAAAAAAGCGGACATTGGCCATGCTCTAGCAGAAGAATTACAGCGGCGAACAGGTGAGGAAACCATGGCCAGCGATTTAACCTACGATTTGCGTAGCGGAGAGCCGGACGCCATCGATAAGATCGTGGCAATAACGTTTGCCAACATTGCCTTGGATTTGATTCGCGACGGCGTGACCGGCCGGATGGTCGGAATCCAAAACGGCTGTTATGCCCACACCTCGCTGCCGGATTCTTCGTCGGGATCGCGCAAGGTCGATATAGCTTCACTCTATAACACCGATCGTTATAGACCCAAGTACACCCATAAGTTGGGCGCGCCGCTGTTATTCAGCCATGTTTAAGTGTGGCGAGTAAACACGCAGCTATTGCGAAGGCCAGACTCTTGCATATTTCTTTTTGCTTCTGGCGCTAGCAGTTAACAACCCGCCGATTTTAGTATCCCTGCACATGACCCGCTACTCCCCCGGTATATTCCTCCGTGGGTGTAAATCCCCAGTGGGGAAGTGCGCGCCTTTTGCGGTTCTTACCGATTTGTGCACTAAAAGTAAATACCAAAGGTAAAAACTGTGCTGTTTTGAACAGTCCCTCCGTAGGTCCTGGACTACGGTACTCGATGGGGGACCTTCCATTCTTGGGGGTCCGTAGCGATGGAACGATCCATCCGATCTGGCCGGGGCATTCTATGACTGTAACCTCTCGAGATCACGCCAAGGAACTTGCGCTTGCTCCGATCCTGCACGGACCGGCGAACAGAAGACGAACCCTGCGCGTTTTATTTGTTCAGGGCGCCGCGGCGGACGTAGAGCCATGCGTGCGGGAACTTAGGAGGGCACACTGCAAAGTCAGTGCCGATGTTGTTTCCAATTCGGAGCAGTTCGTTAAACATCTCAACTCGAAATGCTACGACGTGGTGCTAGCCAAGTATCCAGCGCGCAATGGACATGGTTCACCGATATTGGAAGTATTGCGACCCAGGGAAAGGCGTATCCCCGTTATCTTTTTGTCCGACACCATGAAACCGGAAATCGCTGCGAAGCTTATTACGCAAGGCGCTGCCGATTGTATTGATACAGATCACCTTGGTCACCTGCCGATAGCGATTCGCCGAGCGCTCAGCGAGAACAATCTGCGCGAAGAGCGCGATCAATCGGAAAAAAAGCTGCGCCATTCCGAAGCACGCTATCGCGCCCTGGTCGGCAACCTAACCTACGGAATATGCCGCTGCAGCGAAAAAGGCAAGTTTTTAGATGTGAATCAAGCGCTGGTCACCATGCTCGGTTATTCTTCTCGAAAGGAGCTCCTAACCGCAACCCATGCCCGGGACATTCTGTGCGACTCTTACAGACGGGAACAGTTGTTGGGCCAGCCCGGGAACGAAAATGGCGGAGGTTCTATTGAAGTCGACTGGATACGAAAGGATGGTACGCCTCTGAAGGTGCGGCTCAGCGGACGCGGAGTTGCTACCGACGGCGAGAAAGACAGTTACGAGATCATCGTTGAAGATGTTACTCAACAGCGCAAGCTGGAGGATAGCTTGCGGCAGCAAGCCACCAAAGATCCGCTCACGGGGCTGGCTAATTATCGCCATCTGGTAGAGGTCATTGATACCGAGATCAAGCGATCCGAGCGCACTGCACGCGAATTTGCCCTTTTGTTCCTTGACCTGGACGGGCTCAAGAAAATAAACGACGCCCACGGCCATATCGTGGGCAGCCAAGCACTCTGCCGGCTCGCCGATGTGTTGAGCAACTCCAGCCGAGAAATGGATACGGCAGCGCGTTTCGGTGGGGATGAGTTTGCCCTGGTGCTGCCTGAGACCGGCGAGGTACCGGCAAATTTAGTTGCCGGACGAATTTGCGCCAACCTGGCGCACGACGGCAGAAAGCCAAAGCTTTCAGTGAGTATTGGTGTCGCTATCTATCCAAAAGACGGCGTAAGAATCGATACGCTTATGGGTGCGGCGGACGTCGCTGTATATGCCATGAAGGCTCGAGCGCACGCTCCCGGAACCCACCATCCAAGGACAATTCGTAAGCCGAGCTATCAAGCGGCCGCCGGCGGTGGCCGGAAACGTTCCACCTCGCGTGCGGTGAACAGCTAACCAGGCAGGGAAATCAGGACATCGCAAACTGAATTGTTACTCGTGTGTGTTTCCCTTGCCGCCCTCTGTGCCGTGACGCCGGCACATCAAAGCGGGATGTTGCCGTGCTTTTTGCGCGGATTGGTGTCGCGCTTGCTTGCGAGGGAGCGGAGCGCGGTGATTAGCTTGGCGCGGGTTTGTGCCGGCTCGATGATGGCGTCGATGTAGCCGCGCTCGGCGGCCACATAAGGATTCGCAAAGCGGTCGCGGAAGTCATCGATTTTCTCCCCACGAATTTTCTCGCGGTCTGCTTCGGCGGCACGGTCGATTTCGCGCTTGTAGACGATATTCACCGCGCCTTCCGGACCCATCACGGCGATTTCCGCCGTGGGCCACGCATAATTAATATCGGTGCGAATATGTTTTGAAGCCATCACGCAATAGGCGCCGCCATAGGCCTTGCGCGTGATGACAGTGATCTTCGGTACCGTGGCCTCTGCAAACGCGAAAAGCAATTTTGCGCCATGCTTGATAATCCCGCTGAATTCCTGCTGCGTTCCCGGAAGAAATCCAGGGACGTCCTCGAACGTGATCAGTGGAATATTGAAGGCATCGCAGAAGCGAACGAACCGCGCCGCTTTCACCGATGCGCTGATATCGAGCACGCCGGCAAGAAACGCCGGTTGGTTTGCGACGATTCCGACGGTGTTTCCGTCGAGCCGGGCGAAACCGACGACGATATTTTTGGCAAAGTGTTCGTGGACTTCGAAGAATCCGGAATCGTCTGCAACGGCGTCTATTACGTCCTTGATGTCGTAGGGCTTCTGCGGATCTTCGGGGACGAGCGCGTTTAGCGCTGGATGCGCGCGGTCCCAGGGATCGCTCGACGCGCGCCGCGGAGGGTCGTCCAGATTATTCGAGGGCAAATAGCCGAAGAGTTCGCGGATCATGGCGAGGCATTCAGCGTCGTCGCGTGAAACAAAATGCGCCACGCCGCTTTTTTCGTTGTGCGTCATCGCGCCGCCGAGCTCCTGCTTGGTAACTTCTTCGTGCGTGACGGTCTTGATGACGTCGGGGCCGGTGACGAACATGTAGGAAGTGTCGCGAGTCATAAAAATAAAATCGGTAATGGCCGGCGAATACACCGCGCCGCCCGCGCAAGGTCCCATGATCGCGCTGATCTGCGGAATCACTCCGCTGGCCAGCGTATTGCGAAGAAAAATTTCGGCATAGCCTGCCAGTGACTTCACGCCTTCCTGAATTCGCGCGCCGCCAGAATCGTTCAAGCCGACTACCGGCGCGCCAGCGCGCATAGCGAGGTCCATGATTTTCGTGATCTTGGAGGCATTGGCTTCGGAGAGCGAGCCTCCGAAAATCGTGAAGTCCTGCGCGAAGACGTACACCAAGCGGCCTTCGATGCGGCCGTAGCCGGTGATGAAGCCATCACCCGGCGGGCGCTGCGTTTCCATACCGAAATCGTGGGATTGATGCCGGACAAACTTGTCGAGCTCTTCAAAGGAGCCTTCGTCGAGCAACAAGTCGATGCGTTCGCGAGCGCTGAGCTTGCCTTGTCGGTGCTCGCGTTCGCGGCGCTCTGCTCCGCCGCCGGCTTCGGCTTCGGCGTTGAGCTTACGCAGCTCTTCCAACCGGTCGCGCTGTTTGCCCCGCGTACTTCTGGTGTCCATAGCTAGGCCGTCAGGCTAACACACTGCCTCGAAATTTTCCGAGGCGGAACTTCGAAGCGAATAAACCGGCAACTGAATCGGGATGGTGACCGGCGCCAATCACTTGCCATCGGTGCGCGCGAGTGAAAGCCCTCGCTCGAAGGGGAGGCACGGGCGCCAAGGCTGAGCTACGACCGCTGTTCGGCGCCGTGATGGCGCGACTCAGATGCGAGGCTTGCAGGTGAGTCGTCCCTTTTGGCGACAGGCCAATCCTGTTTCTTCGGCGTGGTGGTGATGGTGACCACACTCACCAGAATTAGAAGCGTCCCCAGCACCGTGCGCGGACCAATAGGTTCCTTGCCGATGAAGTATCCCACGGCGACTGCAACCAGCGGGTTAACGTAGGCGTACGTGCCGACTCTTGTGGGAGATTCGTAGTGCAGCAGCCAGATGTAAGCGGTGAATCCTGCGATGGAACCGGCGATGATTAGATAAATTAGCGACCACCAGGCAGTCGATGAGACCGTTTGCGCATGAAATCCCGAAAATTCATGTGTCAGAGCAGCGAGAACGAATAGCTGAAGTCCGCCCGTCAACATTTGTACGGCTGCGCTCATCGGTTTTGACGCTGGAAGGGGAAGGCGGCGTGTAAGGATTGTCGCCACGGACCAAGTAAAAGACGCGAGCAACAGAGCGAGTGCACCAGCGCGGTTGACCGGAACTTCCCCTAACGAGAAAGACCGATTCATCAGGACGGCCACCCCGCAAAGGCCGACCCCCAGCGCCAGGGCAAGGCGCACGGTGAGCCGTTGCGTGCGCAGAAAGATGACTTCCAGCAGGGTGATAAATACAGGAATTGTCGCAAGCACCACGGCGGCGATGCCTGAAGGGATGCGCTGCTCGGCCCAGAATAAGCAACCGTAATCCAGGAGAAAAATTAATGTACCGAGAAAGGTCGCCGCCAGCCATTCGCGGCGGCTCGGCGACGCAGTGCCGGTGAGCCTCAACCAGCTGTACAAGAACAATCCCGCCACGCTAAAGCGCATGGCTGCCAGCAGGAAAGGCGGAACCTCACGGACGCCTACTCGAATGGCCAGGAACGTCGAGCCCCAGACGAAATAAATGATGGCGAAGGCTAGAAGAATTTTCCAGGTTGGCGGCCGACGGATGGGCAATTCCATCTCTCCCGTTCGGGACTTAGAACGCTACGTTCTGATTCAGGATTTTGTTCTTCCGATGGTGAGTAGGACACGTTTGAAGCGTTAGGCACAACTGCCAAATTGGATATTCGATCCCGCAAGTCAAAGGAGGAATGCAATGTACCCGGTTGACGGCAGTCGGTGCAAATGGGCACCAACTCTCTTGCATTGGTATCGGCGCAGTTGTGCGCGGAATGCCGGCTCTAGACCCTGAGCAAACTCACTGCGCGCGGCATGCGTCCGCGGTGGTCGCAACGCTTTGCGGAGCCGGTAGTGCCGGAAGGTTGTACTTAGCCAAAAGCGCGTTTACCGGGGTAAATCCCTGAACTGCCAGATCGCGCCATGCTGCGATACTCTTATTCAAGTTAGAGCACGTTTCGTCCAGGGCTGATTCGGCGGTTTCCGAGGGGGCCGCGTCGCCGCTTTGGATCATAAACGAAATGCGAGTGAGATCGCGGTGTGCCGGACCGATCCCAGGCGCGCTGAATGTGCCTTCCTGAATGAGGGCGACCTTTTTCTGCAGGTCCTTCAGAGCGTCGGCGAGATCCTGTCCTTCCGGGACTTGGACTGGCGCGGCCGCCGCGTCTTTCGCCTGTGTGTTCGGCTGCGGTTCAGCGGCTAGGTCTTTCGCATGGGGACTCTGCGTCGCTGCATCGGATGTATTCGGCGTTTGTGTTGTGGTTTTTTGCCCCTCGTCGGTAATCCCTTTCCCCGGCGGATTTTGCTTCTTGTCAGGTTGCGGATGCTGCTTCATGAAATCCGCCGAGCTTTTTTCACGAGCTGCAATCGCGTCGCGCATTGGTGCCATCGTGAGATATGCCTGGTAGCTTGACGCGAGACCAGCGTCGATTCTGTTCCCCGCGTCCAATTGCTTCTGCAGGTCGGCGGGCGAAACGTGCACGCGCGGATCGAGAGTTATGATGAACGGCTGTTTCATCAGCACTCCATTGGCGATAAGCACGGCTTCATATTTGCCCGGAACGGCGATCGGGCCGAGCGTTTGCTCTCGCGGAGTGTCTTCAGGAATCGCATGATCGGAGAGTGTGTACTCGATGTAGTCAAGAATGTTCCCGTAATAGCTAAAGGGCAGCGTTTTAGGCAAATCGTAATGCAGATCCCAGACAAAGCGGTTGTGTCCCACGTTTTTCGAAAGCGCGGGCATGGGTCCAAACCAGTATTCCGGGACGTTCTTCGGAGTTGAGTCAGGCGTAGGAGTAAGACTTGTAAATCTTCGCACTAATTTCCCCTGCGCGTCGTGAATTTCCAGAGTGAGCACTCCGCTGGGAGCGGATTTCAGGTAGTAATCGAAAATTGCGCCGTCCGGAGGATTTTTCCCCGCCGGCGTTTCCGGCGGCAGCGGAGTTTCCTGATCGTTGTCCCAGCGAACGCGAATTGCCGTGGACGGACGCATCAGATAGGCATTCGCGCCGGCTATTTCCGCGCCGGCTTGGCGCAGCGGCGAGAGGTCGTCGAGAATCCAGATAGCTCGGCCGTAGGTAGCGGCCACAAGATCGTTGCCGTGCACGGCGAGATCACGAACGTCGGTCGCCGGGAAATTTAACTGCAAAGATTGCCAGTGATCGCCATCGTCGAAAGAAACGTACAGGGCGTTCTCTGTTCCGGCGTACAACAGTCCCTTGCGCACGGGATCTTCGCGGACAACGCGAGCGAGCCAGGTTTCCGTGAGGCCCTTGGTAATTTGTTGCCAGGACTTGCCGGCGTCGTGAGTGCGATAGATGTAAGGATGTTTGTCTTTGGCCGCCTGGGTCACAACGTAGGCGGTCTCCGCGTCGTAATGCGAGGGCTCCATGGCGATGATCGCGCTTTCGGCCGGCAAGCCCGCAGGAGTAACGTTTTGCCAGGTCGCGCTGCCGTCGCGCGTCACTTGAATGAGGCCGTTGCTGGTACCAACCCAAATTACCGCAGCTTGCACCGGCGAAGGCGACATCGACATGATCGCCGCGCGGCGGCCGGGTCGTTGAAGCTCGAATCGCTTATCGGACTCATCGCTGTCAAACGTATTCATTTCATCGGGGTCTTTGGCCGCGTTGGCCGATACCTGATCAGGTTCAGGCGGCGTATGACCGGAGGCGCCAGCCGGCGATTTATCGCCACTTGCTGGAGCATCCGGGCGAACCGTTAGGTCGGGACTGATGGTTTGCCAACGGTTGCCTTCGTCGGTGGTTTTCATCACAAACTGAGTGCCCAAGTACAGTGTTTTTGGATCCTCAGGCGAGAAAACCAGTGGAGGCATTTGGGTCGTCCGCAATTTCCCGGTGCGCACAAAAACATGGGTTATCTGACCGGTGGTCCGGTCGAAGCGCACAACACTGCCGTACCACCCGCCGGAATAAATGATATTCGGATTGGCGGGATCGGGAGCGATGTAGCAGAATTCGAAGCCGCCGCTGGAGAACCAATCGCGGAAGCTAATCTCACCGTAATCGCTGCGATTCGGAACCACGGCGGTGCCACTGTCCTGTTGCGGCGCGTAAGAGTAGTAGGGGAACTGGTTGTCGGTGATCACGTGGTAGAACTGGCCGGTGGGCTGGTTAAACCAACTGCTCCACGTTTTGCCTTGGTCCACGCTGATGGTGGCTCCTTGATCAACGCCAAGGATCATGCGTCGGGAATTCTGTGGATCGATCCACAGGACGTGGTAATCGTCCCCGCCCGGCGCACCTTTATAAGCGGTGAATTTTTGGCCCCCGTCGGTGGAGCGATAGACCGTGGTCTGCATCACGTAAACGATGTCTGCGTTATTCGGGTCCACGAAAACGCGGCTGAAATAAAGATTGCCTGTCACACGCGCGTCAGTCGTAATTTTGCGCCAGGTTTGGCCCCCATCGTCGGAGCGGAATAGGCCGGGATCAGCAATGGCGAACACGCGCTGGCCATGAGTGCCGGGAGCCACTGCGAGTCCGATGCGGCCCAAGGGTTCATCCACCGGGAGGCCGGTGGTGGGAAGCTCCTTCCAAGTGGCCCCTTCGTCCTCCGATTTGTAAATCCACGAATCCAGTTTTCGGACGTCTGGAGGGCCACTGAAGAAATCGAACGGCTTCCAAAGCGCCGTGAAAAGCACGCGCGGATTGTTGGGGTCGGCAACCGTGTCTGCGGCGCCGGCGAAATCATCGCGATAGAGAGTTTTCGTCCATTTTCTTCCCCCATCGGTGCTTTTGAAAATACCTCGCCAGGGACCGGCCGCCGCCACGCCGAGGATGGGGTGTCCGAGCGCGCCTACCACCAAAATGTCGGGGTCGTGTGGATCGACGATGATTGAGTTGATGTAATGGACGTCGGACAAGCCGATGTTCGTCCATGTTGCGCCGGCGTCGACGGATTTGTACATTCCATTCCCGTCGGTTTGCTCGCCGGTTCCGACATACACAATGTTCGGATTTGATGGTGCAATTGCTATCGCGCCAATCGAAGCTACATGCTGATCGTCAAAAATCGGCTTCCAAACGCGGCCCGCGTTGGAAGTTTTCCAAACACCGCCGCCGGGGGTGCCCATGTAATAGACCGCGGGATCTCCGGGGATTCCGGCAACAGCAGAAACACGACCCGCGCGGTATGGTCCGATCAAACGCCAGCGCATGGCGGAGTACAGGCTCGGATCGACTGTCGGCGAAGTTTGCTGTTGGGCATGCAGGGATATGCCCATGGCGGCGGAAATAAGGAAAGCAGCGGCAAGGTAGGGAACGCGTCTCAAATTGCCCTCCAGATGATCGAAGAGTGTATCACCGCGCGCCCATACAATTAATCACGCACAATGGGGGGTCGACGGCGCAGGACATTGGTCCCCAAACCTACTCAGTGCAAGCCTGACCAATCATCCGCGAGCAGGATGGAGTTGCTCGGATTTGATGGGTCATATTTTACGCTGGCGGTTTGGCCGGCAGCGACGCGCGTGAGAAGTAATCGCTCTTCGAGCCCGGTTACATCCTGGGCCGTTTCGTAAGTGACGCCGGAGATGGAATACGTGTAGTAAAGAAGTTTCTGAGTACCGTTGGCCCCAGCACCAGCGGAAGAAGCTTGGGCCCTGGCGCGAATGCCGGCCGGCCGTTCCAGGCGAGGATTGCGGACGTGGTCGACAATCTCTAGAACTTGGCCTTCCACGATGCGTCCTACACGATTCAGAAACGCGCGGCGCTGGCGCTCGATTTCGCCGGGATCTTCCGGCTTGCGCCGCAGCCAGAAAATAATTCCTATGAGCGCTAGTGCTGCCAGGCCCGCCAGAGGAAGCCAGTTGTGCCAATCTCTGAGAAGTTCTTTCAAGTCTCGCCTTGCGCGCGCAGCAGCACTTTCTGGAGCAGATCCGGCTCAATTTTCCCGATCGTCATCCGGCCCGATAACAAAGTTTCGCAACGTGCCGACGCCGCTCACGCTGACTTCCACCACGTCGCCCGCAGCCAGTGAACCCACGCCGGAAGGTGTGCCGGTGGCGATTACGTCTCCAGGCTCAAGGGTCATCACCTGCGTGATGAAGCGGATTATAACATCAAGCGAAAATATCATTTCCGAGGTATGTCCAAACTGTTTCCTGGTTCCATTGATGAAAGTTTCCAGGCCGGCGGCAGCTAAATCGAGGGATGTTTCGATGACCGGCCCCAGCGGACAGAAAGTGTCGAAGCCCTTGCCGCGCGTGAACTGACCGTCACGTCTTTGCAGATCCCGAGCGGTGACATCGTTAAGACAGGTGTACCCAAGAATGTAAGCCGAAACATCTTCGTCGGCCGGCAGATGCCTAAAGCGGCGGCCGATGATCGCAGCAAGTTCGCCTTCATAATCCACACGCTCCGAAATGCGCGGAAGGACGATTGGCTCATCGGGTCCGATCAGTGATGACGGCGGCTTGAAGAAAATCAGAGGCTCTCTGGGAACATCGTTGCCCAACTCCTTGGCATGTTCCGGGTAATTTCGGCCAATGCAAACAATTTTACTGGGCGTGCAAGGAGGAAGAAGCTTCACCGAGTTCAGAGGCCAGGACCGGCCCGCCAGTTCGCGACCGCCCCAAAGATCGCCGCGGATTTCGCTAACTTCGTTGCCTTGTATGATTCCGTTGCGAATTTCAGGATGAATCTGATGAGCAGAACGATGGACTTCGTTGGCAGAGAAGCTAGGGGTTTGAAAGCGGCAGAGTTTCATCGATGATGCGGAGCCGGATAGTGCTGGCGGCGTCGCGATTCGATCGTGTGATGCCGGGCGTGCAGCGCCATCGTGGCGACCCAGGAAGTCACCGCAAAAACGCCGTAGATAACAGTTCCTTCGATCAACGCCTGAAACGGCGTGCGCAACACCTCGAACAGATTGCGGAAAAACATACCGGCAATGTAGTAGGCCACGACAAACATGCCCCAAGCGATCATCGCCGAGGTAAACATTTGTATCGGGCGGCTGTAAAAACGCGCGATGGGAATCAGCATGAAAATCACGAACAGTCCGCAGAAGGCGGCGTTTCGTTCCAGCGCGTGGTTATCGAGCCAGGCCATTCGATTCGCTGCGACCAAAGCTCCGAACATTACAATGACGAGCAGCGCACCGGAATACAGTCCGGTTGCCAAAGCAGGGCGTGGCAGGGGCTTATCGTTCTTGGCGCCGATAATTTTATCGATTGGAGAATTTTCAGTCATGGTTTCGTTGACGCCCTTCTATAGGGACGCTGCCGGAAGCGGGCGCGCCGGCAGGACTTTCATTGCCGGCACGGTCCACCGCGGTTGCAGTATAGACATATTGATGGCCAGGGAGTGCATTCATATCTCTAAATGCGGGCGTAAGCAACAACTCTGAATTCAAACGTCTTCCCGGAACGCCATCCGGTTCACTTCGATAGACGTTGTAACCCGCTATGTCGGTTTCGGGGCTGATGGCCCAGGAGAGGTCGAGGTAGGCGGAATGTTCGCCCTGCGCAGGCACGAGCACCACGGTCAGGTTTTGCGGAGCCTCGGGCGGAAATATCGAGCGCGGGGTTGCGATTACTAGATTCGAGTCCGCTGATTCGATCGCGATGTCTGAATATTGCACCAGACTACGGACCGTATATACATAGATCTTGCCGAATTCAATCTGCTTGTCCTGAAAAGCGGGCTCGGGTGATTCGGCAATGCGTGTCAGCGGGGCTTTCGATTTGGGAATTCCACCAACCGATCCCGATGCCCCGAGAGGCGTTGAAGGCTGTAACTCCGGCAGTGCTTCCGCGCGATAGAGGTGGTAAGCAGCGATGGGTGGCGCGGAGCCGACACTCGTCTTTTGAGGCGGAGTCCATGTAAGGATGATGCCACTGTGGGTGACTTCGGCGCGGAGATCGGCGATTGGGTCGGGCGCTGGGTAAACGCGCACACTGGCGTGATTCGAATCCGCTGATTCTTTTTTCACCGATGCGCGCGTGCGCACTGTGTAGGACGCAGTCCAGCCTGCGTGCGGGCCCAGATCATTGGAATCCAGCGGGTTCACGATGCGAACATGGTCCTTCTCGGAATAATTGGCAACCAAAGCGGGGGGAATCGTCAGAACTAAGAACAACGGCTCATGAGCCGCGGTGGGAGTCCTCGCAGCAGGGTCGAAACCGCGATAAATCTCAATGGCCGGAGTTTTTTTCAGAGGGCGATGTTCCACGGTGTCTTTTGGCAGCGTGAACGTAAGGATCACATCGTTCCCTTGCTGCCGCACTGCCAGATCTGTTATCGCGGTGGGAACCTGGGGCTTGCGCTCGATCGGTTCGCCAGGCGCAGCGCAACTGACGAGCCCAATTAAGGAACCCAGGAGCGAAAATGAAAGTATTAAGCGGAAAGCGGGATGCGCGCGAGTTTCGGAGACGGGGCCGGGAGCCAGTTCCCCTTTTTCGTGTTCCATTTTTTGCTTTCTATAGAATGTAGCGGCTGAGATCCTGATCCTTCACGATATTCGCGAGTTGTTTCTGCACGTAAGCGGCGTCAATTTTCACCGTCTTCTTTTTCATCTCGGGAGCTTCGAACGAAATTTCCTCTAGGACTTTTTCCAGAATGGTGTGCAGCCTGCGCGCGCCGATGTTCTCAGTCTGCTCGTTTACCTTGGCCGCGAAACGCGCGATGGTCGCAATCGAGTCGTCGGTGAAGGAAAGCTTCAGTCCTTCGGTATCGAGCAAGGCAACGTATTGCTTGATGAGCGCATTCTTGGGTTCGGTGAGAATGCGCACGAAATCGCCCTCCGTGAGCGAACTGAGCTCCACTCGAATCGGAAAGCGGCCCTGCAATTCGGGAATTAAATCCGAGGGCTTGGTGGTGTGGAACGCTCCTGCGGCGATGAAGAGGATATGATCGGTGCGAACCATTCCGTAGCGCGTGTTTACCGTGGTTCCTTCCACGATGGGCAGAATGTCGCGTTGAACGCCTTCGCGAGAGACATCCGGGCCGTGGCCGGATTCGCGGCCGGCGATTTTATCAATTTCGTCGACGAAGAGAATCCCCATCTGCTCCACGCGATCGACGGCCAGGCGCGTGACCTGGTCCATGTCGATGAGGCGATTTTCCTCTTCCTGGATCAGATAATCGAAGGCCTCCGAGACCGTCATCTTGCGCTTCTTCTTTTGCTGGCCGAAGAAGCCCGAGAGCATGTCCTTGACGTTGATATCCATTTCCTCGACGCCTTGATTGGTAACGATTTCAAAGGCGGGCATGGCGCGCTCGCGCACTTCCACTTCTACCATGCGCTGATCGAGCTTTCCTTCGCGAAGCTGGGCGCGGAGTTTGTCGCGGGTACGTTGCAATTGCTCGCGGCGCTGAGCTTCGCCGTTGGGACTAGCGTCTGGGGCCGACGCAGGCGAAGGGGGCAGTAGCAAATCCAGCAGGCGCTCTTCGGCGGATTGTTCGGCCCGTTCCGCCACCTCATCGAGTTTTTCTTCGCGCACCATGTCGATGGCGGTTTCCACCAGGTCGCGGACCATGGATTCCACATCGCGGCCCACATATCCCACCTCGGTGTACTTCGAAGCTTCCACTTTCACGAACGGGCAGCCAGCCAGGCGCGCGAGACGCCGCGCGATTTCTGTTTTCCCGACGCCGGTGGGCCCAATCATGAGAATATTTTTCGGAAGAATATCTTCCGCCAGCTCCGGCGTGAGTTTCTGCCGGCGGACGCGATTTCGCAGCGCAATGGCCACAGCTTTCTTGGCGAGATTCTGCCCCACGATGTATTTGTCGAGCTCGATAACGATTTCCCGGGGCGTGAGCTCGTCGAACGAGGGAAGCGGCTCAGGCTCGGCCGCTTGCGATTCACCTGCCAAGTAGATCACCATATCTTTCTCCGACTTTCCGGTCATAGCTCTTCGATGCTGAAATTCGCGTTTGTGAAAATGCAAATTTCGCTGGCGATGCGCATGGCTTCTTGCGAGATATCCTTTGCTCCAAGCTTGGTGAATTTGGAAAGCGCGCGCGCCGCCGCCAGCGCGTAGGAGCCGCCCGAGCCGATGGCGCAAATGCCGTCGTCCGGCTCGATCACGTCTCCACTACCTGAAAGCAAGAATGTCGATTTCGCGTCCGCAACGATCAAGAGCGCTTCCAAGTGGCGCAGTGAACGGTCCGTGCGCCAATCCTTGGACAGCTCGACTGCCGCACGAGGCAAATTGCCATGGAATTCCTGCAGTTTATTTTCGAAGCGCGAGAATAATGACAGCGCGTCAGCCGTGCTTCCGGCAAAGCCCGCGATGATCTTGTCATTGTAAAGGCGCCGCGTCTTCTTAGCGTTGTGCTTAATCACGCCTTCGCCAAGCGTCACCTGGCCGTCGGCGGTAAGCACCACCTTATTGTCTTTCCGCACGCACAGCACCGTTGTGCCGTGCATCGGTCCACTTTTTCGCTTCATGGGCATCCGATAATTATACATCGCGCGCCGTGGAAACGCTCAATCGGTCCCCGGCCATACCGATTCCGGCACTATGACGCGAAATTCCACGGAAACGCTCGCCGTGGCGATTCTATCGCCCGTTGAGTTTCCGGCGTTTCGACCAGGGCCATTGACCCGCTTAGGAGCGCGCAGATATAGTCCTGACCCATGGAGGGTGATTCCATCGAACAGATTTCGCACTATCGCATATTGGAAAAACTCGGCGGCGGAGGCATGGGTGTGGTGTACAAGGCCGAAGACACCACCCTGCGGCGCTTCGTTGCGTTGAAGTTTCTTCCGCGCGATGTAGCCCGAGATCCACAGACCCTCGCGCGTTTCGAGCGCGAAGCACAGGCAGCGTCCGCCCTGAATCATCCCAACATTTGCACGGTCTATGAAATTGGCCGTGAAGGCGACGAGCAATTCATCGCCATGGAGTTCCTCGACGGCCACACACTCAAGCATCACATGCAAGGAAAATCTTTGCCGCTCGAGGATATGTTGGAACTTGCGGTGGAGATTGCTGACGCGCTTGACGCGGCTCACTCAGAAGGCATCACTCATCGCGACATCAAACCCGCGAACATTTTCGTCACGAAACGCGGCCACGCCAAGATCCTTGATTTTGGATTGGCAAAACAGACCACTGCGAGTCGTGTGGCCAAAGGTGTGGGCGTCTCGATGATGGCCACGCAAGCAACTGAGGAATTTCTCACGAGTCCCGGCACAGCACTGGGCACCGTGGCTTATATGTCGCCAGAACAAGCCCGCGGAGAAGAGCTCGACGCGCGCACCGATCTTTTTAGTTTCGGGGCCGTTCTCTACGAGATGGCCACCGGACGACAAGCGTTCTCCGGCGCGACCACGGCCGTGATTCATGACGCGATCCTAAATCGCCCGGTCATTCCAGCCTCCAAGTTAAATCCTCAGACTCCGCCGGAACTCGAACGGGTGATCGACAAGGCGCTCGAAAAAGACCGCAAGTTCCGCTATCAGACCGCTTCTGACGTGCGCGCTGATTTGAAACGGCTGAAGCGCGACACGGCTTCGGGTTCGGCTCCGCTGGCAAGCGGCTCGGTCGCAACTGCAACGGCTTCGAAAAGCCACAAGACTATCTACAGGGTCGTGACCGCCCTGCTAGTCGTCGCTCTCGCTACCGGTGCTTATTTTTGGAGCAATAACCGCTCCCGCAGCTTCAACTTGCAGAACATGAAGATCACGCAAGTTACCACCACCGGAAACGCCAGGACGGCGGCCCTTTCACCGGATCGCCGCTATATCGTTTATGTTTTACGCGACGGCGAGCAGGAAGGTTTGTGGGTGCAACAACTGGCAACCGGCAGCCACGTGCAAGTGCTGCCTCCCGATCAGGCGCGCTTCATCGCCGTCAGTTTTACTCCCGATGGCAATTACATAATGTTCGTGCGTTCGGACAAGTCCACGGTGAACTTCCGTTACCTGTATCAAATGCCGGTGCTCGGAGGAACGCCCAAGCAGCTCAACCGCGACGTGGACTCCGCGCCCAGCTTTTCACCGGATGGTCAGCAGTTCGCTTTCGTTCGCGGCGTTCTGAACCCTTTCGGAAACCAAGTTCTCATTGCGAATGCAGATGGCAGCGGCGAGCGCGTATTGGTGCAACGTGAAACTTTTTCGCCGGGCTTGATGAACGTGTCATGGTCTGCCGACGGGAAATACCTGGCGGTTGTGTCACCGGAAGTAGTGGACACTGCAACCGAATGGATGCTCACAGTAATCTCAACTAAAACCGGCGAACTCAAAAAGCTGCGCTCTTTTAGAACACCTGCGCGTGCAGCAGCATGGTTGCCGGACGGCCGCGGGATCCTGGTGGTTGCTCTGGACGAAACTGGACGCGGTCAAATTTGGTTTGTGAGCTATCCCCGAGGGGAGATATCGCGATTTACCAATGATCTTACGAATTACAATGCGTGCTGTCTGGACGTTACTCGGGACGGAGATTCACTTGTCACCGTGCAAGACGCGACTCTGAGTGATGTATGGGTGGCCAAGGGAGACGGATCGGAGGCCAAGCAAATCTCGTCCGGCGAACCCCTGGGGCTGGGACTGGACTGGGTGGGAAATAAGATTGCCGCGGTGGATCCTCGTTGGCAGTGGATCGTAATGAACGCCGACGGAAGCAACCAAAGCCAACTCACCAATGATCACGATATACATTTGCAATTGTCGGGTTGTCCCGACGGCGAGCATGTGGTTTACACCACGATTCACGAGGGCAAGGCTGAGCTATGGCGCGCCCAAGCCGACAGCTCTAACCCGGTAAAACTACCGGTCGCCGGACTTCTTTTTGCGAGTGCTATCTGCTCGCCCGATTCAAAATCGGCTATCTACGCGGCCGAAAACGCGACGTGGAGTATTTCACTCGACGGTGGAAAGCCGGAAAAGCTGAACGTGCCGCTCGCATTGGCGGGATATTCATCCGACGGGAAATTGATTTTTTATGTCTCCCAGACGCATCAAGAACTACTCCTGCAAGCCAAGTTTGTCGTGACTTCCGCGACAGGAGGTCCGCCGCTATACAGCTTCGACGTGCCTTACGGCATGCAATCACCCAAGTTCACTGCGAATGGCAAAGCGATCGCCTTTTTACTCACCCGCGACCGCGCAACGAATATCTGGGAGCAACCGCTGGCCGGAGGACCTCCAGTTCAGGTTACAAAATTCCCTAGCGGCCAAATGTTCGCCTTCGCATGGTCTGCGGACGGAAAACAACTGGCTTTCTCGCGCGGCCAAAACAAGACCGACGTAGTGATGATGACCAATTTCCACTAGCCACTAAGGCATCGCGGAAGTTCAGCCTGCGCCTGGAGCTTGGAATTCTCTTGTAAGACTGGGTTCTGCCCAGGCGAGAGGTACGGGGAATTCCGGGACGAAACCCTTAGGTAGCGGGATGAGCTCTATGAGCTGCGAAACTAGTTTTCCGCATCTTTGTCTTTCGATTTCGACCCCTTGTCCTTCGATTTCTTGCCTACCTTGGCAAAGCGTTCATCCAGTGATTCCTTGCTGAAAATCGAATCTGAAAGATTCGTGTTGTAGTCGCACTTATCGAAGAAGACTTGATAGATCTTGATGCCGTTCCGCTCTCGCGTGATTTGGAACGGAGTTTCTATTCCCGAGAAGGCATGATAGTTCGAATAGTATTCAATCTCTTCAGCGCGCATGCGCGTGTTAGCGTCGCGGGTATCCACCACTTTACGAACCGGCAAGTGTGATGACCTAGAGATAGCGATTCGGATCGTGCGGTTTTCACTGTCGACTAACTCCACCCAGTCCGCCTCGTGCAGATCCACCACATCCGGACCCCCATACCGAAAGACCATGTCCGGTTCGTGAATTCTGTGACGAAGAATGTTGTCGATGTCCTTCTTCATGTCCTCTTTATAGCGCGCGAGGTCGCTGGTGCGCGCTTCGTTGACCCCGCCGCGGTCAAGGTCCCACCCTTTATCTCCGTTGTACACTTCGATGATATTGCGTTTCGGCAGATTTTCCTGGCGATCTTTGAACGGAGGAACAGGAACGGTGTAGTCGATAAAGTGTTCAAAGCCGTTCAACTCCCCTGAATGGCCGAACTGGCTTAGACGCCCGGTGCAAGTGACGTCGTGAACGTTCAAGTACACGGTACCGCCCAGCGCCTCAATGGCTTGCTGCAAAAGCTCTTTGGCCTTTGCCGCGCTTTGCGCGGGCATCATCACTTCAGATTCCTGCGCGTGCAAAGGCGGCACGATGTAAGGCGCTGAAATAATTATCACGATGGCTGCCGCCAGTGAACGAGCGGTTATCCGCAAAGGACAGAACCTCCATTAACATTGATTACTTCTCCGGTGATGAAGGTTGCTAGGTCCGAAGCAACAAAAAGTATGGGCCCTGCAATTTCTTCCGCGGTAGCCGGACGTTTTAGCGCGATAGGCGCAACGGCCGCTTTAATAAGCGCCTTTTTCCGTAGAACAGACGCGGACATGTCGGTATCCACCCAGCCGGGCGCCACGCAGTTCACCAGGATGTTGTGACCGGCGAGCTCCGAGGCCAGTCCTTTCACAAAACTGATGATGGCTCCCTTGCTTGCGCCGTAATGCGAGTGAAACGCTTCACCGCGTTGTCCCGCCGTGGAGCTGATGGCTACAATGCGCCCACCCTTCTGAGCAATCATGTGCGGCACGCTGTAATGAATCACGGCATACACGCTTTTCAGGTTCACACGAATCATTTCGTCCCATTCGCGCTCGCTGAGCTTTTGAACCGGAGTGTCCTGCTCATTCCAAATGCCGGCGTTGGCCACCAGAATATCCAGGCGGCCGAGCCTTTCACGCGCGAAATCGACCAGCTTTTTCGCGTCGGCCATTCTGCCCAAATCAGCTTTAAATGCTTCCACGCGCGTGCTGTGCTTGCGCGTTTCCTGCTCCACTTGCTCGGCAGCGTCGCGGTTGCGATGGTAGTTGAAGACTACGTCCGCACCGGCCTGTGCAAAGAGCTTTACGGTTGCGGCGCCGATGCCGCGCGAGCCTCCGGTTATGAGTGCAGCTTTTCCAGCGAGCGAGATCATTCTTCCCCCAGAGGCGCTTGAAATACTTAAACTAATAGGATGCTAGGAATGCACCGGCGCTTTGCGCGCCACTTCCACCAGCTCTCGGAATAAGGCTTGGGCCAGCAAGTCGTCCTTGATCATGCGCTCGGGATGCCATTGAACCCCGGTGACCCAGTTCGAGTCACCCGTCCATTCGACCGCCTCGATCACTCCATCGGGGGCGCGCGCGGCTACGCGAAGACCGCGCCCTGGCTTCAACACCGATTGGTGGTGCGAGCTATTTACGCGCGCTTCATTTTTTCCGGCCAGTTGCGCCAGCCGCGATCCCGGTTCGATCCTTATCAGATGAAATGGCTCGGGCGCGCCTTGTTCACGTGCCCATTTGTGCTGGATTTCCGTTCGGACTTCGCTGGGGATGTCTTGAATCAGAGATCCTAAACGGAAGACATTTAAACTCTGCGCCCCGAAACAAATCGCCAGGACTGGTTTGCTTTCAGCGAAGGCATGTTCGAGCAGCGACGAATCGGTTCTTTCGCGGTCGGGGTCGCTTTGGGCGCTTTCGGGGTGCCGCCCGGCTCGATAGCGCGAGGGATCGACATCGGCCGGGCTGCCTGGAAGTACTAGCGCGTCCAAAGTCTCGGCTTGTGCTTTCAGCTGGTCGGGAGCTAACCCCAGCGAAATTTCCACGGGCTCTCCGCCAGCCAGGCGTACCGCTTCACCATACCAGTTATATTTGCTGCGCTCTCCGCTAAGCTCTTCTTTTCGTGTGCGATACGGGATACCGATGCGTGGCTTTTGGATGGGTTGGGATGCCATAGGAAGCTCATCCTACCATCGACTGCCCGCTCCAGCAACCGCAAGCGGACTCGAACAAATTACAGTTCCAGAGCGAATCGAAAGCACCGCGAGATTAGAGGGACGAACCGGACGCGATCCTGAATGAGGTTAAAACGTGTTCACCGTCATTCTCATCATCGGCAGCGAAGTATGGGTCCGTCGTGACGGCGAAGCAGGCTTCCTGGGCGGATTTGTCTCCAGCCACTTCTCATAGTTCCGCTTCATCTGTTCGATGTGGTGCGGGATGTGGCGTTCTTGTATTTCAATCCACTCTCCGAGGCTCAGACGCCCTTCCGTGGGATGCTCTACCGTGTGTTCCCACACCGGCTCGGGTAGGGTCACAAGTAATTGATAGGTCATCCTGCGCAAACGGCGGATTATTTCAAGCGCCTCGCGCGTGCTTTGGTGAAAGTACCCCAGCGTACCAGCCCACCGTGCTCCATCGAATTTCAGAACCGCAGACCCTGGCTCAGCGATAAAGCGGCGGCACCGCACATAGCCGCTGGCTTCGCTGTCGGCCAGATGCAGAATAATTTCATGAATACTCCAACGATCCGCCGATGGTTTGTATAGCCACATTTTCTTGGGAAACTGCCGCAATGCGACAGAGAGTAGCGCTGGCGCGCGACCAAACGATTCCAATTGTTGTCGTCGCATTCCACTGTTCATAGGCACCTCCCGCATTACCTCCTTAGACGTGACGAGTTGCACTTTTGCTGCCACCCATCACTGAATAAACGAAGAAAAAGCGTTGATTGTTCCGACACGCATGCAGATTGTTTAGCAGATGAATTACTTAGCGTCCGGCTTGGGGAAAATAGTGTACGGCTATGGGACGAAAATCATCGTCGATTTCAGATACCAGCGTGACTCGTCCGGATAGCCGTGCTGTTTTGCGTAGACATCCGCAAATGTGAAAACAATTCATACGAAATGTGGAATATTCAAGAAGCAGTGGCAGGCTTGGGAATGTCCCGTTTTGGACTGCGTGGCGGCCAGAACCCGAGAATGTCGCCAACCAAATAGAGCGAACCCGTAGCGAATATCACATCCTCCGGGCGTGCGAGTTTCATCGCGCGTTCGAGGGCCTGGGCAGGATCAGAAACAACGAAGGACTGATTGGCAAAATGGCCGGCGATTTCTGAAAGCGATGAAGCAGAAATCGCCCGCGGTTGGCGCGGCGCTGTAAAAATCACTGCCTCCGCGCGCGAGAAAAGCAGGCTGGCGATTTCGTCAACGGCTTTATCCCGCATGGCTCCGTAAACCAAAAATATGCGGCGTCGGTCGAAGTTGTCTTTCCAAAACCTTAGAAGCTCCCTGGCCCCCGCGGGGTTGTGCGTCCCATCAAGATATATATCAGGCCGCTCGAAAATGCGCTGCAGTCGTCCCGGCCAATGCACTGCGGCGATTCCACGCGAAATTGCTTGATCGCTGACCGGAAACCCTCGTTCGGCGAGAAGGCGGGCCGCCGTGGCGGCTGTGAGCGCATTCTGAATCTGGAACCGGCCTGCAAGCGCGGGCGCGATAGCCACCTTTTGGGAGGTCCGCGTCGAAAATGCGACTGCCCGGTAGAGCCCGCGAGACACTTGCAAGTGCTCGACCCGCCACGCAGAGTCCACTTCCAGCAGCCGGGCCTTCACTTCCTTGCAGCGCTTGGCGATCACCGCGCGAGCCTCGGGGCGTTCAACGGAACTTACCACAGCGGACTCGGCTTTAATGATCCCCGCTTTTTCTTCGGCGATTTCCTCAATGGAATGGCCGAGATAATTTTCGTGGTCGAAATCGATGGGCGTGATTATGGCCACTTCCGGGGTGACGATGTTGGTGGCATCGAAGCGCCCGCCCATTCCTGTTTCATAAATCGCAAAATCAAGGCTACCCTCGGCGAAAGCGACGAAAGCCATGGCCGTGACGCACTCGAAAAACGTAGGGTGCGCGGCAAGCTTCCCGCAGGCCATCAAGGATTCGATTGCCGCGGCCACGCGCGTCCACCCACCCGCGAAATCTTCATCCGATATGTTCTCTCCGTTGATGCGAATGCGCTCGTTGATAACTTGCAAGTGCGGGGAGGTGTATAGGCCCGTGCGCAAACCCGTTGAACGAAGAATTGACTCAAGCATCGCAGCGGTTGAACCTTTGCCATTGGTCCCGGCGATGTGCACGCAAGGAATCGCAAACTGAGGACCGCCCAGAGCGTCCGCGAGTATGTTGATGTTCTTCAGGCCGAACTTCTGTACGGCCGGCGTGGCGGTGGAAATCCCGCCGAGCAACGCGGATGGAATCCGTGCCGGCTGGCGCGGAGCCGCGAGCTCCCTTCCGAGTGAATAGAGCGCGCGAACGGATTCTTCGTAGTTCATATCTCGCGCCGGATTACCCGAGGAAAAATCCGAGCGCCTGCGAGATGTAGGGCTTTAGTTCTTTGCGCGGGACAACCGCGTCGAGAAAGCCATGCTTGAGCAAAAATTCGGCGGTTTGAAATCCTTCGGGCAGCTTTTGACGGATGGTCTGCTCAATCACGCGCGGGCCGGCAAACCCAATTAGGGCTCCCGGCTCGGCGATATTCAAATCGCCCAGCATGGCGTAGCTGGCGGTAACGCCGCCCGTGGTGGGATCGGTAAGAATGGAAATGAAGGGCAAGCCTTCTTCGTCAAACCGCGCCAAGCCCGCCGACACTTTGGCCAGCTGCATCAAGCTGACCACGCCCTCCATCATGCGTGCCCCGCCGGAGCAAGAAACGACAATCAGCGGAATTTTCCGCGCAAGCGCCCGGTCGATTGCGCGGGCGACTTTTTCACCCACCACGGCGCCCATGGAGCCACCGATGAATCCAAATTCCATCGAACAGCAAATCACCGGACGTCCGTTTAAGCGTCCCTCTGCCGTCAGGATCGCGTCTTTCATCCCGAGCTTATGCTGGGCGTCTTTCAGGCGCTGGACGTAGGGTTTCCTATCGGTAAAGTGAAGAGGGTCGCTCGATGCAAGTTCGGCGTCCAGCTCGGTATAGGGCTCGTCGTCAAGAAGAAGTTCGAGCCGTTTGCGTGAGCCTAAACGGAAATGATGTTCGCACTTCGGGCAAACTTCCCAGTTAGCTTGAAGATCCTTTTTCCAGATGATCGCGCGGCAAGCTCCGCACTTTGTCCACATCCCTTCGGTGCGCACACGGCGTTCTTCCACCGGAGTGGGATTTTCTATCGGCTTTTTCTCTCGTTTGAACCACGCCATGGCTAATAATCAATCCCCCGCTGCGCGAGAATCCCTTTCGTATACGGATGTTTCAGTTCGCGCATTTCAGTAACCAGGTCGGCGGCTTCTACCAGTTTTGCGTGCGCGTTGCGCCCCGTGCAGATCACATGAACGCGCTCCGGACGCTTCACCAGAGATTCTACTACGCGTTCGGGATCGATCATTTTATAACTAATCACGTAATTGATCTCGTCGAGCACTACCAGGTCGTACTTCTCGCTGTAAATCTGCTCCCGCCCGAATTCCCAAGCCTGCTCGCAGAGTCGAACGTCTTCTGGGTCGGTTTCCGCTCCGCCCACTTTTACAAATCCCCGGCCCATCGGCCGGATTTCAAATTTATCGTCACCCAGCATTTTGGCAGCGTCCAATTCGCCATAATGCCACGAGCCTTTGATGAACTGCACCATCAGGACGCGCAAGCCCTGCCCCACGGCCCGGAAAGCAGTCCCCAGAGCGCACGTAGTTTTGCCCTTACCTGGCCCGGTGTAAACAATGAGCAGTCCTTTTCCTTCGGGCATCGACTCGCGCCTCGTATGAACAATTCATAATACTGGCTGCGGCATTAGGAAACGTCAAGCGCCGGGCAGGTGCCGCTGCGATTGCTAAGCCCAGGTCAGAACGACCGCTGGCGTCCCGATAGGATATACTCTCGGCGAACTATTAGTCCGAATGAACGTGGTTTTAGTCAATTTTCTTCAGGAGGATCACATGTTAAAACGATTTGGATTTCTCGCGGTGATTTTTCTAGGAATCGCTGCCCTGGCGATTCCGAGCTTGGCGCAAGATGCGGCCCAGCGTCCCAGCCCCTCCGCTAAAGCAAATTGCTCTCTCTCCGACGGTAAGTCGGTAAAGGTCGACTATTCAAGTCCGCGCGCAAAAGGCCGCAAGATCTATGGCGGTCTGGTTCCTTACGGCGAGGTGTGGCGGGCGGGCGCGAATGAAGCCACTACATTCGTTATCGACACAGATGTAGTGGTGGGCGGCAAGACGGTTCCCGCTGGCGCTTACACAATTTTTACCATACCGAACCAGGACAAATGGACGCTCATCATCAGTAAGAAAACCAAGAATGCCAAAGGCGGTCCAGTGTGGGGCGTTCCCTATCCCGGCGAAGCGGATGATTTCGCGCGCGTGGATATGAAAGCGTCGAAACTTCCGTCGAATGTTGAAAACTTTGCCATCTCGTTCGATAAGTCCGCTTCCGGATGCACCATGAACCTGGATTGGGAGACCACACGCGCCTCGATCGAAATCGCAGAGAAAAAGTAAGTCGCGC
>Ga0307477_10001104_pt1 | contig 24092 bp, 26 predicted proteins | sample atmos_gasesECM2C_FD_203316 | JGI IMG/M metagenome (GOLD analysis project Ga0307477, IMG submission 203316) | Hardwood forest soil microbial communities from Morgan-Monroe State Forest, Indiana, United States - atmos_gasesECM2C_515 | ecosystem: Environmental > Terrestrial > Soil > Temperate...
CGGGGAGGAACTGGAGAGGAACCTCCAGGATCTTTCCGAAAGGCTGAAGCGAGGAGCGTACCGAGCGAAGCCGGTGCGTAGGGTGTATATACCAAAGGCCGACGGGCGGCAAAGACCGCTCGGAGTCCCGACGCTGGAAGACAAAATCGTCCAGCGCGCGGCGGTCGAAGTGTTGAACGCTATCTACGAAACGGACTTTCTCGGATTTTCGTACGGGTTCCGGCCAGGGCGAAGCCAGCATCAAGCGCTGGACGCGCTCTACACGGGACTGCTGACGAGAAAAGTGAACTGGGTGCTCGATCTGGACATCAAAGGCTTTTTCGATGGGCTTTCCCACGAATGGCTTGTGAAGTTCGTCGAGCATCGGATTGCAGACCGGCGCGTAGTGCGGCTCATCCAGAAATGGCTGAGGGCCGGCGTGCTGGAGGACGGGAAACGAATACGGACGGAAGAAGGGACGCCCCAAGGCGGAAGTGCTTCGCCGCTTTTGGCAAACGTCTATCTTCATTACGTGTTCGATCTGTGGGTCCAAGCGTGGCGTCAGAAACGAGCGCACGGCGATCTCATCGTCGTGCGATTCGCTGACGACATTGTGGTGGGCTTCCACAGCAAAGCGGATGCCGAACAGTTCCGAGCGGAACTCACGGGACGAATGAGGAAGTTCAACTTGGAACTGCATCCTGAGAAGACGCGGCTGCTGGAGTTCGGTCCGTATGCGATCGACCAACGGCAGTGGCGTGGAGAAGGGAAACCGGAGACGTTTAATTTCCTTGGCTTTACGCACATCTGCGTAAAGAAGAGGAGCAATGGACGGTTTACGGTGTTGCGGCAAACGATACGCAAAAGGTTGCAGGCGAAGCTGAACGAGGTGAAGGCCGAACTTCAGCGACGTATGCACGAACCCATCCCCGAACAGGGCAAGTGGTTGCAAGCGGTGGTGCGTGGACACATCCGGTATTACGGGGTGCCCATGAACAAACCGGCGCTGGCTCTTTTTCGATTTCAAGTAGGACGGCTTTGGCATCGCGCGCTTTCGCGGCGCAGCCAAAAAGGCCGCATCCTTTGGGATCGCATGCGGCGCCTCATCACTCGCTGGCTGCCTATGCCTACCGTCTGTCATCCCTATCCCCTGCGACGCATAGGCGTCCTCACCTAAGGCAAGAGCCGGATGCGGGAATCCCGCTTGTCCGGATCCGTGGAGGGGGTTATGAGCGATCATGATTCCTACTCCGACTCGAGTGCGGTCGTGTGGCAGCCCTTAATAGAAACTGTCTGAAAGTGATAGTACCACATCGATATCTCGAACGCGGCAACTGCGTATCCCAAACGAAAGCTGTTCTTCGAGGACGTAGCCATGAGTTGCCGGTTCAGACGTCGGGCTTCCTGGCACTAATCAGGTAAAAGCGAATTGCTCCGGTGCGGTATCCGCTAACAATCCGCGCACACATGCGGCGGACACCAACGACCCGGTCATGGTCCTCCAAGAGATCGAGTGTGGCACGCGACCGGTTTCGCACATAACGCAGTACGTGGCGAAGGCGAGTCGGATTCAAAAAGCGCCACAAGGGCGGCAGCACACCTGGGTGCAAATGGTCTATTGCTTTGCTGATCTGCCATGGAGATGTTGGCCCTTCCTCCACGAGCCACCATAACAGTGCGTAGGCCGCCTCGGACTGATGCGTACGGTCATTCACACTTACATCGCAGAAACCAGATTGGTGCAAAGTACTTTTGTACTCATCGAGGGAAAATGGATGCAAGCTGTCTTCAAGCATCGGAATCTGAAAACGAGGGTCGTGAACAGGATCCTGGACGCAAAAAACGCCCCCCTGCCGCATTACCCGGAAGGCTTCCTGTATTGCCAGATGTTTACGCGAGACATGAATGAGTGCCTCATTGGAAAAGACGTGGGTGAACGTTTTGTCGGCAAAGGGTAGGGTGCGGGCATCACACCGGATGAATTGAATTTGCGGCTCGATGTCGAGGCCTTGGGTTAACGACTGCGCTATCGAAAGTTGCCGAGGCGTAAGATCAATCCCTGTCACCCGGCATCGATAGCGCTCAGCGATGAAGCGAGCAGGTCCTCCGAGTCCACAGCCCAGATCGAGCACGTTACTGCTGTCGGTTAGATGTAGTGCTTCCGAAAGTGCCCACACCTCGCGCAGTCCACCGTTCAACAAATCAAAGCCAAGGTAATCCGCGGCGCGTCGAGGATGGCGTGGCCCACCACATCGGAAGGAAGCCGTCCGAATCGTACGAGCCTCCGGCCAGAGTCTCTCGTAGGTCGCAAGGACTGCCGAGTCACTCATGTCAGCCCTCGCAATGAATGCTGCACGGTTTGAACTGCCTCTCGGCTATGGTACCGGAACTCGAAGTTAAGTACCTCCCGGATGGCCGAGTTCGAAGCCACCGGTGCGCTACACAAGAAATCCAATGCAGAAGGGGGTGCGGGCACGAGCTTCTGCAGATGCGAAGACCACCCGAGCTTGGCAATGATGAACAACAGTTGCTTTGGAACGCTAATGGGTTTCGATCCAAGCAGTCGTATTGCCTGGCGGATTGGAATAGCATCATCCGGCACCACATTGTACACACCTCGAAGGCCGCGCTGAAGGACTGCAATCACGACTTCGCAAAAATCTTCTTCGTGCAAGAATTGCCAATCCGGGTTGGCACCGGCGGGAAGCGGCACAATCGCTCGACCCAGACATGCCAACAAAAAGTTCGAAGCACCTGGTCCCACAACTGTGCATGGACGCAGGATGGTGAGCTCGAAACCGACACATTTGGATTGCTGCCAGGCGACCTGCTCCTGTAGGACTTTATGTTGAGAAAACTGGAATCCGTTCGCGTTCGGGGCATCAGTTTCCGTTGCGGGCCGCATTCGTGGGCCCGGCCCGTAAACGGCGACACTGCTAATCAGCACAACTTCTTTAATGGAGGCCCTGCCCACTGCCTCAAGCAAGGTCGCCGTGTTCAGAACATTTGTTCGGTACGCCGCCGATTCGTCATGCGTGGGGCAGGAGATAAAGGCCAGATACACAACGGAAGTAATTCGATGCTTAAGTAATTTACTGGTTAAAGAATCTCCAGGCAAGCTACAGTAATGGAACTTGGGTAGCACAAGACGCGACAAAGGCCGCCGCCCGACTCCTAGTACCAATTCTACTTCCGATCTCTCGACCAGTTTGGCGACAAGACGAGAGCCGAGATAGCCATTCGAACCAATGATGGCGATTCTCGAAGGTAGACCTCTACTCATCGCCGTGCCTCGAGGAGAGCTAAGGCCGCGAGACGCCCAGACAAGGCCGCCATGGGAATCCCGAATCCTGGAAAGCACGACTGGCCCGCCACCGTAAAGTTGGAGATCGGGGTCGTCGGTCCATAGAGGGACGGGGCGAGCTGCCATCTGCTGAGGGCGAAGCCGAAAGCCGCGCCGCCTGGAAGTCCCAACTGGGTCTCGTAATCTGGCGGTCCCCAAAAACGCCTTTGGCGGATGTGGATCGGAAGAGAGACATCGTCGAGCATGCGCAGCAAATTCTCGGTGATCGCATTCGTGGCGGAATCCCAACCGTCTACCGGTTTGCCTACAAGAGCACCGCCGACACGGACTCCCATCGGTTCTACACCCTCGGGTCCTCGAGACACCGCCGCCAATCTTTTCATGTGCCAGCCCCGTTCTGAAGTCTTGTCGAATCCCTTGTTGGGCAGTATCCAGGTCATCGTTGGAAGCTTTAGATTTCCTTCTTCTAATCCGAAAATGGAAGCGCAAGCAACCGAAGGCCGCAACCTCTGTATTCGCAGTCGAGCCATCCTCAACTGGTTACCCGGCATGCAAGCCAAGGTGCTGTGTATATCGCAAGCGGCGGTGACACCACTGACGGGTACGACACGGGACGGCGTCTCCACCTCCCGGACCAAGCCGTCGCGAATGACAATTTTCCGGATTGGCTCCCGACATCGAATCTCACCCCCACGCTGCTGGAACTCGCTAGCCAGAAGTTCGGGCAAGCGCTGGATTCCACCCTTCACCCGGTAACAGCCCTGGGTCAACGTGAGCGCGGGTATGATTCCTACAACGGCCGGGGCATCTTTTGCTGATACTCCCGCATAGAAGTCGCTGAAAGCCTCAAATGCCTGTCGCAGTCTAGGATTACGAAACGTTCGGCGCACCAGAGTGCGGTAGGACTGTAGGGCCCAAGGCGACATGCTGCACAGCGACAATCTTTCCAGCCCTCGGCCCATCTTGAAATTCCATAAACCGGCGTACAGCCTCTCTGCGACCTCTGAGCAGCGCTCAACCAGTCGGAACAATTTCGGCACATCCTCTGGAGTTTGCTTCCCGATTGACTCGGCAAGGGCGTCAGTCGGACCGAAAAAATCGAACTGATCGTCAGGCCACATCATACGCACGGCCGGTTGGACGGGTGCCAGGAGATGGTGAAAGCTTACACCCAATTCTTCCCACACATTGGCTAACATTCGAGTGCCAAGAATGACCGAGGCCGCAGGCTCAAACACAGCACCGTCTTCCTTGATCGTTGCGCAGCAGCCACCAACGCGTTGTGACGCCTCGAACATGATGCATGGCACTCCGGCCGCTACTAGTGTGAGTCCTGCGGTCAGTCCCGCGATGCCAGAACCCAAAACGGCAATGGGCGCGTCGTTCATGTCACGTTTCAAGATTTGTACGAGATTCTACTGCTACCAGATCGCGCTCTAAAGAAAGACTGCGCGAAGCTGAAGTATCACTTCGACGTTGCTCATTGCGGTACAGAACGGGCTGCATGGCGCGGCTTACCAGCCTTCGTACTGTACGGACCCCGACCCCCTCCAAAGAGTGCCATGGACGGAATCCGTCTTCGCGCCTAAGTACGGCGTTTGCACTCAGGTGTCCGGTTGTGGCGGCTCGCTCCATGAACCAGCTTCCGGAAGGCTCCTCAACCCAGTCACCCGCGAAAAACAGATTGGGCCACGAACTCTGAATTCCAGGGCGGTTAGCGGCACCGCCGACGGCGTATCGAGCGTAGGGAATAGTTGGAGTTTCGTCGACCTTCAATAATTTGGCCGCGGTTCCGTCAGGCAGGAGTCGTCGAACGGAGGACTCCAGCATTACGGCTCCTGCGTCCATAAGGTCCGGGCCGCATTGCACCTCAATCACGCGGCTTTCCTGCTCTGCGTAGACGGGCATCAGATCCCGCAAAGAGAAGAACACAAATCCGGCTGCGTCAGTGAGTACGACGCCGTGAAGTACAGGGGGCGTAGGTCCTGGTGAGAAATGGAACCGAAAGGTCCGAACGTAGGTTGATCCCAGGCGGCCGAGGGCACGTGAACAAACCTTGTTGTTGAGGGTCTCAACAAGGCTAGCCGCCTGCTGCGGGGGAACGGCGCATATAAATGAATCCGCATGAATCGTTAGCTCTCCGTTCGAAGCTTGGGCTTTAACCGCAGAGACGCGTTTCCCATCCTCCTGAAGTGCAACTGCTTTTGTATGCACAAGCACTCGACCGCGGTTGCGCTCGATCAGGTCCACGAGTGGGCGGATAAGCGTCTTGCCGTTGGGAGGCGGAATCCAGCGTGCGCGCCACGAGTCGCTACGCCCTGTAATCAGAAATCGCATTGCCGCAAGGTAGGCTCGCGCTGAGAGCGTCTCCGGGTGCAAGAAGAACCCTATCCAAGCAAGCGGTTCAAAAACCAATCGGAACGCCGCTGGCGGAACCCGCAAGTTCGCTGCCATTTCGCGGATGCTCATCACGTCAAGGTTGGGGCAATCGGCAGACAAAGCCAAAAGTTTTGCGGAGGAAGAGAGCAATTGAGCCCGCTCTCGCAATCCAATTTCGCCAAGCCGCAAAGCATGGACTAGCACGTGAAGCGGCGCCGGTATAGCCGGTAGATGCACCCGACATGGCCGGCCATGCGGGGTAACGATGTACTGATCACCAGCACGAACAAGGTCGTGTTCCCTTACTCCAGCCATCCTGAGTAGTGCCGTGAGTTCCGTGTACCGAGGATAAATGCCGTGAACACCGAAATCCCGGGCACCATTTCCGCTGCATTCACCGCCGCACTGCCCTCCCGCCGTGTCAGTGGACTCGATTAGCGTGACCCTGCGCTCGGCAGACAGGTACGCTGCGGCGGTCAGCCCTGCCAGGCCTCCACCGATGACGACGACGTCTGTTCTTTCCACCATGGCTTGCAGACCAGGGGCCGAAGGGCCCTCACAATGTGCCGATTCCACGGCAACATTGGCGCGAAAACCAAGCTACCGTGTTCTCGATTGACTGACTTACAGGTGTTTGTTTAATTCCCAGCCGACCAGAGTCGTCCTGGTATTTCATTGAGATTGCCTGCCGAAAATAATGGACCCACGCTGGAGTGATCACCGGTGGTTTGTTGGTCCATACAGAAGACCAGATGCTCAGCAGCTTTGATCCAAGCAATGTGGTGAGGTATGGCACGCGCAGCAAACGCGTCTCCTTACCAGCTGCATGACCAATCGCGGTGAATAGCCGGTCCAGCGACCAATACTCACCAGGAAGTACGTAATCTGCCGGTTCCTGGCCGAGTGCACGCCAGTGTGCTTCAGCAACATCGCTGACATCCACAAGGTACAAACCACCATTAAAGCAGATCAACCGTCCATGGTTCTGACTGATGTCAGAGACAAGATGTCCAATCGCCGTTGGGCGGCAATCTTCAGGGCCCACGATTCCGCTCGGGATCACAGAATAAGCCTGAACCCCTCGGCTTCTAGCTTTTTGCACAAGGCGCAAGCAAGTCCGTTTGGACTTAACATAGTGATTCCCGTCCAACCAACGAATGGATACCGGCGGAGGATACGGGGCAAGGGCAGCTATCGAATTGGTGCACACGACCGGAATTTGCGATGCTGCAGCTATTCTCAAGACACATTGCGTGCCGCCAACATTGATTTTGTATTGGATCGCTGGATTCTTGACCCAAGGAACTACCAGGGCAGCCGTGTGAAACACAGCGCTAACGTTTCGAACTAGCTCGCCAACTGAAGCGAAATCAGTAATGTCTCCCCTAACTACTTCAACCGCCTTCAGGCCAGGGAAGGGATTTGGGCTTTGTGCGCGGAGGAGCACGCGCACACCGCATTTCTGCTTGAGTAGCTGTTTCACGAGTTGTCTTCCCACAAATCCGGAAGCACCGGTAACGGCGACACAGGAGCCAGGAAGCGTTCGCATATAGGACAGGGTTTAAAGGTTGACCGAGTTCTGCCAGCCGTCACCTACTCACCGGGAGGCCGCCAGCTGTTGGTAAGACGGCCGATAGATAATATAACGCGGGTATATAATCAAATTGTCCTTATAAGTCAAGCATTTTCCATGATGATGTCAGAAGTGTAATCGAATGGAGTATGGATTCGTACGTTGCTCATGTACTTTTTTGTCTTGAGAAATCCATGTGAGACAAAGCCCTGATAACGGTTGATGTAGTAAACGGTTTATTTGAGTAAGCGAAAGGCTTGCCCGAAGCCGGTGAATTCCAGGGCTCAAGACAATCGGGGTCCGTGACTCTGAGGATGAGTGCGCTCCTCCAACTTCCGTCCGGTTGTTGCTGGCAGAGGAGTTGTTTTACAAGCCCACAAATTGTTATCACATCGGAATAGGAATTCGTGCATAAGATGCTCCTCAGTTACGATTTCGTAAAAAAAGAGCTTGACAACCATATTCCAGTGAAGTATACGACTCAGCACTGGAAGTTCTACATGAGGCCTGCCATGAAAACCTACGCCGTCGGGTTAGCCCTAATAGTGCTGTCGGTTGGAACTCTCGTTTCCGCCCAGCAGCGAACAGACGAACTGTTTCTCTCGGCGGCAGATGTGCCTCGAGTATCGCGTATGGCTCCGGGTCTGGCAGAAGCTACTCTCAAAGGGCCCGAGGCGACTCACGCTTATTTGGCGGCGCAGGAACTTAGTTATCAAAAGTTCCATCAAGTGTTGACTAACATTTCGGTGGCGTATACGGCCATCAAATTGGAGGAATACTTGAAGCAAGTAGAGCCGCTCGTCGACTCGAAGAGTAAGGATTCCCAGTACCAGACATACCTTGAGCAAACGCGAAAGCAACTCGCCGATTTGACCGCACCATATGAAAAGGTTCGGAAAAACGGGCGTTCCGCATTGGATATTAATAAGGAAATCGTGTCGAAAAACCGGTCCGAGGTCGAACAAATCATCGTTCAAATAAGGAATGGGAATCCGGAATCGCTTCCAAAGGAAATACAGCCCACGGTGAAACCCAAGTAGGCGGGCCCCTGAGAACAATGCTGATGGGAGTAAACTCATGACCCACAGAACTGCTTTGGTTTTTTTCATATTTGCCGCGCTAATGGTGTTGATGGCCTCTCCTGCACGCGCCGCAGACGTGACACTGGACGTACAGCAGGATGTGCTGCAAAAATTCGTTTCTACGGTTGGTACTGTCGGTGTTAGCGGTGGGTCGAGTACAACCATTCAGATCCCTTATCCGTCCGTCTGCTGGTGGGATTTTATTCCGTACCCGTGCATTGCGTGGACCTCGTGTACCGTGGGCTATTCGTGGAATGTATCCATTTCAAACGTGATGACTCAAATCGTTCCGGGATCAATTCCTTTTACGGGAACCGGCCATGCTCAGGCGTCGGCGGGCGTTTGTGGTTTAAGCGTCAGCGCCAGTTATACACCAGCGATAAATGGGAATTTGGCTGCCGCGTGGCAGCCCGGGCCCCAGGAAATCTGGTTTTCGATGCAAAGCCTAAATGTTGAAATTTACATTTCCATCTTGGGCTTCCATATAACTCTCGGCTATGTCGATGTGGCCTCGTTTCTGCCCAGTCCGCTTTACAAACAAGCGGTACCCTTATCCCAGGCGTTTATGTTGCCTGCTCCGATTTCGAAACACATAACGGTACAGGCACAGAACGTTACGCTTTCGCTTCTGGCTGGTTTTCTCCAACTTACGGCTGACCTAAATTTCACCTCGCCTTAGGGCCCTCGACTGAACCCTGACCGAATTGCAGACTATGGCCAGATCAAAATAAACCCGCTGTGCGAATAGAGGTGGCCAGAGATGACTTCGGCGGCCATAATTCCGTTTGACACGTCACTTGCACGAGCTTCTAATTGCCACGATCTCTTGCTTACGTAGGGCGATAATCCTTTCGATAAAACACCTGCCAAAAATCGGCGTTTCCAACCGGCGTTCCGCAAAGAAACGCTGGACAATTTGTCACCAGCGAAGGTGAAATGGTGAAATGAGCTGAACCAGTGGCTTCACGGCTTTACTCAAATGCCGAGATGTCTGGCATTCCGAAGCCAAGGGGTCCCGCCCAGACGCGTGCGGCACGATCATCGGTGACAGTGGCTAGGGATTTTCAACTCCTTCGCTCGGATACGGGCGCGAGATACATGATCAAGCTCACTAACCTGGATGTGCGGTAGACAAACTGATCGATCTTCACACCCGCGGCGACGAACCGTACCTTTCGAATAGCTTGGCCAGACCGAAAGTGTGTGTGGGAAGGTGCGCTGAAAATCGCCGCCAAAGTCGAAAAGAAATACGGACTCGACAATCTTGGCTCCTGGGATGATTTTGAGTGGGGAATGATCAACGGAAAGCTTTCCGCGCTTCGCTGGGTCCTTGGTGAGGAGTGGGACAGTTTGTATACGTGAGTGGTGTAGTGCGCGCGCAATGAACGCCGTAGAAGTTGCAATCTATCAAACGAATGTTAAATTAGCTTATGCCTATTTCAATGCCGATAAGCCACATTTGTGGAAGGCTGACACCCGGGCTTCGGTTGATCAGTTCAATCAATGGTTCATGAAGTTTGCGCCCGAGGCATACCGCGATACTCGCAAGAAAACCATCGAGAGCGTCGAGCAGGGCCTCACCCTCACGAAAGACCTGACCACGATTACACCGGATGTGATCAAGGCCAGTCCTGGGATTCTCCCGACGCTGCGCATGTCCACTTGCCCGCCGCTAGCGCGCGACCGGCTCGTCGGACTTGCCGATTCGAGCAAGAATCTCGTCGGCACGCTCGAAGAAGGCAAACTTCCTCAGCATCTGGCAAAGGATCGTTCCCTTTATGCTGGCTCATCTAACGGTGATACACGATTCCGATCCTAAAACCGACCATGCGCATGGTGCCCCCTTTGTATTCGCGGAGAACGCGTGAGCCTTGCACAATCTCCCTCCCTCCCTCCCTCCCTCCTCTTGTTGCGTTGAATGTCCCGTGCATGTCATTCACAACTACGCAAAGCTCTTTCGATCGTATTGCGGCCATTGGCGACGAGTTCCCACGACGAGCGGTGGCGTACAGTTCCCAGAGATCTGGATGACATGCACATCGTCATCGGCGTCGTAACTAACGATCCAGCAGACACGCTAATTCTTGAAGACAAGCGTCAATCAGTGCGGCAACTGACGGCCTTGCCCAATGGCGCCAAAATGTGCGTTGCATCTTATTCGGCCTGCGACGAATTGAGGGATCGTTAGAGGGCAGTAATGACCATCTCAGCAACTCGTGCTCGCGAGCAGTCACTGGATGAAGTGCGCAGTCACAGTCAGTGATATTCTAGCCCCGCCGGAGCAGGACAAAACCCCAACAGGCGTCATTAAGGCTGACAGATGCAATTCAGGGCCAAGTTAGATACAAACTTGCAATGGCATCCAACGCTGGCGTGGGGATATGCGATGGCTGCCTTGAAAGAGCTACATGTCCAAGGTGGGGTTCTTCTTAACGGTTATATCGATGCTACTCTAATATGGAGAGGGCTCGGGCAAGCCCCTAACTACCCCACATTACCACACCGTCGGCCATGGGTTGGATTCCTCCATCACCCTCCGTTTGTGCCAGAGTGGTACTCGCAAGGTATTTACCCGTCAGCTCAACAAATTCTACATTGCAATAGCTTTGGTGAAAGCCTGCCTTATTGTCTAGGGCTATTTACACTTTCTAGGTACCTAAAATACTGGATTGAAAAGCAGATCTCCGGCGTACAAGTGAACTCTGTGCTACACCCGGCACAAACGCCAGGAGTGAAGTTTACGTTACAAGCATATCACAATAGCAAATCCAAGAAGGTGGTTCACATCGGATGGTGGCTGCGAAAGGTCCACTCATTCTATCGTTTGAAATTATATACTCTCAGTAAACTATTATTGATGCCATTTAAAAAACAAGTATCCGTAGCGCCGTTTACGGATCACGTTTTAGGTGTCGAAGGTTCCCTGGTGGGTGAGTATAAGGGCGATGTCAATATCGAGTATTACAAGGATGCGGCCGATTATGATCGCCTGCTCAGCGAAAATATCGTTTTTGTTGACTTATACGATAGTAGTGCTAACAATATAATAGTTGAATGCATGGTGCGCAATACACCCCTAATCGTCAACCGACATCCAGCGGTAGTTGAATATCTAGGTGAAGAATATCCTTTGTACTTTACTTCCCTGCGTCAAGCAGAGAGATTGATCGAAGATATCGAGGCCATTACAGCCGGACATCTATATCTTTCTAACCTAAAGGCCAAAAGTCTTCTCTCAACGAGTGAATTTGTCGCGAGCGTCGCCACCTCGGAGATTTACCGGTCTTTGTGAATAGCTGCGAGCGGCAGTAAGTGTCTCCACATAGTCGTTGTTCACCGCAGGAAGAAGCTTGGACGTACCTGAGTGATCCTGCCGACCGAGCTGGTCACGAACATCCAAACGTTTCGGTGCCGCTCGGTCAAGGGCTGTCACACATTCTCGCGAAATAGCAGCCATCCATTATGCAGAAACTCTACTAGAATGCCCGCTGCTTGTCGCCGCGATTAAAGTAAATGGCGCCGCGCTCGGTGTCGAGGGAACGGTCGTTGACGAGGTTCTCCAGTTCGTTCAGACGGAGTTCTGCCTGATCGAGTTCGCCGCTTCCCACACAATTAGCACGGCCGAAGTAGTTGAACACTCGACTAACGGCTCGTACTCGCCGTGGCAGACTCTTGCAGCGCATCATACAGAATACTTTGACCAGTTCATCGCAATGCATCGGCAGCAGCTACCTTATGCGCACTTCGCAGCCCTCCCAGAAATCGTAACCGGATGGCATCTGAGAATGAACGTGTACGCCGACGGCCAGGGGTACGAAGTGCTGCTGCGAGACATGACAGACAAAAAGTGCGCGTATGCAGCGGTCACGGACGAAGACGCTGTCATTCGTCAGAGTAAGGCGATTAACTGTGACATTTAGAAAGCTCAAAGTCCGACGTCCAACTCGTCTTCACTGACCAGGGCAAAACTCGCTGCTCGTCCCTGCACGGGTGGCTCGTTCCGTTCTTGACGGCCGATCTTCAGTTTGCGTTGCCACCAATAGAACTGGCGCTCCCGCAATTGCCTCTGCCGGCAAAATCACTAATCGACATCCCGCTCTGGGCTGCCTCCCCAATCGTTCTTTGCCAGTAACGTTGCTTCTCAACATCGCTTCTCAACGTCGTGCTTCTTCATGGTCACCCTCGCCTCCGCCTTCGCGCGGCACACGGACACTATTCAACTCATCTCAGAAACAAGACGATTGCTCTCCGAGTTGAGTGCGTGAGGAAAGCAGAACTCGCTCAGAGGCGTGGCGGAATTCTCCCCAGGAAGCAGATTCCCCTGCTCCGCGATTTTGCAGAGCGGTTTCTCCATACGATCAAAGTCGAACGCCGAAGCAACACACATCGCAACTACCTAAGCTGTGTGCGGAATCTGGAGCCGACCTTTGGTAGCAGGTACCTCGATGCCCATCCATGGAATCTTGCATTAATACGCGAGTTCTTCCAGCCTCTCAAGAAACACGTGAAGAGTTTTTCTCCGCTCGTCGACGCGAAACCTGAAGATACGCATAAGTCCCAGCAGCCGTGGATCCGCATTTGATACGCCACGCAAAACATCCTGCGTATCGGCGTGATATTCCACGTTGTAGCGCTCCAACGGGATCGGTTGTAACCCGTTGCCCGACCAATGCTCTACTTTCTTCACAAACAAGTCGTAAGGAATTTCGGCGATGTGCCGAAGAAATTCATCAACAACGTTGCTCTTTAGCATCGGGACCCCCTTGCAAATTATCGACAAACAATCGCGTTCGATCAAGCACGCAAATCTTGGCCAAAAGAAAGTACAGTATAATCAGCTCAAGATGTTATGAAGCACTCCAACACCTAATGTGTTTATCGCCTTCGATTTGAGGGAGAAAGTGAGGTACTCTTCTTAGTAGTGTACGCGGCCCTTTCGCAGCGCACGCGGGCGCCGCGATTTTCTGCTTGACAAATCAAGGCGACCTACTGGATTCTATATGGCCACTTACTCGACCGCTCAGGTTGCCAGGATCTTGGGGATAGGGACAGATACGCTGCATAGATGGATCAGCGAGAAAAAGGTTCCTGCCCCTGCCGTTCAGCTCGTCGGTGGAGTAAGAGTTCGGCTCTGGTCTGAAGGAGACCTTGAGAAAGCGAGCAAGTACAAGGCCCAGTGTTATTGGGGTAAAGGCAACCGTAGGAAGAAGCGAAGGAAGCAAACCAAGTAGAGAAGTTATCTATTTCTGTTTGTGGGTGCAACTCGCCACACGCCTGATGTTTCCGGCTCGTCCTCTCCTGAGCCGGTTTTCGAACCCCCTCCGTAGAAAAAATGACACGTTCGTGTCGGTTTCTCGGCTGTTGGCAGTCGCGTCGCTCTTCGTGTATCTCGACGTGGTCGCAGTCTGATCGGACGAACTTTTAACGAATCACGAGCATGCAATGTAGGCATTCAAAGAGGGCACTCATTGTAAGCCCGCGATGCTTACGTTGTCTTGTTACGTTGTGTGACGTATTAAGGCGAGTAATGGGAGAGTGGAAAGCGCCACTGAGTCTGCGGGTCCGGCGTGATTTGCGGGCCGGCCTGGAAGAGTTTTCTGCCCGCGAAAAACGAGCACTCGGCAACATCGGGGAAGTGTTGCTGGAGTGGAGCGTCAAACAACTCCAGGTGGCCGGTTCAACAGAGCAGTTACTGAGATATGGGATTCGGCGCCGCATTCGTCACGCGAAATCACAGTGAACCTTCACCAAGGCGCTTGCATGCCTCCTCGAAAGCAAAAACAAAGGGAAGGACATCATGGATGATCGCAAGTTCGAAATTCACTGCAATGCTAATGACGACGGCCAGCTTGTCAGGACTCGATCGCTTTCCGTGCGGGTCGGACAGCAAGTGCGAAGAAACGGCACCAGGCAAATCTGGGACTCAGTAATCATACTTTGCGAAGAGACCCACCACGGCACTCTTTCGGCCAAGGTCATTGTCTGTCATCCCGATTGGGAGCAGCACCTACAGATAGCCCACATCAAGTCAAGCGCGAGCGAACCGAACCCTTTCAGTCCAGCTTTGGAGCTCAACTTAAAACCTGTCCACGTCTCACCTACAGCCTTCCAAATCTCAAGGGGCAAGCGTGATTATTGGCGAGCGGTTGCGCGCGTTGCGTGAATACAAAGCGCTTTCTCAGGTGGACATGGAGAAGCGGACAGGTTTGTTTCGATACTACATTTCTCTCGTAGAAAATGGGCACACAATCCCGACTTTAGAAACGCTCACGAGATTTGCGCGCGCTCTTGAAGTGCCTTTGTTTCAGGTCGTTTATGAAGAAGACGGTCCTTACGAGCTGCCCGTTCTTCCCGGAAGCACAAGCTCCCCGGAGCCTGCCGTAAGTTTGTCGAAAAAAGATCTGCGCCTGCCGAAACAGCTCAACATTTTGTTTAGTCGATTGCGCGACAGGGATAGGGAACTGTTGTTCGCTTTGGCTCGCAGAATGCTCAACCGCGTGACTCGCCGGTCTCCAGCAAAGAAAAGGCCCAAAGCAGAGAGCAGAGCCCAGCGCGTGCGGTCTGGTCCTTCAGTTCGACTTCTTCATTGTCGATACTCGAACGACAGGAAACGGAAACCCTGACCAGGAGCAACATCAAGCCGAAGCTAGGTTTCAGTTTGATGTCAGACGCACTGCTTGGCACAGCAAGCGACTCCCCCTCGACCTTCTTGCTCAGCTAAGACCTTCATTAGAAAAGAAAGAGTTTGGCCGAGATGAGATCAAACTGAAGGCACGTTCGCAGCTGACGTTGCCTAACTGGTAGTCATACCAAGCAATTCCCAATCGAAGTAATCGACCCTTCTCACGTTATCTCGGCTTTTATGCTTCCATAGCTCCCACTGGGCTGGTCTTCCAGCTCAGATTTTCGTCCTTAGGAGGACACGATGTATTCACGGAAACTCAGCAGCTTGCATCTCGGTGTACTCGCATTATCAAGGTTAGCTGGGAGAGGTGGTTCACCGGTACCACCTTACCCGCCTCCCCAGCCCCCAGTTTCAAACAATCTCAAATCGACACCGACCGGTAGAGGCGGATCACCCGTGCCACCTTATCCGCCAAAGCCTCCGGTGCTAGGCAACCTCGCACTGAGGTTGGCCGGGAGGGGCGGATCACCAGTACCACCTTACCCACCGCCAGTTCCCACGCCGCCTTTTTCGGCCAATACCCGCGCGACCTTGTAGGCGGTTGGGGAACTCCAGCGCCCGCGTGTCAATTGAAGCGCTAAGGCGCCCCTTCCTTGACAAACGGTAAGGCAAGCAAGAGGAAGGTGTATTACACCTTCCTCTTGTTTCCATGTTAAGATTTCGCGTCATCGCACGACTCGGCCTCCATGGATTCGAATCTGATTTGGATGATTGCCATAGCTCTGGAAACAGCTATCCTCTTCCGCGGTTTGAGGACCGGGCTCCAGAAGCGATATCTTTTCTTTTATTGCTACATTGCGTGTCTTCTCCTGATCGAAGTTCTTCGTTTCCTCTGCCTTAGCCTGACTCCAAATTCCTACGGAGCTTTCTACTGGCAAACCGAACTCGTCAGGACCGTTGCTAGCTACGCCGTAATCCTCGATATTTTCAAGCAGGCCCTTCGGCATAACCGGGGAGTGGCACATATCGCCCAAAACTTGCTTCTCGTCGTTTTCGTTATCGCCCTTACCTACGCTGCTTCAGATCTTCTACACGGAGGATTTACGTCCTTTCCGCGTGCCACCGCCGATCTCGGCCGGTATCTTCTATACGTGGAGGGTGCGCTTCTGTTAGTAATGCTCTGGGTGTTCGGACGTTACCGGATTTCCTTTGGGCGCAATCTCCTGGGTTTGACGGTCGGTTATTCACTTGTAGTTGCTCTAGATGTGGTGAATTTAGCTTTCTTGTCCACCCCCGGTAACGAATCCTCGATTGGATTAAGAAAGCTAATTCCAATAACGCATCTCATGACTTTCATTATTTGGTGTGCAAGCCTTTGGTCCTCCCAGCCTGAGCCCTTGCCGCCAGCAGAAAGTGTAATCGACCGAGATTACGCGCTTCTCGGCGCCATGACGAGAAACGCGCTCGCTCACCTGTCGACGCGCGGAAGAAGGGCATTACGGCCGTGAGTGGGTTGATTCCAATCGTACTTCTCGGCACACTGATATTAATCTTCACCGGTCGCCTGCTTGTGCAGTGGGGCAGACGGAACCACAGGCAAGCAGTGACCGTTGAAGATTACACCCAAGCCCGCGCGACGCTTGATTCTGTGTTTGCAGAGACGGCGGCTATTAAGAGAATCTTTGCTAATGAAGACATGGAATTCATTTCAGAGGCCGGGACGGACGACGTCCAGCGCTTCTTTTTCAAGGAGCGGAAGAGGCTCGCAATCCAATGGCTGCGTATGACTCAGAAACAGGTTGCACATCTCATGGATCTTCACCTCAGATTGACCAGCTACACCTATGAGCCAAGTCCAAGATCCGAGGTCAAGCTTACCGTCAACTACCTGTGCTTCACCTTTGCCTCAAATAGCGTATTGATTTTGCTCTGGCTATTTGGGCCTTTTGAGGCGGTCAGGATTGTCGCTTACACGCTGCGTGCAGCGGAATATCTCTGCTCAGAAGTCAGTCTTCGACTTGAAAACATCGACCCCGTGAAGCTGGGTTCGGCACGCCAACCTCGTTCGGTCTAGCACAATCAGTCTTTCAACACACAACGTTCAATTGTTAGATGTTCGCCCTGCCGTGGACGACTGCTTGTTGCACCAAGCAAAACGCGCCACCACGGCGCATTTAGGGGTCAAATACCGTGGACATAGATGCTGCCGAGCATGATCTGTGCACCCTTAAGTACTATCGACATTGCATAGACTTATAACTACAATCCCCGCGATCAATGGGCGCAGATTGAGGTCTGCCTTCCAGCCAGGCGGGTGGACGTATATCGCGGACACACAGGGAGTATTTCTCTCTCTCGGCTTTGCCGACACGCAGACGGCCCTCGGCGGTTTCGGCACCGAGCGACTCAATGAAACGACATTGCCCGGACGCTCACTATTCTTGGGTAGGTCTGGCGAATTTGAGTCTAGCAACGGAGATGAGCTAGCAGGAACCCATGGACCCTGGAGCACGCCTCAAGGACATTCGCACCAGACTAGGAATCACTACGCGCGAATTTGCGGTCTTCAGCAAAACCATTGCCGATGCCGAAGGAAATGAAGAATTTCTGATCTCCAGTCCGTGGTTGACGCAGATCGAAAACGAGAAAGAGGCGCTCCCGAGCATCTACAAATTGTTTACGCTCGCGAGTATCTGTGGGCTGAGCTACGCAGAAGTTCTCGCACTCTACGGAGTGGACACAAAGAAGGTAAAGAAATATCACGCGGAACTGCCGATTGCGAAAACCCACCTGGCACAATACGATTCGGGCGAAGATGCGCCCGGCTTACTTGAGGTTCCCGTCCGCTTTGATGCAGGCCTGAATCTCAGTCATACGAATTTGCTTTCACGCATGATCGAAACGTGGGGCAAAGTTCCCCTCGAATTTATTCAGCACTTCGACACGCGCCATCGGTTGTACGGTTTCATTGGCCTTAAGGACTACACCCTCTACCCGCTACTCAGACCTGGGTCCTTCGTCGAGATCGATCCCGATGTGAAGAAACCACGTCACGGAGGAGCCCGATCTGAATTCGACCGCCCTATCTATTTTGTTGACCTTCGGAACGAATACGCTTGTGCATGGTGCGAACTCGTTGAGGATAAGTTGGTTCTCCTGGCCCATCCTCTCTCCCCAGTCAAGACCCGTATTTTTCCATTCGAGAAAGAAGCGGAGATTATAGGCCAGGTGACAGGTGTGGCAATGCGGATTGTGCTTTCACTGGCTGAACCGGGCGACGAGATTTCAAAAGGGCCATCGCAATCTTAAAATTTGAGATAAATAGCGCCGCTGTAAGCCGTTCACAAGGACAGGGTACGGTCAGGCGGTACACCTCAAGAGCTTCCCAGAAATTCACAGTTTGTCGCAAATCATGACGAGCTGACCGCATGAAGCGCTCGACTTGGGGAACAAACAATTTCAACGGGCAAGTCGCGAGGCGGGAGAAAAGCTCTTTGTGGTATGCGGCAAGCGCTTCACGTACGGCAAATTCAGAATAAGAACGCGCAAGTCCGTGATGATGGTACTCTCCTGTGCTGTAATCCCTCACTGAAACCAGGTAAAGAAGCCGGCCAAAGTCATACCCTATTGGCCCCAAGGTGCGGATTCTCAGGTCTTCCTTTGCAGCCTCTACATCCATTCGTATCACTCGGCCGGGCATGAGTTTGGATAATACTGAATAACGCATCGAAAAAGGCGAAAAAAATTCTTTCGCCTCGCGGCCCACCGAAGAGCCCCGTTCCAGGCTAGGAGTTATGTGTGATCGGGAGATGAGGCGGCGGTTGCTGCACCAATCCGAAGGTTGCTTTGCCAACCCGTACAGTAGTCGTGCCAACATGTTAACTCGCATCTAGCTTGCACGCTGATTCGGGAAGTCTTGAAGCCGCAGCAGTTCGAAGAGCGCTTCCCTTCGCTTGACACCAATGCTTCCCGGTTGCCAAATGGCTGGCAAATAAATCTGTTAGCCCCGCAGATTCGTGGTAACGAATCATGAGCTACCACGTGAAGGTCGGCTTTCGAGAATGTTGATTTTTTTTTAATTCTTCATCTGTTATACGCCGGGGACCAAGCGCCCACACTTGCTTGCTATACCAAGCGCGACCCAGCGTCTCGTGTCAAGTCGTTGGGTCTCGCGTTGCTCTATCGGAGTACTTCGAGCCAACGTCCAGCGAAATCCGAGAATTGGTATCTAGCCAGAAAGATGAATTAGCTCTGCGCATTAGGCTTCGTTCGACAGGAGCCCCTCAATGAGTGACGCCGTCAATGTTAACGGCGCGCGCCTTTTTGAATGGAGTGAACTCCAAGAGGCGTCCGATAACGATTTATTACATCAGGTGATTCTTGGAAACGACGACGCGTTCGTGATCATTGTTGATCGATATCAGCGGCTCATCTACAGCGTGGCCTATAAGCTTGTGAAGGGCGAAGGGGAAGCTGAGGACGTCGTCCAGATCGTCTTTCTAGATGTTTTTCGAAAAAAGGGATTATTCGACCCTTCCAAAGGCACACTTAAGAGTCACCAAGGTCGTGTGGCTGGACGATGGGTTCGCCAGCAGCATTTGTGGCCTTGCGAAATCACTCGCGATCCCTGCTGCTGTCGCGATTCAGAATGCCCGTCTCTACGAGCAAGCAGAGATCTTTCGTCCCAAACTCGAACAGCACCTAGCCGATTTGGAGCAGGCACAGAAAGAACTGCGTGAAGTACATCATGGCGGGGAATTGTCCTAACTCCCGTCTAGTTGAAGTGGGACGCGGGAACCATCGGGCGCTTGACGACCGCGGAGCATTCGGTTCTGAGCCTGATGATCGGGGACATTACCTAAGCACACGCTAAGTGCAGTGGAGCGTCTGGTAAATCCGAACAATCAAAACACCGTTAGAGCGCAACAAATGAGATGGAAGTCTCTGAATTGACAGAAAACCTCTCACACTGACCAGGCTTGTACGAAAGAAGACTGGCGATCCACGAGCTGGGTAGAATTTGACGACCCTCGCGTGACTGATTTATTCGCGACACAGTCCGATTTGTGGCGGCAGTTGTAATCAGGAGCCCGCTGGGGACGGAGGGCGGACATTTTGGACGGTAAGAATTTGGGATTAGTTATGAGCGTTGCGATTGATCGGCGATCTCATCGCGCTGTGCTGGCCGACAGTGTTTTCGCAGCATTGACGAGCACCTGCAGTTGATCAGGCTCGATTGCATTGGTATCTCTTGCAAACGTGGCAGCGGCCATCCGCAACATCATCGCTCGTCTGTATCGGGTGTTATTCACAACGTACAACGGATCCGAATCATCGAAAGCTGGCATCGCTAAGGAGGTAGGGGCAATCCCGGCGAATTGGGCCACGGTCGTGATCACGGCTTCGATCTGCTCGGGCGAGGTGTCCTTCACTGGGATGTCGTCGCTCCAATATTCAGCCACGTAAGGCACCAACTTGTCTGCATGCGGACCGTGATATCGAATGGTCACCTTCAGCTTATAAAGATGATCAGTGGTATAAGTAGGCCAATAAATTTCAACCCTAGCCGGATTATCGTCCGTAGGTATGTAAACCACCCTTATATCGGGGTGAGCGTTGGATGGTTTCACCTGAACGACACTAACAGCCGCTCCTTGTTCGCAATCGATATGTTTTTGAGTGCCGCAGTCTATCCCCTGAAATTCAGGAGGATCGAGCGAAACTCGATTGTCCGGGCGGGAGTCTTTTATCATAAGGTTAATATTCTGGTTCAATAGATCATGGATAGGTGTGCCATCCTCAGGTTCAACCTCATCGTTCGTCAGTAAAACATATCGCGGCGTCAGCAAAAGAGATTCATGTTCGAGCCGCTCCGGCTTGATCATGAGTTCCTTTGGCACGGGAACTCCGAGAAAGGCAGATAGCAATTGTGCAGATTGTTGTGATTCCTCGAACGGCTCGCGACCTGAAACCTCGACAAACGCGTAGAGGGCGCGGCCTGCACGTTTTGAAGTGGAATCGCCTAGCTGCAATTCATCTAGCTTTAGCAGATCAAGGTTTCTCAAGATATAGGCCGATTCCGATTTTGTTTGACTGGGAGCGGCACCCGCTATCGATGTCGATTTGCCACCTTCTTTGGAGAAGGCGTGGATTTCAGAATTTCCCGATAATCTGCTCATTCTGATCTCTACGTCACCAAGGATTTGCAACCCCTGGGGTGTTTCGTTGACCCTGATGCTCTGTGGCAACAACTCGAATTTTGCGGCCGTGGTTGGCTTGAAGAAGTTTGTAGGCGTTACAGTGCCATGTTTTGAGACGTAGGTTACTTGATATCCAAAGCCGCTATCGTTGCCGACCTCGGCTCGGAGGTCCAGGTATCCGATTAGCCGGTTCTGGGAGTCGTCGCGACAAAAATCTCGTACCGACACGGCGTTGGCAACCTGGTGAGGTCCCTCCGTGACCATGAGCACAGGCTTTCCCAGATAAGTGTAAGTATGTTGTTGGCCAGGATGGGGATCTTCGGCCGGTTTCGCGTTCTGGGCCAGACCCGGGTCTTGATCAACATCGAGTGAAACTGGGTTGGGTTGCTGCAGCGGTAGCTCGATAGCAACACGCATTGCGTCGAAACGGGGACTTGCCCACGGCTCCCAATCTGGAGGAAAAGGATTTCCGGCAAAGTCGATTCTTCTATCGAAGCGGTCTGAGGAATCTTGGACTTGAATGAACGTCCACCGTCCGCTCGTTGGTGACTGCCACCAGAAAACTTCTAGGGGGTGGATTTCCGGGCGTCCACCATGTACATGTTCCGTGACGAGCGGACCGTAGGCGCACGCCAAGCTGCCGTTCGGCAAGCTAAGATTGAACGCGTCGCTTTTAAACCATGCCTCAAGTGATTCTTCGGGCCAAACTTCAGCTTCCATGCAGTTGCCCGGGGTTCCGCCTTCCTTCGGGGGGTTCCCGTCCTTACAGCTCCACACACTTGATTTGCCGGGAATCAGTGCGAGGGCGTCCTGGAACACCCCATCGAAGGGAGCTTGTGGGATCAGATAAAAGTTCCAGTCATTACCGGAGGACCAGAGGTTGGCCTCTTCGAATGCATTCGCCTTGCGTGTGAACACCTTGGCGCACATCACCTGCCGTCTGGCCAGCAGAGGACGCCAATTGGGTGTGAGGAAGCGCAGTGCAGCCGGAGAATCGATTTCCGCCGCTCGCAGATCACTCGCCAGAGCTCCCCCAGCCGAATCACTTACGATCTTCCAATTCGATAGGGTCCTCTTGTTGCATTGACCGCTCACAGGGATTTCCTGACCTCCAAGGAAGTGTGGTATTAAAAATACAAAAATCACGGCAAGCATTTGTTTACGCACGGAGCCTCCTTGCTTCGAAAAGATTACGCACGAGGTCGGAACAGTTGGTGCGAGAGCTTGAAGTATATACAATTCTATGCTTATATCACGCGCGGTGCTTACCTCTGAAGATACTTTGCGCATTAAGGAAGGCCACGATGAGAAGCGGCCTTTGTCACGCCACGGGGTGGGCATTAATGCTGATAGCAACCCTTTTGCTGGGTTTCCCACCGGCACGCTTGCTCAAAAAGCGAATACGAAGTATGGGCTCGGTTCGGAACCGCCGACTCGAAAGGACAGAACGTCAGGGGCATTTCGCAAAAATAACGATGAGGGTTGGCAGTGGGTTATGGCGCAGTGTGGCAAACCTTTCTGCCCTGAACGGAGCAATTATACCGGAACGCTGATAAATGGTTGCTTTGGAATTGGTGGTGGAGGCGGCTCGGCCCCGTCGGCAACATGAATGACGGGGGCCGCCCACTGCCGATTGTGAAATGCGGATGACCCACAAGCGCCGGAAATAGCATCAGATTAGCAAGCAAAAACAGCCAAACTTCCTTTTCAATTTCATCATTTCCTCCATGATTGAAGTGGGGTGCGGACCTCTCGGTCGAGAACCGAGGCCCATGTTGCGTTCGTAGCGTAAGCAACCAACCGCAGGAGCCAGAGACCGCTTGGGATTTGCTTTGGATACCGAGCAACCTTTCTGTTTGTTGTCCAGGAGAGTACTGCGAAATAGAGCGTGGTTACTCGGTCGGGGCGCACACTTCAGGGAATTGCTGTTGGATGCAGATTCCATCGATTTCGGTTCCAATTTACGCGGACGAGGATGTGGGTGGAAAGCCCGGCAGAGTGTTCATTTTTGATTTCCACCGTACGGGATGTGTGCATTGTTGGTTGCTATAACAAGCAGAACGTCGGTTCCTCTAATCTATTTTCCAAGAGAAGGTAAATTTTAGGCGGCTTTCTGCAGAACGATGAATTCGGTCTTGCAAATTCTCGCGCAGAGCCGTTTTTTCCATGATAGCCTTTGCTTGATGTCCTCTAGACCGCAAGGTCCTCCCGCCAAGAGGCGCTCCCAAGCACAAAAGGCATGCGAGGTGTGAAATGGCTACACAACAAGCACTTGGCACGAGATCGGCCAAGAATGAAAGCAAGCACCGCGACGCTGGATCGCATGGTTTGCTCCAAGCAGACACTATCATCGCGAACGCCCCGGACCCTGTATTCGTCGCAAACCTTGAAGGCAAGATTCTGCAAGCAAACAACGCGGTTTCGCAACTACTCGGGTTTCGCCAGGATGAGTTGATCGAGCAATCCCTATCGCGCTTCATCAGCCCCGAAGAGACGCGGGAGTTCACCGCGGCGCTGCGGGAGGTGGTCGCGCGCGGCGTCACGCGCAACGCCCGGCTCAACCCGCGGAGTGCAAGTGGCGAGGTGATCCCCACGGCGCTGAACGCCTCGGCGCTCCGCGACGCGGACGGGAAAGTGATCGGAGCCATCGGGGTCCTGCGCGACATGCGCGAATTGGACAAAGCCCGAGCTTACGCCGAGAGCCTAATCAAGAACGCACCGGATCCAGTATTCGTTTCTGATTTGGAGGGTAAGATCCTGCAAGCGAACGATGCGGTTTCGCAACTGCTGGGGTTTCGCCAGGATGAGTTGATCGAGCAATCGCTATCGCGCTTCATCAGCCCCGAAGAGACGCGGGAGTTCACCGCGGCGCTGCGGGAGGTGGTCGCGCGCGGCGTCACGCGCAACGCCCGGCTCAACCCGCGGAGTGCAAGTGGCGAGGTGATCCCCA
>Ga0307477_10001105_pt1 | contig 24085 bp, 21 predicted proteins | sample atmos_gasesECM2C_FD_203316 | JGI IMG/M metagenome (GOLD analysis project Ga0307477, IMG submission 203316) | Hardwood forest soil microbial communities from Morgan-Monroe State Forest, Indiana, United States - atmos_gasesECM2C_515 | ecosystem: Environmental > Terrestrial > Soil > Temperate...
CTGGTTAAGCAAAAGAAGACCAGGCCGCTGATTGGCCCACTGTGAATTAAGTGGAACAGTGGATCCGTTACCGTCACCAGCCGTTCCTGGCACCGAGGCAGTAATCAATACTGGGCCACCCAGTTTCTCGGCACCATTGGTGATATCGATTGCGTGAAGCCGATGAATGATTTTGCCGTTTTCTTTGGTTTTTGCTACGACATAGAGGGTGTTTGTGGCGGGATCGATCGTAGGGGTCCCGGTAATTCCAATTTCAGGATTGATGTCTTGGGTGCCGCCCACGTCAGCCGGCGAAACCGTTGTTGCACCATTGATTAGAAAGCTTACCCGCCACAATTGTGATCCGCTGTCAGCGTCGAAGGCATACAGGCTGTCATGTTCCGTAGCGACATACAAAACGTTGTGAGATCCATTCTGCGGTATGGCAACGGCCGGGACATACAACGGCTGCGCGTACACGTAGCCATCCACGGGTGTCTGAAACAATTTCCCGAACGCCGAGGAATTCACGTTAGAAGTAGTGAGAAGAGTCTCCGCGGTATTCTGCCCGGTGCGGCTAACGTCGTAGTGTTGCGTCAGTATGCTTGTCTGAGCCCAAGCCGGCAGACACACGAGCAGCAATCCCAGAATGGCCGCAGACATACTCAGTGAGACTTTGCAAATCCGGGACGTGCGCCGGGGCGCAATGGTCAACGACAGGCAGGTCCCGAAGGAATCAGAACTCACCCTCGAGACCTTAAGAGAACTTAACAGAGTACACATCCCTTTTGAAGCGAGCCGAACGTATCAGCACCAGATGCGGTGTGAACGTGCATTTGGATGACCGAACTCCCGGAATGATTGGCAGCCGCATGCATCTAAAGGCACACAAATAAACTAGTTACCACGAGACGGTTGCATTGTTTGCCAGCAACGTTCTGGCACGGGAATTCAATTGCTCGTTTTGAGAAAATCTCCGCGGAAAAAGAAGGCATTTGCTCAACTTAGCTACTTGGGCCTTTACGGCGTCACCGTGAGAGTTTGCGATTCTTGAGGGCGGCCTACAGTGCTTGCGGTGACCATGAGTTCGATATCGGCGTCGGGGTTTCTCAGCTCCAAATTGGGAATAGTCTGTTGAGTCTGGCCTTCGGCTACTTGGACGTAGGGTGGCAGGGTGTTGAGATTCCCGGCGGGACTCACGGCGAGTCTTACCCATGTACCGGAGGGAGGCGCCGGTGCATCGAGCGTAATCGTCAAATCGACACGATCGTGACCCTTCAGTCTGACGAGTCGCTTTCCGTCCTTCGTAAACTCGACCTGGTTCACGGGAATCCTTGAATATACTTTCACCACATTTCGGTAGGTATATTCCTGGTCTCCGGGAGGCTCCCCCATGCAATGGATAAGAAGTTTTGTCGTCACGATCTGCGTACCGACGATTTTGGAGACATGCTCGTCGTCCCAAAAAAGATAAGTGCCGCTTTGAACGGCAGGTATCGTCTGGATCATCTTTTTTTCTACGTTGGCGTCGGGCTTGTGTTCACCGGTGCCATCGTTCCAATCGATTGTCGGAGTGAAATGATCGGCGTATGCGCACGGATTGATCAGATGGCCGATGGGAGCGTGCCACTGCGCTTGGCGGTAAGAAATTCCGGTTTCAAAATCGGTGACGGTGAGGAACATATAGCGAGGCTCGGCGCGAGTCGTCTTCCGATGGGATGCGACAAGCGCCAGCGCTAATAGAGTTAGGCTCAGTCCTGAGCGATACCGTGGCATGAGCACCTTTTGGAATTGCAGTTCGTGACGGCGGAAATACTAACAAGCCGCAAAGTGCGAGTAAACACAGTTTGCCCTCCTGCGGCCGTTAGGTTGTCGGCGGCAACAGAAACTCATACTGGGTCTAGAATTTGAAATTCATTTCCCTGGTGAGAGAGATGCGACTATTTTCCTGATTTCTTCGGCTTGGCTAGGCTTGGGATTAAGCATTAGCGCACTTGCGAACTCCTTTTTAGCCATTGGGAGATTATTGGATTTTTGGTAGGCCAAGCCGAGGTGATAGTGATAGGTGGAATTCTCGGGACTACTCTTTACGGCTTCCTGCAATGCTCCAATGGCGGCGTTATAGATGCCCTGTTTGTAATAGGCCCAGCCGAGAGTGTCAGCGGAAAATGCCTCATGGGGCAGGCCCTTGCGTGCCGCTTGCGCAAGCGAAAACGCTACATTGACGTCGCCGCCGTGCTCGAGCATTACATAGGCGAGATTATTTGCAGCCAGAGCATAGTCCGGCTGGATTTCCAAAGCTTTTCGGTAGGCTTCTTGGGCCTGCTGCCAGTCTTGGTGTGCCTCGAGTGCTCCGCCTAAGCCGGTGTAAAGGCGAGCATCGCCGGAATTTTGCTGAATGGCTTGTTGGTAGGTGGCGATGGCCTGATCGACTGAGCCTCGCGTGACTTGTAAGCCGCCCAGCGAGAGTACGGCGGGCACGTTGTTCTTGTCGAGATCTACGGCTCTCCGGAAAGCAGCATCCGCTTTGGGCTGGTCCTGAGCGTGAATCTCGATTTGTCCGAGGAGAAAATAGAAGTTGCTGCTGTTGGGAACGAGCGCGATCTGGTCTTGCACCAAGCGAAGCGCTTTGGCTGCATCTTTGCGTTCAATCGCGATGTTCACCAGTCCTACGAGCGCGTCGGAAGATGATGGATCGAGCTTGAGCGCCTGAGCGAAATATTTCTCGGCTTCCTCTGTTTTTTTCTGGCCCAAACGGAGATCGCCCATCTGAATGTAACCGGCTGGATTCTGCGGAGCTACTTCGATGGCCTTTTTAAGATCTGTTTCCGCAGCAGCTTGATCATCTTGCCAGAAGGCGGATTGCGCTTCGTAAATATATCCATCGGCGGAACCGGGAGCGATAGATTTCAAAGCTGCGCCACTCTCCGCAAGAAGTTTTGCATCGTGCTTTTGCAATGCCAGGCTAGCAAGTGCCCGATGAGCATCCGGCATGGTCGGTTGCAAGCGCACGGCTTCCCGCCATTGAGCTTCGGCTTGACCTAAGTTTTTGGTTCCGGCGTAAGCGAGTCCCAGTTGAAAATGGCCAACGGCGTTATCCGGGGCATTCTTTATTGCTTGCTCCAGGACGGGAACGGCATCGGACTGCTTCTGCTGCCGATTCAAAATCGCGCCCTTCAGAATTACGGCGCCAGGATCGGAAGGGAAATTTCTAAGGTTGGCATCGTTCAGCTTGTTGGCTTGGTCCAAATGATTCTGCTGGACCAAAAGCTGGGCGTAGGTCTCGGCAATTGCTTTGTCTTTGGGATGTTGAGAATAGAGCACGCTGAATTCGTCGGCCGCTTTGTCCAGTTCTCCCTGGCTCAAGTAAAAATCGCCGAGCAGTCGATAGCCTGCCGGACTATCTTTCAGCGCCGTCTTCGCTTGCTGGATGATTTGTTCGGCCTTCGGCCTCTTTCCTTGCGAAAGATAAAGATTAGCCAAGGCAACACGAGGGGCCGGATTTTGAGGTTCCATTGCAATGGCAGCATTCAATTCTTTTTCAGCGTCGCCCCAGCGATTCTGCCGCTGGTAAAAAGATCCCAAAGCAATAGTCACAGACGCGGATCTCGGGTCCAGAGAGCGCGCTTTCACGAAGTTTTGCTCCGCGGCAGCGATGTCGCTCGATCGTTCGTACATGAAAGCGAGATTCAGATAGGACAGCGAGCGATTGGGATCCATCTGCACCGCTTGCTGGGCCTCGCTCAAACCTTTTTTGGAATCTCCCAGCGCCGCATCCGCATTGGACGCGATTACCTCCGCCCGGGCGTTTTGCGGATCTTTCCCCAAGACGATCGCAGCGTGGTCGCGCGCGTCTTGAAACCGGCGCCCCGCGAGATACAAGTCGGCAAGGTCGAGCTGGGCTTTGAAATTGTTGGGGTCGAGCTGGACCGAGCGGGAGAGCTCCTGGAAAGCATGGGTCCAGTCGCCCTTTTTTTCCAGGCACCGGCCCAATTCGTAATGCGCGGCGGCGTAGTCGGAATCGATCTGGATCGCGTTTTCGTATTCAACGACCGCCGCGTCGCAGTTGCCCTTCTCGAAGTAGGAGACACCTTGGTCGAGAAAATGCTTTTTGCGGACCTGCGGATCGCGAGAGCACCCAACCACTGCGGCCAGTGCGAGCGCTAAGCAAATGGCCGGTTTCCTGCGGATTTTCATTCTCGACCGCTCCGCGAAAAGGTTGTCATGACTCTTTGAAGACGCACTGCGATTCTATCCCTAGGTTCCCAGCCAATCCAGAAAAGTATGGTACGGCAACGGCAAGGTGTCTTGACGCATAATACAGACGGCAAAGTGCTTACGGTGCAGCGTTCGACGTCATGTAACCTTGGAAGACCTGGACTACTCTATCTTTGGGAGTGCGAACCGGGTACTAAGCGGAAGCCATTTACCCAAACGTGGAAGTTTACAAGGATTTCCAAGATTGCATCCTGCGGGCACAGTTCGGGAGGTTGAGTAGCTAAACAACAGATAGGAAATGGTTTAACGCCCTACAGATGACCTGTTCCGGGGCGCAAACCTTGGCAGTGGCCTTGCATTCAGTGCTTAGCGAACGGGTAGTCCTATGTACACCAATGCGCCTGTGACCGAGGATGAGAAGCTCTATGGCAAGCCATGATATCGAAATTGCACCAGTAAGAGGGGACTCGGGCTTTGTGGCGGGCATGTCGGCGGCAATGCAAAGCCTCGAAAATGTTGTGGCCGAAATCGCCCTGACCAACATTCCCGTTTTGCTGGTTGGAGAGAGCGGTACGGGCAAGGAAATGTTCGCCCAAAGGATCCACCGCCTTTCAGCGAATGGCGACGCCGCCCTGGTGAAAATAGCGTGTGCTTCGCTCAACCCCGCAAACTTTGCCAGCGAACTGGGGTTAGACAACAACGTTATTGGTTCGAACGAAATGGCTTCTCGCCGGCCTGGAACTGTTTTCTTCGATGAAATCAGCGAACTTGACGCGGGCTGCCAACGGGGTCTTCTTTACGCGTTGCCGGATGGCGATCTGAGGCCTCGGCGCGGGTTTCTCGGAGCCCGCGTGATTTCGACGACTAGCCGGAATTTAGATGAGGAAATGCGGGCAGGGCGTTTTCGGAGCGAGCTTTATTATCGCATTACCGGCGCATGTTTGCGCCTTCCTCCGCTGCGAGACCGGAAAGAAGATATTCCGATTCTAGTGGAATCCTTTTTGACCAGATACTCGGCGGAATTTGGACGGCCCAGGCCTACCTTAAGCCCGCGGACGCTGCGAAGGTTCCTTGATTATTCCTGGCCCGGGAACATACGCCAATTGGGAAATGTGGTCAAGAAAATCGTGGCGCTCGGCGATGAGAATCTCGCGCTGCCGGAGGCCGCGGCTGCACCCGCTGAAATGCGGACCCAGCCGGTCGAAACGCGCAGCTACTCGTTGAAAGCTGCTGCTCGAGCCGCTTCTAGGGAAGCAGAGCGGGGGATGATTCTGGAAGCGCTGGCGCGTACCCGCTGGAATCGAAAGCGAGCGGCGCAAGAACTACAGATCAGCTACAAATCGCTTCTTTATAAATTGAAACAGATTGGGCTGCCCGAGTCCCAAACCGAGTAACCGAAGCAGGAGAGAAGATGATTAAAGGATTGCAGAGGTTAATGGTGGTTGCGCTTTTGGCCGCGATTCCGACGTTGGCTCAACAGGATGGAAGCAAGCGGGCGTCGCCGCCGGATGCACAGCCTGCGGCGCAGACTGGATCCAGTACGCCACAGCGCGGAGCGACCGACGACCCGAACTACGTCATTGGGCCGCAGGACGTGATCGACGTGAATGTTTGGAAAGAGACTGATATTTCGCGGACGGTTCCGGTGCGACCGGATGGAAAGATTTCGCTTCCGTTACTGAATGACGTGCAGGCGGCTGGTTTGACGCCGACGCAACTGGGAGCGCAAATCACGACCAGCTTGAAGAAATTTGTGACCGATCCGCAAGTGACCGTGATCGTCACCGCGATTAATAGCCAGCGAATTTATGTTTTGGGTGAAGTGACGCGACCCGGCGCTTTTCCGCTGTTGCCTGGGACCACAGTGCTGCGCGGTCTTTCGAGCGCGGGTGGCTTTACACAATTCGCGAAGATGAAGGGGATCTATGTTCTGCGGCTGGAAAACGGAAAGCAGGTGAAATATCCGTTTAATTACAAGGATGTGGTAAACGGAAAGCATTCGGAGCAGGACATTGTATTGAAAGCTGGCGACACGATCGTGGTTCCTTAGAGGGATAAATGACTCGTTTGTATCGAATCGCCGGGACGTTAATTTTCGTTATGGCGATAGGTGTGCCTGTTACTCAGGCACAAGAACAGGCGCAACCCCAGCAGCCAGATCACACGCAACAGCCCCAGGAGCAGCAGGGGGCCCAGCAGCCTATTCCGGCTTACAAGTCTCCGCTCGCGTCGCAAGCCGATAACGGCGACGCCCTCGGTGAACCGATGCAATTGGGTCCGGACAATCGGCCGCTTACGGGGATTCAAGATCTGTCGCTGGGCGTACCACTCGATCGTCACAGCTACTGGCAGCCGCACGCGGAAATTGATTTGGTGGGCGATTCTGAGCCGCCTAACAGCAGCGCGGGCGGATGGACAGCATGGACGTCGGTAATCGGGGGCATCGACCTGCACCGATATTCCGGCAATTCCGAGCTGACGTTTGAGTATCTTGGAGGCGGAGTTTTTTCGACCGGTGGCGGCACAGGTAACGGGGTTCTGCAAGATGTGAATCTCGACGCGCAGTTTACATTCCGCCGATGGTCGCTGACTCTAATCGATGAACTGAGATATACGCCTGAACTTGCTTTCGGGAACATTGGTTTCGGAGGAATTCCGACAACGATTGGTGTTCCGATCGGCTTGCCGTTCGGCGCCAATCAGACGGTTCTGAATGCGTTTGGACAGCGGCTCACGAATGCTTCCGGCGTCCAGGCCGACGTAAGAGTTTCACCCCGATCTTCCATTACGTTTTCCGGGGGATATTCAGAGCTGTACTTTTTCGATCAGGATTTGCTGAACAGCAAAGCCATATATGGACAGGTGGGTTATAACTACCGGCTCAGCAGGAACGACAGTATCGGCGTTTCATACGTCTACAACGGGTTTCGCTACGATAATTTCGCGCAGTCAATTGATACCCACAGCGCGCTTCTCTCGTACGGACGCCAGGTAACCGGACGCCTAGCATTTCAAGTTGCCGCAGGCCCTGAATATGCCATCTTCGCAACAAACATCTCCTGTAAAACCGGAATCGATGTGCCTCCCTGCGGTTCGACGAACCAACTTCTGTGGTCCTTAAACACTACCCTGAGTTATCAGCTTGAGCGGACCCGACTCTTTGCGACGTACTCGCATGGTGTTACCGGGGGATCAGGAATTTTGGCTGGGGCGATTGGAGATACGGTGCTGGGCACGGTGTCCCGCCAGATAACGAGAACCTTAACTGGAGATGTTGACCTGGCGTATGCGCGAAATAAGGGCTTGGCAGTGGCTATCGCCAATTTCCCGGTTCTGAATGGAACGTTTGATTATTGGACTGCAGGCGGGCATTTAACCCATCCCTGGGGACGAACACTGCAGTTAGTTTTAGGGTATCAATTTCAATATCAGAATTCGAATGCACCGTTTTGTTCAGGATCTAATTGCGGGGCTTCCTACACTCGCAATCTGATTAGCGTGGGCTTGGCCTGGCGCGCACGACCCAAAGCATTTTAAGCGGGAATTCGGCCGTGAAAGAGGATGGCATGAATCGACGGGAATTAACATTTGCGGACTACACCGCAATACTTCGGCGGAGATGGGTTTTGATAACGGTGCTGGCGGTAATCGGAGCACCGCTGGCCTACGGAGTTTCACGACTGCTTCCGAACCGCTACACCTCGCAAACATTGGTGCTCATCGAGCAGCCGACGGTGCCCTCGGATTTTGTCAAGCCCGTGATCTCGACCCAAATTAACGAGCGTCTGGCGAGCATGCAGGAAGAAATTCTAAGCCGGTCAAGACTGGAACCTATCATCCATCAGTTTGGATTGTATCCGAACGATGTGAACCAGGTGCCGGTGGAGGCGCTAGTCGCGCGGCTCCAGAAAAGTATCCAGGTTACTCCGGTGCAGCCGATGGCCGAGACGCAGTCGCAGGCGCTGCCCGGGTTCCATATCATCGTGACTCTGGACAATCCGAAAACCGCGCAAGAGGTCTGTGCAGCGGTGACTTCGATGTTCATTGAGGAAAATCTACGCTTGCGGCAACAGCGTTCCGAAGATACCACTCAATTCCTCGCACAGCAGCTCGTGGATGCAAAAGCGAAACTGGACGCACAGGACGCCAGACTCGCGGAGTTCAAGAGCCGCTACATCGGCTCACTTCCAGACGAAGAGAAAGGGAATTTGAATCTCCTGATGGGATTAACGTCGCAACTGGATGCCGCCACGCAGGCTCTGGCGCGCGCGCAGCAGGACAAGAGCTTTGCAGAGTCGATGCTGTCGCAGCAAGTGGCCGCCTGGCAGTCAGCCCAGACCGGCGCGAACCCGGAAACAATGGACATGCAATTAACGGCCTTGCAAACTCAACTTGCCAACCTGCAGGCACGTTATACCGACGATTATCCGGATGTTGTAAAAACGAAGAACCAAATCGCAGCCCTGCAAAAAAAGATAGCTGACAGCGACACGCCGAAAGTCGCTGGCACCGGCAAGCCACCCAAGGCCGCAGCAGAGCCGGTTCAAATCGCCCAATTGCGAGCGCAAGTTCACACAACCGATCAAGTAATCGCTCAAAAAACCAAAGAGCAGGAAAAAATTCAGCAAGCGATCAAGCTGTATCAAGACCGGGTGCAATCGAGTCCTGCGGTGGAACAGCAGTATAAAGAACTCACGCGTGATTACCAGACGGCGCTCGATTTCTATAATGACCTGCTGAAAAAGCGAGACCAGTCGGCCATGGCAGCGGATCTGGAGCGGCACCAGGAAGGTGAAAACTTCTCGATTCTGGATCCTGCCAACTTGCCGGATAAGCCGTCGTTTCCAAATCGTGCGATGTTTGCGCTCGGAGGTTTGGTCGGCGGTTTGGCCTTGGGCGTTGGGATTGCGCTCTTTTTGGAGTCTCAAGACACCTCGTTCAGGACTGAACGAGATGTCGAAGTCGCTTTGCGGCTGCCGGTACTGGCGATGGTTCCCGCAATCGAGCCTTTGTTGGCGAAGAAGTCCAAGCATGCCGGGACTGCGAAACCGGGCGATTCCCCGATCCGCGCCGGGGCGGGGGCCTGAGGAAAATGTACCAGAAATTTTTTGGGCTTCGCGAAAGCCCGTTCAACGTAAATCCGGATCCGCGCTATCTCTTCCTGACCAAGCAGATTCAGGAAGCGCTGGCGGGCTTGACCTACGGCATTCAAAATCGCAAAGGCTTCATATTGTTGACCGGCGAGGTGGGAACCGGAAAAACCACGCTGCTGAACCGGCTGCTCGATTGGTTGCATGGGCAGCGTGTGGCCACCGCATTCGTTTTCAATTCGCAAGTGAATGTCAGCCAGCTTTTTGACTTTATGATGGCTGACTTCGAAATTCCGTGCGAGACGCGTCATAAGAGCCAAGTCTTGCTGAAGCTTAACTCGTGGCTGCTCGAACGCTATCGCGCAGGCGAAACGGCGGTTCTGATTGTGGATGAGGCGCAGAACTTGTCGTTGCAAGTGCTCGAGGAAATACGTTTGCTGACGAATCTGGAAACCTCCACCGAAAAGCTTCTGCAGATTGTGCTGACCGGGCAACCAGAGCTTGAAGAGAAACTGAAGTTGCCGCAACTGCGCCAGCTTCGCCAGCGCATCACGTTGCGATGCCGGACGGGCGCGCTGACGTTAGAGGAAACATTCGGATACATTGCCGAACGTTTGCGTATCGCGGGAGCCAATGGAGAACCGATATTTTCGAAGGAAGCAATTCAGACGGTTCACTTATATTCACGCGGCATCCCTCGCGTCGTGAATCTGCTTTGCGAGCACGCTTTAATTAACGCCTACGTAGACCATTTGCGTCCGGTTCCGGCGCACTTGGTGGAAGAGGTTGCGCGCGAATTTCAGCTTGATGAAATTGAACCCATTGCGCCAGCCGGCGTTTCAAACGGAAATAAACAACCGGTAGATGCTCAGGTATTGCTACAGAATCTGGATGAACTGCTGAATCGCCTTCGCGAGGCGAACATCATGCCGGTGACCACGCGCGAGAGGAAACCATGAGTCGTATTCACGAGGCCTTAAAAAAGGCCGAGCAAGAACGAGCGGTCGTCCAATCATCCGAAGGGGCTGTACCGGGGCCCAATACCGCGGTGGAAACCGCCCCGCATGCGATCGAGGGAGGAGATTCTCTCCCCGACATTTTCAGACAGCCCACAGCGGTTACGCCCCAGTCGGCAACTTTGAGACGCTATGAAGATTTCTGCCAGCGCTGCGCACATCCGCATTGGCATCCGGACCTGAATGTAAACATTTTTCACAACCCTGCTCTCAGCGTACACGCAGCGGAACAGTTCAGAACCTTGCGGTCGCGGCTGTACCAGGTGCGGGGAAGCCAGCAACTGCGCACTCTGCTGATCGCAAGTTCGCTTCCTGCGGAGGGAAAGACGTTTGTTACCAACAATCTTGCGCAAGCGATTGTTCGTCAGCCGGATCGGCGGTGCTTGATTATCGATGCGGACCTGCGGTGCTCGCGATTGCATGTTCCGCTGGGCGCACCACCTACTCCTGGCTTAACGGATTATCTGTTGGGTGAAGCAGATGAGATGGCCGTGATTCAACACGGCTCGGAAGGAAATCTTTGTCTCATACCCGGAGGGAAGGAAGTGGCCAATCCGAGTGAACTGCTCTTGAACGGGCGGCTCAAGACATTGCTGGAGAGAGTGACACCGATCTTCGACTGGGTGATTTTGGATTCTCCCCCGCTGCTTCCAGTGGCGGATGCAAGCCTACTTGCTGATCATGTGGACGGCGTGATTCTAGTGGTTCGCGCAGCTTCCACACAGACATCGGTTGCAGAGAGGGCCTGTCAAGAATTGCAGGGCAGAAACATTGTCGGAGTGGTGCTGAACGCGGTTGAGAAGGCTCATGCCTACGGTTCCTACTACTACCATGGCTACGGCTCCACATACGGACAAGAAGAGGTCAAAGCGGCTCAGTCTTAAGGATTAAATGCTCTTGGATCGAGGACGGGAAATGCGTCAGTTGCATGAAGTTGTTTTATGTCCTTTGTTAAGTGGCAGTTGCGGTGCGGAAAAGTATTACAACTATGGGATAAGCAATGTTCATGAAATTAGACAGTTGGTGAGTCACACGGGCTTGCCCGGCCAAGGTTGTGGCGTATAAGTCTTTTACGCGCCTAGGCTTATCAGTAACGAGTACTCAGCGGGCGCGTGGCAGCAGTCGTGCAAACCTAGTTTATGTGGAGCGTCGATTGGGACGCTAATGGCGGTAGCACAACTAGCCAGTGAAATGAAAATGACGCCGCAACCCGAAGCCAAGACCGCGACGATGACTTATCCGTGGTTCGCCCTCCAAGTGCGAGTACGCCATGAGTCAAGTGTGGCCGACTATCTAGGCGGACTAGGTTACGAATGGTTTCTCCCGCTGTATAAGAACAGAAAACGTTGGTCTGATCGCATCAAGGAAGTGAAGTCCCCACTCTTCCCGGGCTATTTGTTCTGCCGATTTAATCAGCACGACCGCCTGCCGATCTTGAAAACGCCGGGAGTGGTCCAAATCGTTGGATTCAACCGCATTCCGGCGGTTGTGGAAGAGAAAGAGATCAGCGCACTCCAAACTTTAATGGCGACAGGCGTCGCGAATCAGCCTTGCCCGTTTCTGGAAGTCGGCGACAAAGTGAGAATCGAATCCGGTCCGTTGCGCGGTCTGCAGGGAATTCTGATGGATTTCAAGGGTCATCACCGATTAATTCTCTCGGTCACCCTGTTGCAGCGTTCGGTGGCAGTGGAAATTGATTCTGCGTTGGTGGCTTCGGTGAGCTCGGCGCAGCCGTTGCGGCGGGAGAAACAAGCCGCGCAGAGCCGTCCGGTTCAGCTTGTGGTCTAGGACTAAGGGTCCTACGAATTTATGAAAACGAAATCTGAAGATGGATTCCAGAATAGAGAGCCGCTGGAGAGTCGTATTCCCGCTGCAAAACCGAGTGCAGCCATGAAGGCGGGTGGGAACGGAAACGGCTCAGGCGAGGTGGCCAATTTCCTTCCCGAAGAGCATTTCCGCCGGATGCTTGCCCGCGAACGAAAAAGGTCGGAAAGGTCGCGAAAACATCTGGTTTTGATGTTGATCGACGGCGGTTTAAAAAACAAGAAGACCGATGCTCTTCTGGAGCAGATCGCCGTTGTCTTGGGAGCATCAATTCGTGAGACGGACCTGGCGGGCTGGTTTGAAGCAAATTCGGTTTTCGGAGTTATCTTCACTGAGTTTGGCGACAGCGATGTGAGCGCTGCGGTGAAGACTATCGAAGCCAAGGTTACTGCTGGGCTTCAAAATGCTTTCAAGGCCACACAGCTGAGCAGCTTTCAAATATCCTTCTATGCCTTCCCCGACGGCTGGAAAGGAGGCGGGCATCAGCGTCCGGTGGATCCCACCATGTACCCGGACCTTTTCGAGGTTAAAGAAAGAAAAAAGCTATCACTTTTGACCAAGCGAGTGATGGACGTGCTAGGCGCCTCGATCGCCCTGATCCTTTTGTCACCGATCTTTCTAGTGCTCGCGGCAGTGATCAAATTGACTTCGAGAGGCCCCATTTTCTTCCGTCAGGAGCGAGTTGGCCAATTCGGTTCGCGATTTGTGTTTATGAAGTTCCGGTCCATGTATGTTTCCACCGACGCTGCGATCCATAAGGAATATGTCAGGAATTTCATCGCCGGCAAAGCGAACTCCGAGGCGCGGGAAGGAAGCAAAAAGGGCGTTTATAAAATTACGAACGATCCACGCGTGACCTGGATCGGAAAATTCATGCGACGCACGAGCCTGGATGAAATTCCGCAATTCTGGAACGTGCTGAATGGCGAAATGTCCTTGGTAGGACCGCGGCCGCCGATCCCATACGAAATCGAGGCCTACGATATTTGGCACCGCCGGCGCTTGCTCGAATCCAGGCCCGGTATTACAGGCCTGTGGCAGGTGCGCGGCCGGAGCAAGACTACCTTTGACGAGATGGTAAGGCTGGACTTGCAGTACTCGAGAATGTGGTCTCCGATGTTAGACGTGAAGATCTTGCTGCAGACTCCCCGCGCGGTGTTCACGGGCGACGGTGCGTATTAATATATGGCGCTCAGAGCAACATTGGCGCGATTCGAGAGTTTGCTGCGCGGCGCGTTCCCGATTTAAGGCGTTCTCCGTCTCCCGCGTGTCTTTTCCTTCCCGGCAAGCGCAACGATTCGGCTCCTTCAGGGTTGCATTCCAAGGTGAAAAAGATGGCTACTAGTCTAGATGCTGGCTCAATAAAAGCTCAGAAACCAGGGAACTCAAGCGACGTGATAAGAATGGGCGTTGTCGGGTACGGTTACTGGGGCCCGAACATCGTACGAAACTTTCACGGACAACAGCGGTCGCGCGTGGTGGCTGTTTGCGACAAGAGCCCGAAGTCGCAAGGCCGCGCGCGGCAGTCCTATCCGGAGATACGAGTGACCGGCGAGTGCAACGATATCCTAACCGCGACCGATATTGACGCGATCGCAATCGTGACTCCCGTATGGACGCATTACGAGCTAGCCAAACTAGCGTTGGAAAACGGCAAGCACGTGTTTGTCGAGAAGCCGTTTACCTGCACCACAGCGCAAGCGGAAGAACTGATCGAACTGGCAGATCGCAAGAATTTGAAAATAATGGTGGACCACACCTTCTTGTTCACCGGTGCGGTGAAACGCATTAAGGAGTTTATCGATAACGGTACGCTGGGAGATCTTTATTATTACGATTCCACACGCGTAAATCTGGGACTTTTTCAGCACGATGTGAATGTGCTGTGGGATTTGGCGCCTCACGATCTTTCCATTATGGATTACCTCATCAAGAGCAAGCCCGAAGCCGTAGTCGCCACCGGCGAACGCCATCTAAATGGCGTGGCGGACATTGCGTTTCTGACGCTGTATTACCCGAACAACATGATCGGACATATCAACGTGAATTGGCTGTCGCCGGTGAAAGTGCGTACTACGCTGATCGGCGGTGAGAAAAAAATGTTGGTGTGGAACGATCTGGAAGCCGACGAAAAGCTCAAGATTTATGACAAGGGTGTGCAAATGAGCGGCGACGGAGTCTATCAATTGCTCGTCAGCTACCGCTCGGGCGATATGTGGGCGCCGCGCGTGGAACAAGTGGAAGCGCTGAAGTTGGAAGCCGCATACTTCGTGGATTGCATTTTGAACGATAAGAAGGCCTTTAACGACGGGGCTGCAGGACTGCACGTGGTACAGGTGCTGGAAGCTGCCGACCAATCGCTTCAGCAGAGAGGCAAGGTCATCAAGCTGTAGCTGGATCCGGCCTGCTTCGTCACTCCAAAAAAGGAAAGAACTGAGCATGGACCAGTACTTGTCTGTTGCGCCCGACGTGAAACTCGGCAAGAACGTAAAGCTATCCAAGTTCATCAATCTCTATGGTTGCGAAATAGGCGACGATACGAAAATCGGCGCTTTTGTGGAAATTCAGAAGAATTCGACAATCGGAAAGAACTGCAAGATTTCCAGCCACACGTTCGTTTGTGAAGGCGTGACAATCGAAGACGGCGTGTTCATCGGTCACGGTGTCGTGTTCATTAACGATTCCTATCCGCGCGCAACGACTGAAGAAGGGCAACTGCAGACCGAGCAGGACTGGAAGGTCGAGAAAACGCTGGTGAAGGCACGCGCGTCAATTGGCTCCGGTTCGACCATACTTTCGAATGTTGTGATCGGAGAAAACGCGATTGTTGGCGCCGGTAGCGTGGTGACCAAGGACGTCCCGAAAGACACGATCGTGGCCGGAAATCCAGCGAGAGTGCTGCGCCACATCACACGAGAAAAAACAACCGCTTAGCAATTGCTAGAATCCGCCGGCGAGAGTGGCCGCAACGATATTCACAAACTGCTGAAAATATATCACCGAGGAATCGAGGATACGTTAATGTCCCTTACCGAAAAAATACCGTTTCTGGATCTGGTCACGCCGCATGTGGAGCTGGAAGCTGAACTCACCGCGGTTCTTCACAAAGTTCTAAGCACAGCTGGTTTCGTTGGCGGGCCCATGGTGGAGGACTTCGAAAAGGCATTCGCGGAATTCTGCGACGCGAAGCACTGCGTGGGAGTAGCCAGCGGCACCGACGCAGTCCGGTTTGCTTTGACAGCTGCGGGTGTCCAACCGGGCGACATCGTCGTTACGGTTCCGCATACGTTCATTGCCACCACAGAGGCTATCAGCCAAGCCGGCGCGCGGCCCGATTTCGTTGATGTTGATGAGCGGACCTATTCGATCGACGTCGCCAGCCTGCGCGAGTATCTCGAGCGGGAATGCTACGTGGACCGCGAGACGGGAAAACCCTACCACAGAAAGTTTCGCGCCCCGGTTACGGCCCTGGTTCCGGTGCATATCTACGGACAATGCGCGGACATGGATCCCATCTTGGAGCTGGCACGACGCTATAACCTGATTGTCGTGGAAGACGCCTGCCAAGCGCATGGCGCGGAGTATTTTTCGCAGAAAGAAAATCGATGGAGGAAGGCCGGCTCGATGGGCCACGCCGCGGCGTTTAGTTTTTACCCGGGTAAAAATCTCGGGGCTTGCGGAGAAGCCGGCGCAATCACGACCAATAGCGAAGAAATGGCGCGCAAGATGCGCATTTTGCGCGATCACGGCCAGTCAAAAAAGTATTACCACGACATGGAAGGATACAACGGGCGGCTGGACTCATTGCAAGCAGGGTTTCTCAGCGTGAAACTGCAGCATTTGGCGGAATGGAACCGGCAACGGCAGGAGGCAGCATCTCGATACCATGAGATGTTGTCATCGGTGGATGGCGTGGTTGCCCCCTATCAACCATCCTGGTCGCGGCCAGTCCATCATCTTTACGTGGTGCGAGTGGCGGATCGCGATGGATTGCAAAAGCATCTCGCGGAAGCCAAGATTGACACCGGTATTCACTATCCGATTCCTCTTCATATGCAGAAGGCCTACGAAACATTTGGGTTTAGAAAAGGTGACTTCCCGGTCACTGAAAAGATCGCAAAGGAAATCCTCTCGCTTCCCATGTATCCGCAGCTTCAGGCCGCGGCGCAGACGCGTGTGGTCCAGAAGATCCAGGAATTTGCCGCCGTCGGCGTCCTTCGCTAGTCATGTTTTTCCAAATATAAACAGCGTTGCATTAGTGGCTTCGCGGAGAAGCGAGGTCCAGGCCGGAGCCCACTTGCTAGACGGCAGTACCATTACTAGGCGGGTGAGGTTGCTTCTCAAGATTCACCGGCGATAGATTGACTTGGCGGCAGATGTAACTCGAATTAAGGTCTTCTAATCTACTCTGCGGGACAGGGCAGGCTCTACAAATAGAAGTTTTACAAGCGCACGTTCGCAAAGGACTCGAAGATTACCTTTCAAGGAGATTCAGCGGTGACGGAACAAACTAAGGTAGTGGTCGTAGGGCTCGGAGAAGTGGGAAAGCCGCTCCTGGCACTCCTCTCTAGGCACTACCAGACCGTGGGTGTGGACCTCCTGCTGCCCGAACATCCCCTCGGAAAGGTGGACGTTTTGCATGTGTGCTATCCGTTTGAGATCAAGGATTTCGTAGGGGAAACCGCTCGCTACATCGATCTTTTCAAGCCATCGCTGACAGTGATCAATAGCACAGTCGCAATCGGGACAACCCGGGCAGTGGCAGAGCGAACAGGCGCGAAGTTTGCGCACAGCCCGGTGCGCGGAAAGCATATCCGAATGCTTGAAGAACTCAGCAACTATGTGAAATTCATCGGGCCGATCGATGCAGCCAGCGGCAAGCATGCTGCCGAGCACTTTCAGGGCGCTGGAATGAAGACGAAGATTTTGGCAGCTCCGGAAGCGACTGAGCTGGCGAAGTTAACCGAGACTACATACTTCGGGCTGCTGATTGCCTGGGCGCAAGAAACCGAGCGATATTGTGATCAGGCGGGCGTGGCGTACGACGAAGTCTGGAGTTTTTACGAGGAGATTGGATTTTTCCCCAAAACGAAATACTTTCCAGGAGTTATCGGTGGACACTGCGTAATGCCGAACATCGACCTCTTGTCTAAATTTGACGATTCGACACTATTGAAAGCCATACGAAGCTCGAATCGTGCGAAAATTGAACGTGAGTCACGCAAGAAGTTGAGCGATCAGAAGATAGAAACGACCCGGACAAAAGGTTAAAGGGCACATGCGACGACACATGTATTCAGAAGTGCATCTAACTTGGGTGCCAGCAAACTGACGATGACTGGCTCTTTGATGACCCAAACGACCGATCCCCCTTTGCTGGATAACCAGGTCGCTGCAAGCAGCCAGCGCCTTGCCGGCCGGCGCGTGGCGATGGTCACTTTTTCCCCTTACCCGTTCGACCCTCGGCCGCGGCGTTCTATCGATGCGCTCATAGCCGAAGGCGCCACCGTGGATCTGATTTGCCTGGGAAGTAAGAATGATGTGAAGGGTCAAGAGCCGCACGGTGTGAAAGTATTTCGAGTTCCGCTCAAACACCCTCGTCGGGGAAAATTCGAATACGCATTTCGATACGGCATCTTCATTATGATTTCATCGTTGACGTTTGCCGTAAGGTCACTAGGACGGCGCTATGATTTGGTTTATGTCCACAATATGCCCGACATATTGGTGGCCAGCGCTTTGATACCCAAAATGTTGGGGTCAAAAGTGGTCCTTGATCTACACGACCCGATGCCGGAGTTGATGATGACGATCTTCCGGACGCAGGAAGACAATCGAAGCGTGCGATTGATGAAAAGCCTTGAGAAGTGGAGCATCGCGCGTGCGGATTTGGCAGTCACGGTGAACGTCGCGTGCAAGCGAATCTTTTCCTCACGGAGCTGTCCCGCGGAGAAGATTGCCGTCGTAATGAACGCTCCGGACGGCCAAATATTCCCATGCCGAGAGCCAAGGCTACGTTCGTTATCCACCCAAGATGGCGATAGGCGTTTTGTGATCATGTACCACGGATCTATCGTGGAACGAAATGGATTGGACGTCGCTCTGGACGCCCTCGCGCGAGTACGAAAGGCGATTCCCGGCGCTGAACTGCGAATCTTCGGCTCACAAACCGCCTTCCTGGATCATGTGATGGAGAGGGCCCGCAGCATGGGGCTGCAGGATGCAGTCCAGTATTTGGGCCCACGGCGCCTGGAGGATCTGGTAACGGAAATCGACAACTGCGACCTGGGCATCATACCGAATCACCGGAATGCGTTTACAGACATCAATACACCCACCCGCGTTTTCGAGTATCTGGCGATGGGCAAACCGGTAATCGCGCCATCCACTCAGGGCATACTGGACTACTTTAACCAAGACTCTCTGATATTTTTCGAGCCTGGAAATGCCGTTGAATTGGCGCAACAGATCGAGTACGCATTCCTTCATCCGCGCGAGGTTCTGGAGATTGTCCGACGAGGGCAGGAGATTTTCTCGGAACACACTTGGGACCGCGAAAAGGAAACGCTGGTCAGCCGGGTGAGTTCTCTTTTCAACTGAGTTGGACACCTCCGCACCATCCACGCTTAACGAAGTCGACGATTCCAATGACAAAGACCGCACTAGTAACCGGCGCAGAGGGATTTATTGGGTCTCATTTGGTCAAATTCCTGTCCGGCGAGGGTTGGAAGGTAGTCGGGTCCTGTCTTAACCAGGGTTCTGCCGCCCTTTCGAAATTAGCGGGTGTCCGGTTTGCGCAGTGCGATCTGCGCGACGGCCAGCGCGTATCGCAAGTGTTAGCTGAATATCAACCGACACACATATTTCATCTCGGAGCACAGAGCTTGCCCACTTTGTCGTGGGAGAATCCGGTTGAAACTTTTGAGTCGAATATCATGGGCTCCCTGCATCTGTTCGAAGCCGTGCGGCGAATGAAGCGGCGGCCCGTAATTGTTTCGGCCTGCTCGAGCGCGGAATACGGCCACGTTCCGCCGGCCGCCATCCCGGTTACCGAAGAGCAGGCGTTCCGGCCCCTACATCCTTACGGCATCAGCAAGGTTTGTTTAGATCTCTTGGCGCGCGAGTATTTTCTGGATTACAAAATTGCTGCAGTCAATTTGCGGCTCTTCAACACCACCGGCCCGGGCAAGACGAGCGATGCACCATCGGACTTCGTACGCCAGTTGATTCGCATCAAGAAAGGCATTCAACCGGCGGTTATAGAAGTGGGGAACCTGAAACCGCACCGTGCCTTTCTGGATGTAAGCGATACCGTTCGTGGATTTTATCTCGCCGGGCAGAAAGGAAAACATGGCGAGGCCTATAATCTTTGCGCAGCCAAGACACACGAAATCGGCGAGTTGCTGCGCACGGCGATTCGCTTGTCGGGCGTGAAAGCGGAGATACGGCCAGTGGCTCGGCTGATGCGTCCTTCGGATGAGAAAATTATTTTCGGCAGCACTCGCAAAATCCGCAAGGATACAGGTTGGAAGCCCATGAAATCGATCGAGCAAACGCTACAGTCCATGTTGGAATATTGGGGCGCGAATAGCTAACCCAAAGCCAGCGGAATCCTAAGGAATCTGAAATTAAGCGCATACCACAGTGAACTGTAGGGAAAATATTGCTGCGCGACCGGAACTCCAAGACACTCCCGCTGTTCTGCTCGTCGGCGGTATGGGTACACGCCTGCAAACGGTTCTCCCCTCGACACCAAAACCGCTGGCTCGAGTTGGAAATATGCCTTTCTTGGAGCTATTGGTTCTGCAGCTTCGGTCGCAGGGTATTCACCGCATCGTGATGTGTACCGGTCATCTCGCCGGCCAGATCGAAGAGGAATTCGCCGAGGGGAAGAAATGGGACGTTGCGATTGAGTATTCGGCGGAAACGCGTCCGCTGGGAACGGCAGGAGCGGTGAAGTTGGCAGAAGGCCATCTCGAGCGGGCTTCCGATTTCCTGGTGATGAATGGCGACTCGTTTCTGGAGGTCGACTTCGCTGAGCTCATGCGCTTTCACCGCGCACACGGCGGCTTGATTAGTATGGCGGTTCGCAGAGTGACAGATGCGGCGCGATACGGAAGCGTTCAGCTCGACGCGCGGAATCGCGTGGTTGGCTTTAGTGAGAAAAGCAGTGATTCGGCACCGGGCCTTATAAATGGCGGCGTGTACGTATTTAATCAGGCGATCCTGGGAAGTCTTCCCCAGGGACCGGCTAGTCTGGAAAGGGACATTTTTCCCAGCTCTCTCGAAAGCGGAGTATATGCCTTCGAGCAGCACGGTATGTTCATAGACATCGGTACGCCTGAAGATTACGCCCGAGCACAAGCGCTCGCTGAGAGCCTTCATCACGCAGCTTCCCCTCACGCTAGATTCAGTTCCTGACGATTTTTGTGCTGGCTGGAACGGGCCGAAGTATGTGCTCATCTCGGGGACTCTCGAATCCAGGATCGTTGACTGATTGCATCGATAGGGAGCCCGAGAACACGAGCTAGCGCTGTGACTCTGCTACCCTTGGACTACGGTTCGATTTCTGTGTTTCGGTTTGCAATAAGTTCGCACCTTTCAAGGGTTGACAGTAAAGGCGATGTTTCATGACCAGAGCGGTTTTTTTGGATCGTGACGGTGTCATCAATCGAAAGCCCCCCGATGGGGATTACGTTACTCGTTGGGAAGACTTTCACATTCTTCCGGGAGTGGCCGAAGGCCTTGCCCTCCTAAACCGAGCCTCATTCTCGGTAATCGTTGTCACCAACCAGCGCTGCATCGCGAAAGGGCTTATGAGCGCGGCTGAGTTGGAGCAGATGCATGAGCGCATGACCGAGCTCCTCGGAAAGGCTGGAGCCATCGTGGATGGAACGTTTTACTGTCCCCATGAAATTGAACCTGCCTGCAATTGCCGCAAGCCGGCGCCTGGAATGCTGCTGAACGCGGCGCGCTCGCACGGCATTGAGCTATCGGCATCTTGGATGATTGGCGATTCGGAAATCGATGTAGAGGCCGGCCGAAGGGCCGGATGCAAAACGGTTCGACTGCTGCCGAGCGATGAAGCTCTCGACAAAGCGGGACGTCTTCCTGGCACGCCGCGTCAGGCGGACATTGTTGCAGCGACGCTTCTTGACGCTATTCGCCAGATTTTCCATCAAGAAGGGGTCGTCGTTGACTCCTTTTCGGCAGCCCGTGCAGACAGATAGGTGCGATGCATTATGACTTCAAATCCGCTTCGATATTCCATGAATAAAAGGAAACAAAACGCATGATTACAACGCGCACTCCGCTCCGCATCTCTTTCTTCGGCGGCGGCACCGATTATCCAATTTGGTTTCGAGAATTCGGCGGCTCTGTACTGTCTACCGCGATTGATAAGAGCTGCTACATTACGTGCCGACACCTGCCGCCGTTTTTCGAATACCACAGCCGCGTTTCTTATTCGAGGATCGAGAACGTAAACCAGAACAGCGCGATCGAGCATCCGTCCGTGCGCGCGTGCTTGCAATTTATGGGGATTGACGCGGGAGTTGAGATTCACCACGTTGCCGATTTGCCTGCTCGAACTGGCTTGGGCACCAGTTCGGCGTTTACCGTCGGGCTCTTGCTAGGCCTGTATGCGCTTCGCGATCAGATGCGCAACAAGCATGCGCTGGCTTCCGACGCGATCCATGTTGAACAAGAAGTAATCAAGGAGTCGGTTGGGTCACAAGATCAGATTAGTGCTGCCTATGGTGGGTTCAATCGGATCAACTTCCATAGAGACGGCAGTTTCGAGGTCAAGCCGATTATAGCTTCTGCAGACCGATTGGCCTCACTCCAAGAACATTGTGCGCTCTACTTCACTGGATTTTCCAGGATAGCGTCGGAGATTGCCAAAGAGCAGATCAGGCTGACGCTGCAGCGGAAGAACGAGCTCGACCGGATGTCTCAAATGGTGAGCGAGGCCGAAGCGATCGTGACAAATCCACGCCGTTCATTAGACGAATTTGGCCATTTGCTGCACGAATGCTGGCAGGTGAAGAAGACGCTGACCCAGAAAATCACGAACAATAATCTCGATGAGATTTATGAAGCAGGCCGGAGCGCCGGTGCGCTGGGAGGCAAGCTGCTCGGAGCTGGTGGCGGCGGTTTCATGCTGTTCTTCGTGCCGCCAGAGCGGAGAGAGGCATTGCGCGTGCGCCTTAAGAATCTACTGTGCGTTCCGATGAAATTCTCGGATCGAGGCAGCCACGTGGTCGTGTACGAGCCAGAAGAGCAGTATGACGAATCGCTGACGGCGGAGCGGTCGGAAGTGTATGCGCAGCGAACGTCCCGTGACGCTGTTTGACAACTGACCGATTTGTATCTTTGGCTTGAGTTGGCTAGCGATGGATAAAATTCTCCACAGAAGTCCTCTACCTTACGTTCTGATCACTCCCGCTCGCAATGAGGAGCGCCACATCGAAAAGGTAATTCAATCGATGATCGCGCAGACCGCGTTGCCAATAAAATGGGTGATCGTGAATGACGGTTCAACCGACGCGACCGCCAGCATCGTTGGACCGTATCTCGCAAAACACGACTGGATCGAATTGGTGAATCTTCCGGCTCATCGCGATCGAACCTTCGCCGCAAAAGTGTATGCGTTCAACGCCGGGTTTGAGAGAGTGAAAAACCTCGGGTATGCAGTGATCGGGAACTTGGATTCCGATCTCTCGTTTGATCCGGACTACTGCGAATTTCTGTTAGGCAAGTTCGAAGAGTTACCCCGTCTCGGCGTTGCAGGAACTATTTTCCGGGAGGACGGCTATAGTTCAGCCACCGACAGCTTTGAAGGGCAAAACCATGTCGCCGGGGGCTGCCAACTTTTTCGGCGTCAGTGCTTTGAAGAAATTGGGGGATATGTTCCGAATAAGGCGGGAGGCATCGATTGGATCGCAGTCACTACCGCGAGAATGAAGGGTTGGACCACTCGATCCTTTCGGGAGAAATCCTTTTTTCACTACCGTAGTTTGGGGACAGCTGAACGATCACTGCTCGCTTCCACATTTTCTTACGGGGAGAAAGACTATTATCTGGGCGGGCACCCGGTGTGGGAATTTTTCAGAGTGGGCTATCGAGCGACCAAGAAGCCGTATCTGGTAGGGGGCATGGCGCTGTATTCCGGATATTTGAGCGCATTCCTGCGTAGGATGAAAAGACCTGTTTCTGCCGACCTAATGCGTTTTCACCGCAAGGAACAGATGTCAAAACTGAAAACGATACTCAGGTCGATGTTCAAATTGAAGCGCATCGATAGCTTTGAAATCAGGCCGAGTTAGATGTATAGCGTCGCGGAACCACCGGGGATAATGGCAGATACCGGAAAAATTGCGCAGGTGCGAGCTTCTGTGCTGCGGTTTATCGCATGGCTGGATCGTTACGGAGAGACTTCTTACGATCATCAGAGTTTTTTTGCCAGTGATTTGGCGCGTGCGGCAAAATCTCTGTATTACAAGAAACCGCTGCTCGGAACACTGGCGGTTTCCCCCATGATTTTTTGCGAGGCTTTTGTGCCGTCGGCCCGCAGGCTGTTCTGGAAGCCGCAGAGATTTCCCATTGCGGACGCTCACTATGCCATGGGTTTTGCTTTCCTCTCGCGCGCTCTGGGACAGAAGCAATACTATGCACGGGCGGTACATTTTCTGGAAGTGCTCAAAGAAACCAGATCTCCCGGCTTCGAGCATTACTGTTGGGGATATCCGTTCAATTGGGAAACCAGGCGGGGAACCATGTGGCACGACACTCCGCTGATCACCACGGTTCCCTATGTGTACGAAGCTTTTCGAGAAATTTACCAGATCGATGGAGATTCCAAGTGGCGGGAGATCATGCATTCCATCGTCCGACATGCTGTGGAGGACTATCCCGAAGTTGAAACCGCGCCAAACGCTTCTTCCAGCTACTACAAAC